>OGKD01002077.1_pt1 | contig 9508 bp, 10 predicted proteins | sample 1572371 | NCBI WGS metagenome assembly OGKD01 (sample SAMEA2582096, study PRJEB24529) | metagenome | biome: Human gut stool | place: China | collected 2011 | reverse complement strand
CTGCCTGTCACGCAGGGGGTCGCGGGTTCGAGTCCCGTCCGTTCCGCCACTTATTAAGAGCCCTGAGCATTTGCTCAGGGCTTTTTTGTTTGATCTGTTCTCTATTATTGCTAATTCAGCAAAAATCCTCTGCATTAATCGCTCTTTTTCCCCTCCACACCATCAGCCATAATTTCATCCGTTAACCGAAATGAAGAAATAACGAGGAAAATCATGGCAATCCCTGCATTTGGTCTTGGCACCTTCCGTCTGAAAGATGATGTTGTTATCGCATCCGTAAAAACCGCGCTGGAGCTGGGCTATCGTGCTATCGACACCGCGCAAATCTATGACAACGAAGCCGCGGTGGGTCAGGCTATCGCCGAAAGCGGCGTGCCGCGTGATGAGCTGTTCATCACTACCAAAATCTGGATCGAGAACCTGAGCAAAGACAAACTCATCGCCAGCCTGCAAGAAAGTCTGCAGAAGCTGCGCACGGACTATGTTGACCTGACGCTCATCCACTGGCCGGCACCGAACGATGCGGTTGCCGTTGAAGAGTTTATGGCAGCCCTGATGGAAGCGAAGAAGCTGGGTCTGACCCGTCAGATTGGTATCTCCAACTTCACTATTCCACTGATGGAGCGCGCGATTGCCGCCGTTGGCGCTGAAAACATTGCGACCAACCAGATTGAACTCTCGCCGTATCTGCAAAACCGTAAAGTCGTCGACTGGGCACGTGAGCACGGCATCCACATCACCTCTTACATGACGCTGGCTTATGGTAAGGCGCTGAAAGATGAAGTGATTGCCCGTATCGCGGCGAAACATAATGCGACTCCGGCGCAGGTTATCCTGGCATGGGCGATGGGCGAGGGGTACGCGGTGATCCCGTCCTCGACGAAGCGTGATAACCTGGCCAGCAACCTGAAGGCGCTGGATCTGCAGTTGGATGATGAAGATCGACAGGCGATCGCTGCGCTGGATTGCAACGATCGGCTGGTGAGCCCGGAAGGTCTGGCGCCGCAGTGGGATTAATCACTCGCTGCCGGTATGCCGTTCGCCCTGCCGCCCGAGAAGGTATTACGACAGCTCCTTCGGGAGCTGTTTTACGTGGTCGCTCAGAAAATCAATAAATGCCCTGATGCGAGTGCTGACCGCCCGGTCGCTGTAATAGACGGCACTGAAAGGCATTTCCACCGGTAAGCGCTTATCCGCCAGTAGCTCGACAAACTCTCCGCTGGCAATCTCTTTATCCACCATGTAATCCGACAGGCAGGCAATACCGTTGCCGGTCAGGCACAGCTGCTTGAGCGTTTCGCCGCTATTGGATGACACCGCCGCTTCGATCTCTAACAGCTGGCCATCGCAACAGGAGACCGGCCAGGTATTCAGCGATACCGGCTCGGTGAAGCCGAGGCAGTGATGCTGTTTCAGATCGGATGGATGCTGCGGCATACCGTAGCGCGCGACATAGTCGGGCGAGGCGACGATCTTACGATAGCTGGTAAACAGCGGTCGGGCGCGCAGGCTGGAATCCGTTAAGGTCCCGGCCCGAATGGCCACATCCACTTTCCGTTCAATCAGATTGATAAACGTCTCAGACGAGACGAGCGACAGCGTCATTTCCGGGTAGCGCTCGCGAAATGGCTTCACCAGCGGCATGAGAAAATGCAGCATCACCGGCGTCGCGGCATCTACCCGCAGCAGGCCCCGCGGCGTCGTGCGCGTCTCCAGCAGATCGTTCTCTGCCGCCGCCATTTCCTGCAAGACCACCTGCATCCGGCGAAAGTAGCGCTCGCCTTCTTCTGTCAGGCTGAGCTGGCGGGTGGTCCGATTGAGCAGGCTTACGCCTAGCTTTGATTCCAGCTTTTTGACCGCCCGGCTGACGGCGGAGTTGGCCTGTCCGAGCTGCTCGGCCGCCCGGCTGAAACTCCCGCTTTCCACCACCGCCACAAAGATGGCGATCTCCTCTGATGTGGCTCTCATTATTGCACCTATAGCAAAATTCTATTGATACTTTGATAGTTTTTGTTATTTATACAACCCTTCATACTACGTGTCATCTTAATCCTGATGCTACGGAGTAAATTATGCCACTGGCGCTATTTGCCTTAACTATCGGTGCCTTCGCAATTGGCACCACTGAATTTGTGATTGTCGGTCTGGTCCCGACCATCGCCCAGCAACTCTCTATCTCTTTGCCTTCTGCAGGACTGCTGGTCTCTATCTACGCGCTGGGCGTAGCTATCGGCGCTCCGGTGCTGACGGCGTTAACGGGGCGTATGCCGCGTAAACAGCTGCTGCTGGCGTTGATGGTCCTGTTTACGGCGGGTAATGTGCTGGCCTGGCAGGCCCCGGGCTATGAAACGCTGATCCTGGCGCGACTGCTGACCGGCCTGGCGCACGGCGTGTTCTTCTCTATTGGCTCGACAATTGCTACCAGCCTGGTGGCAAAAGAGAAAGCGGCCTCGGCCATTGCCATTATGTTCGGCGGCCTGACGGTCGCGCTGGTGACCGGCGTTCCCTTTGGCACCTTTATTGGCCAGCATTTCGGCTGGCGGGAAACCTTCCTCGCGGTATCGATTCTCGGGGTGATTGCGCTAATCAGCAGTCTGATTCTGGTGCCGAATAATATTCCGGGCCGCGCCAGCGCCAGCCTGCGCGATCAGCTGAAAGTATTAACCCATCCGCGCCTGCTGATGATCTACGCCATTACCGCGCTGGGCTATGGCGGCGTATTTACCGCTTTTACCTTCCTTGCGCCGATGATGCAGGAGCTGGCCGGCTTCAGCCCGTCAGCGGTGAGCTGGATCCTGCTGGGCTATGGTGTCTCGGTGGCTATAGGTAACGTGTGGGGCGGCAAACTGGCCGATAAGCATGGCGCCGTCTCCGCGCTGAAGTTTATCTTCGCCGCGCTGGTGCTACTGCTGCTGGTCTTCCAGCTGACCGCCAGCGTTCACTATGCCGCGCTGGCGACAGTGCTGGTGATGGGCGTTTTCGCCTTCGGCAACGTGCCGGGTCTGCAGGTCTATGTGGTGCAAAAAGCAGAGCAGTATACCCCGGGGGCTGTCGACATCGCTTCCGGCCTGAATATTGCCGCCTTCAATATCGGTATCGCGCTGGGGTCGATCGTCGGCGGACAGACGGTCGAGCGGTACGGTCTGGCGCAGACGCCGTGGATTGGCGCGATGATTGTGCTGGTCGCTTTGCTGTTGGTGGTCCTGAGCGGACGTTTAGATAAATTGCCACGCCGTTCGGCAGCGCTTTCTCCCGAAGGCTAAGGGTTTCTCGCAATTTGCATTGAAAGTGTATGGGAAAATCCCTATAACAGAATAACCAGTCGTCGTCGGGCTGGTTTCTGTTATCGAGGATTAATGCCCAAATTGCGAAAGAACACCTACGCCATGCGCTATGTCGCCGGACAACCTGCGGAGAGAATATTGCCTCCGGGGGCGTTTGCGGGCGTGAGTCCGGTTTATCCCGCCGGTACGCCATTAAGCAGCGATGAGAAGATCCGCGTGCTGGTATGGAATATCTTCAAGCAGCAGCGCGCAGAGTGGCAGTCGGTCCTTAAAAATTTCGGCAAAGATGCGCATTTGGTCCTGTTGCAGGAGGCGCAAACCACCCCAGAACTGGTCCGGTTCGCGACTTCAAACTATCTGGCCGCCGATCAGGTGCCGGCGCTGGTATTGCCGCAGCATCCTTCCGGCGTAATGACGCTGGCCTCCGCGCACCCCATCTATTGCTGTCCGCTGCGCGAGCGCGAGCCTATTTTGCGATTGCCGAAATCGGCGTTAGTGACCGTTTATCCGCTGCCGGATGCGCGGTTGTTGATGGTAGTCAATATCCATGCCGTCAACTTTAGCCTTGGCGTCGACGTCTACAGCAAACAGCTGCTGCCAATTGGCGATCAGATCGCCCATCACAGCGGGCCGGTGATCATGGCCGGCGACTTCAATGCCTGGAGCCGGCCGCGGATGAATGCGCTGTACCGCTTTGCGCGTGAGATGTCGTTACGCGAAGTTCGTTTCTCAGACGATCAGCGCCGCCGCGCGTTTGGTCGTCCCCTCGATTTTGTGTTCTACCGTGGGTTAAGCGTGCACGATGCTTCCGTGCTGGTGACCCGCGCCTCCGACCACAACCCGCTACTAGTCGAATTCAGTCCCGGCAAGCCTGATTAATTTAAGGTTGGTCAGGCCTGCCATGGGGCAGGCCTGCGCATGCATGGTGCTGCCTTTTATTACTCAAAAAAAACCGTAAGGACAAGACAACATGACAACACGCTCTCACCATGACAACGTCGAAAAGCAGTTCGGCTCCCAGGCCAGCGCCTATCTGACCAGCGCCGTACACGCCTCTGGTCGCGATCTGCAGCGGCTGGCGGAACGGCTGGCTGATTTTCCTCAGGCGAAAGTGCTGGATATGGGCTGCGGGGCAGGGCACGCCAGCTTTACCGCGGCGGGACAGGTTGCCGAGGTGACCGCCTATGATTTATCGAGCCAGATGCTGGAGGTCGTTGCCACCGCGGCAAAGGAGAAAGGTTTTAGCAATATCGTGACCCAGCAGGGGTACGCCGAAACGCTGCCGTTCGCTGATGCCAGCTTTGATGTGGTGATTAGCCGCTACTCCGCTCACCACTGGCATGACGTTGGCCAGGCGCTGCGTGAGGTGAAACGTGTTCTCAAGCCGGGCGGGGTGATTATCGTGATGGACGTGATGTCGCCGGGTCATCCGGTACGTGATGTCTGGCTGCAGACGGTGGAAGCCCTGCGCGACACCTCGCATGTGCGTAATTATTCCAGCGGCGAGTGGTTGACGCTGGCGACTGAAGCGGGGCTGGTGGTTAACCAGTTGTTGACCGATCGCCTGCCGCTGGAGTTCAGTTCATGGGTGGCGCGGATGCGTACTCCTGAGCCGCTGGAGGAGGCGATTCGCTTATATCAGCAGAGCGCTTCGGCGGAGGTCAAAGCGTACTTCGAGTTACAGGAGGACGGATCGTTTACCAGCGATACCATTCTGTTCGAAGCGCATAAAGCGGTTTAATTTAGGCAACAAAAAAGGCACCGGGGAAGTCGGTGCCTTTTTGTCGAACCAGAGGTATCAGGACTCTGGTCGATCGCTGTTTTTCACAAACAACGTTAGCTGATCGCCTGGGCGCAGGTTGTCGGTGTCGCTGTTCCAGCGCATCACGTCGCGAATATTAACGCCGTGACGTTTGGCGATGCTCGACAGCGAATCGCCTTTACGAACGCGATAGGTGATGCTATCGCTGTTGTTCGCCAGACGCTGGGCGCTGCTGCCAGCGCCAATAACCAGATTCTGCCCAACCTTTAATCCAGAGCCGCGCAGGTTATTCCACTGCTGCAGATCGCGGGTCGTCACACCAAGACGGGAAGCTATCCCGGAAATGGTGTCGCCGGAACGCACCTTATAGCTACGGCTGGTCAGCGGCGTATTGTCCGCGAGCTGCGTCGGCTGCACGGCGGCAATGTCGCCAGAGGCCAGCGATTCACGCAGCTGTGCGGCGTGCTTCTGCGGCACCATGACGTACTTTGGCCCGCTCGCGCCCAGCGTTGACCCTTTTACGCCCGCATTGAACGTCTTCAGCTTGCTGACCGGCATACCGGCCATGTCCGCGAGCTGAGAAATATCAACCGGACTGTCGAGGCGAACGCGCGCCAGCGCACGGCTTTCATCAGCCGTAGGCAGCTTTACGCCGTAACGTTTGCTGTTTTTGAGAATGTCGCTCAATGCCAGCATTTTCGGGACGTAGATTTTCGTTTCATGCGGCAGAGACAGCGACCAGAAATCGGTGGGTTTGCCACGCGAACGGTTCGCTTTTACTGCCTTCATGACCCGGCCTTCGCCGCTGTTATAGGCTGCGACCGTTAACAACCAGTCGCCGTCGAACATTTTGTTCAGACGTTGCATCATGTCCAGCGCCGCGGTAGTAGACGCGACGACATCACGACGCGCATCGTAACTGCGGGTCTGTTTTAAACCATAATTGCGCCCTGTGCTCGGAATGATCTGCCAAATGCCTGCGGCATTGGCGCCAGACGTCGCGTGTGGGTCAAAAGCGCTCTCCACTATGGGTAGTAATACCAGTTCCATTGGCATGTTACGTTTCTTAACCTGCCCGGCTATCCAGTACATATACGGCTCTGCCCGTAAAGTTACATCGTGGAGATAGCTCTTATTGCGTAAATATTTCTGTTTCTGTTCGCGAATCCGGGGATTATCCGGTATTCCCATCTTTAGCTCGTCGCCTATGGAAGTCCACAGATCCTGGTCTTGCGCGTAGAAGGTTCCATCATCTAACCAGCGCGCTTGACTTGTGAACTTGCCTGCTTCCCCTTGACCAGCCGCAGAAAGGCTCTGTGCTCGCTGTTCGACGGTGCCATCGTGCTTAGACGCCTGGCACCCCACCAGCAGGACAGAGGCGAGTAATATCGCTCGTGCCTTCATGTGTGTGTCAATAGTTGCTTAAAAGACGACCAAGGATAACGGCGAAGTTGGCCGATGACAAGAATTAAATATCAGAAGTCATCTTTCTTTGACCTTAACCATGCAAATCGCGCCACAGAGTGTTGCAAATTTGTTTCTTTGTTAATTTTATCAATTAAATCAATATCATTTACGCGTAAAAATAAATTTATACGCCGCTCATTTTTCAGAGTTACGGGTAGTGTTTTTTGTTTTTTTGCACGTAACTCATTAACTTTATGATAGTAATCGTTTATGTCCCTATCATCTGGCAGGATACTCAATGCAAACTTCATATTCGCTAACGTATATTCATGTGCGCAACATATGAGGGTTTCTTCAGGAAGGACATTAATTTTCATAAATGATTGATACATCTGCTCTGCTGTACCTTCGAACAGCCTTCCGCAGCCGCCGGAAAACATCGTATCGCCACAGAACAGATAAGGTTCGCTGTAGTAACAGATATGTCCTAATGTGTGACCTGGCGTAGAGAAAATGGAAAAATCGTGCCCGAGAATTGACAGCCGATCGCCATCGCCTACCACCTGAGTGACGCCTTTATCCTGGGTTTCCGCCGGCCCGTAAACCACTATAGAAGGGAATTTTTCACGTAATTGTTTTACGCCGCCGACGTGATCCTGATGATGATGGGTCAGTAAAATAGCCTCGGGCTGCCACTGGTTTTCCTCGATGGCCGCCAGAACCGGCGCGGCTTCGCCTGGATCTACGATGATGCAGCGGCCGTTATTCTCACTGAGAACCCAGATGTAGTTGTCCTGAAACGCGGGAATACTGATAAGATTCATAAATTACCTCTAAAGCGTAGCGGAAGGTGGCAATGAAGCCGGCAAGGATACCTCACACAGTGACAGCGCCTGAGCATTGGTCCAGTATGCCGTGGGGCGAATACTATCGCGAAACGCTGGAGCAGCAGATGAAACCGTGGCTGGCTAAATTATATGGCTTTCATCTGCTTAAGATTGGCAATCTGAGCGCGGAAATCAATACCGAAGCTTGCGCCATCTCGCACCAGGTGAATGTCTCGCTGGCGGGAAATCCAATGCAGGTCCGGGCTGACCCGCTGCATTTACCCTTTGCCGAAAAGTCCGTTGACGCCTGCCTGCTGGCGCACACCCTGCCGTGGTGTAGCGATCCGCATCGTCTGCTGCGGGAAGCCGATCGTGTACTGATCGATGATGGCTGGATGATCCTGACTGGGTTTAATCCGGTCAGCCTGATGGGGTTGCGTAAGCTGGTGCCGGTCCTGCGCAAAGGAACGCCTTATAATAGCCGTATGTTTACGCTGATGCGCCAGCTGGACTGGCTGGCGCTGCTCAACTTTGAAGTGCTGCACTATGGACGTTACCAGGTTTTGCCCTGGTCGCGCCATGGCGGCAAATTGTTGAGCACCCATCTGCCGGCGCTGGGCTGTTTGCAATTGATTGTCGCCCGCAAACGGACCATTCCGCTGACGCTCAATCCGATGAAATCCGGCAAAGCGAAAACTCAGCTGCGGCCGGCGGTGGGCGCCACCCGGCAGTGGCGCAAAGGGCAGAATTAACTCTCAGGCAGGTAGCCGACATCGTCCAGTGTGGGGTGGGAGGCCGCCGCGCGCGCCAGCTCGTCGCAGCGTTCATTTTCAGGATGGCCGGCGTGGCCCTTTACCCATTCCCATTTAATTTTATGCTGGCCAAGTGCGGCGTCCAGCCGCTGCCAGAGGTCGACATTTTTCACCGGCTTTTTCTCTGCCGTTTTCCAGCCGCGCTTTTTCCAGTTGTGGATCCACTGGGTGATCCCCTGACGAACATACTGGCTGTCAGTGCTGAGCACCACTTCGCAATGCTCTTTTAACGCTTCCAGGGCAACAATTGCCGCCATCAGTTCCATGCGGTTATTGGTGGTCAGACGGTAGCCAGCGCTGAAGGTTTTTTCGTGCTGGCGGTAGCGCATGATGGCGCCGTAGCCGCCAGGTCCTGGATTACCCAGGCAAGAACCGTCGGTGAAAATTTCTACCTGTTTGAGCATCTCTGGTAGACTTCCTGTAATTGAAATCGATTTGTAAACGATAAGTCTGACATAAATGACCGCTATGAGCACTGCAATTACGCGCCAGATTGTTCTCGATACCGAAACCACCGGTATGAACCAGATCGGGGCACACTACGAAGGACACAAGATCATTGAGATCGGCGCCGTGGAGGTGATCAACCGCCGCCTGACCGGTAACAATTTTCACGTCTATCTGAAGCCCGATCGGCTGGGGGATCCTGAAGCATTCGGCGTACACGGGATCGCCGATGAGTTCCTGCTGGATAAACCTACCTTTGCCGACGTGGCTGATGAGTTTATGGATTACATCCGCGGCGCGGAGCTGGTGATCCATAACGCCTCGTTCGATATCGGCTTTATGGATTATGAATTCAGTAAGCTAAACCGCGGCATCGGAAAAACCGAGACCTTTTGTAAAATCACCGACAGTTTGGCGCTGGCGCGGAAAATGTTTCCAGGCAAGCGCAACAGCCTCGATGCGCTATGTTCGCGTTACGAAATAGACAACAGCAAGCGTACGCTGCACGGGGCGTTGCTCGATGCCCAGATCCTTGCCGATGTCTATTTGATGATGACCGGCGGCCAGACTTCGATGGCGTTCTCTATGGAAGGCGAAAGCCAGCAGCAGGCGGGAGAGATGGGAATTCAGCGCGTCGTCCGCGCAGGCAGTCAGTTACGCGTGGTTTATGCCTCAGATGAAGAACTGGCGAACCATGAATCCCGCCTCGACCTGGTACAAAAGAAAGGCGGAAGCTGCCTGTGGCGTGCCTGATAGCCACTAAAATGAATTAAAAGTAGGCGGTTGGGTGATTTTTGCAGCAAACGATTCAAAATGGTAGAAAAAGCGTTGACGGGGTAGAGGGGAATCCGTAATATTCGCCTCGTTCCCAACGGAACATCAACGCGGAGCGGTAGTTCAGTCGGTTAGAATACCTGCCTGTCACGCAGGGGGTCGCGGGTTCGAGTCCCGTCCGTTCCGCCACTTATT
>OGKD01002069.1_pt1 | contig 9542 bp, 10 predicted proteins | sample 1572371 | NCBI WGS metagenome assembly OGKD01 (sample SAMEA2582096, study PRJEB24529) | metagenome | biome: Human gut stool | place: China | collected 2011 | reverse complement strand
TACGGCGGTTGCGCTCCGACACGCGCCTGCGGGCGCAGCCCCTTGGGGGAAGGCAAAAGAAATTCTAAAATTTTAACCTTCCCACGCCCGAAAACCCCTTGACAAGCCCTGCTCCTATATGGTATGATACTAGAGCCGCATGGTATGGGCTCTGAAAGTGTGTGCTTTTGTAGGTACACCGCCCTGCAGACCAGCGAGACTTATTGAAAGAGGTTATCCACTATGTACGCAGTTATCAAAACCGGTGGCAAGCAGTACAGCGTTAAGGTCGGCGACGTCGTCTACGTCGAGAAGCTGAACGCTGAGGACAACAGCGAAGTCACCTTCGATCAGGTTCTCGCCGTTGGCGAGGAGGGCTCTGTCAAGGTCGGCGCTCCCGTTGTTGAGGGCGCTTCCGTTGTTGCCAAGGTCGTCAAGACCGGCAAGGGCAAGAAGCTCAACATCCTGACCTATCGTCCCAAGAAGGGCAGCATGGTCCGCAAGGGTCATCGTCAGCCTTACACCAAGGTGGAAATCACCGCGATCAACGGCTAAGGAGGTAAATCACAATGGCACATAAAAAAGGCGTAGGTTCTACCAAGAACGGTCGTGATTCCGAGTCCAAGAGCCTAGGCGAAAAGCGCGGCGACGGTCAGTTTGTTCTGGCCGGCAACATCCTGGTCCGTCAGCGCGGCACCCACATCCATCCGGGTGAGGGCGTCGGCATCGGCAGCGATGACACCCTGTTCGCTCTGGTCGATGGCCGCGTTCACTTCGAGCGCATGGGCCGTGACCGCAAGCGCTGCACGGTCAAGCAGTAAAAAAACCGGTACGGGCGGGCCTTTGCGGCTCGCTCGTTTTTTGTGATTTTTTGTAAATGAGGTACCACATGGCAACCAGTAATTTTATTGATACCGCCACGATCTGGCTGCACGCCGGCAAGGGCGGCGACGGTGCGGTGACGTTCCACCGCGAAAAATTCGTGGCGGCGGGCGGCCCCGACGGCGGCGACGGCGGCGACGGCGGCAGCATCATCGTGCAGGTGGATGACAATATGTCCACCCTGATGGACTTCCGCTACAAGCGCAAATACACCGCGCCCGACGGCGAGAATGGCCGTGCCAAGCGGATGAGCGGCGCAGACGGTGACGACCTGGTCATCCGCGTGCCCCGCGGCACCGTGCTGAAGGAGGCCGAGACCGACCTCGTCGTGGCCGATCTGACGGGCAGTGAGCCTGTTGTCGTGGCCAGGGGCGGACGCGGCGGCTGGGGCAACAGCCATTTTGCGACCCCGACCCGCCAGATCCCCAAGTTTGCCAAGCCCGGTCTGCCCGGCGAGGATATGCACCTCAAGCTCGAGCTGAAGGTCATTGCGGACGTGGGCCTGATCGGCTTCCCGAACGTCGGCAAATCGACGCTCATCAGCATTATTTCTGCCGCGCGTCCCAAGATCGCCAACTACCACTTCACGACGCTGACCCCCGTGCTGGGCGTCGTCCGCGTCGGCCCGGAGCAGAGCTTTGTCTGCGCCGACATCCCCGGTCTGATCGAGGGTGCTGCGGAGGGCGTCGGCCTCGGCCACGACTTCCTGCGCCATGTTGAGCGCTGCCGCCTGCTGCTGCACGTCGTTGACGTCTCCGGCTGCGAGGGGCGCGACCCCAAGGCGGACTTTGAGCAGATCAACCACGAGCTGGCCGGGTTCAGTGCCGAGCTGGCGGACCGTCCGCAGATCGTGTTGGGCAACAAGTGCGACATTGCAAGCCCCGAGCAGGTCGAGGAGTTCAAGCAGTACGTCGAGGCCAAGGGTCTGACCTTCCTGCCCATCTCCGCGGCGACCCGTCAGGGTGTGGACAACCTGCCCGCGCTGGTCTACAACCGCCTGAAGGATCTGCCCCCGGTCAAGGTCTATGAGGCCGAGTACAAGCGCCCCGACAAGAACGCCCAGCCGACCCGCCCGTTCACGGTGGAGCGCACCGGCGACCACGAGTTCACCGTCGATGCCCCGTGGCTGGAGCGTATCCTCGCCGGTACGAACGTCGAGGACTACGAGAGTCTGCAATATTTCCAGACGCAGCTGGGTGATTCCGGCATTCTGGACGAGCTGGTCGCCCAGGGCGTTGAGGAAGAGGACACGATCAAGATCGGCGAGTACGAATTCGACTATCTGTACTAAGTAGTAGAAAATATGCTGTTTACACAAAAATCCGAAGTCGACATTCACGAAATGTCGCCGCTGGCGCTGGCCTTTGTGGGCGACGCCGTGCTGGAGCTGCTCGTCCGCGCCCGCCTGGTGGGCACGACGCGTTTGCAGCCCAATCGTCTGCATACCGTCGCGACGCATTACGTCAGCGCCCACGCGCAGAATCTGGAGCTGGACATCATGGAGCCGATGCTGACCGACGCCGAGGCCGCCGTGCTGCGCCGCGGCAAAAACGCCAGCAAGGCCACTGTCGCCAAGCACGCCACCGTGCAGGAGTACCGCGCCTCCACCGGCTTTGAGTGCCTGCTGGGCTGGCTGTACCTGCAAGGCAGGAACGACCGCATTGAGGAATTGTTCAACGCGATGTGGGACGGGTATAAGCCGGAATAATAAGTAAAAAGCCTTCCCCCGAGGGGGAAGGCGGCCGAGGCCCCGCCCGAGGGCGGATGAGGGGAAAGCCTCCGCAATTTGCCCGGTAACGGGTTGTAGTGGCAAGGCCGCCCCTCATCAGCCGCCTGCGGGCGGCAGCTTTCCCCAAGGGAAAGCCAAAGAATTTTAAAAGGAGACGTTACCAATGTCCATCAAAACCCTGGTCATCAACCCCGGCTCCACCTCCACCAAGGTCGGCGTGTTCGAGGACGAGACCCTGCTGTTTGAAGAAACGCTGCGCCACCCCACCGAGGAGATCGCCAAGTACGCCAGCGTCATCGACCAGAAGGACTTCCGCAAGGAAATCATTCTGGACTTCCTGAAGGAGAAAAACTGCGACCCCAAGACCCTGAACGTCATCGTGGGCCGCGGCGGCCTGCTCAAGCCCATCCCCGGCGGCACCTACGCCGTCAGCGATGCCCTGCTGGCTGACCTGAAGGCCGGTGTGCAGGGCCAGCACGCCTCCAACCTGGGCGGCATTCTGGCCCGCGAAATCGGCGATTCCCTGGGCGTGCCCAGCTACATCGTTGACCCCGTCGTTGTTGACGAGCTGACCGATAAGGCCCGCATTTCCGGTATGCCGGAGCTGCCGCGCCGCTCCATCTTCCACGCGCTGAACCAAAAGGCCGTCGCCCGCCGCTTTGCCAAGGAGAACGGCAAGCGCTACGAGGATCTGAACCTCATCGTCATCCACATGGGCGGCGGTGTCTCCGTCGGTGCGCATGACCACGGCAAGGTCGTGGATGTCAACAACATCCTCGACGGCGAGGGCTGCTTCAGCCCCGAGCGCAGCGGCACCGTGCCCGTCGGCGACCTCGTCAAGATGTGCTTCAGCGGTAAGTACACCCAGAAGGAAGTTTATAAGAAGATCTGCGGCAACGGCGGCTTTAACGGCTATCTGCACACGAACGATGCCCGTGAGGTCGGCAAGATGGCCGAGTCCGGCAACGCGCTGGCAAAGCAGGTCTGGGAAGCATTCTTCTACCAGATCGCCAAGGACGCCGGCGCTATGGCCGCTGTCCTGCACGGCAAAGTCGACCAGATCATCCTGACCGGCGGCATTGCCTACAACCCCTTCACCGCCAAGACCCTGACCGAGTACCTCGGCTGGATCGCCCCTGTCACCACCTACCCCGGTGAGGACGAGCTGCTCGCCCTCTGCCAGGGCGCTCTCCGCGTCATGACCGGCGAGGAAGAGGCTAAGAACTACTGATTCCAACATAAAATAAACCGCACCGCCGCTGACGAGCCAAATCGTCAACGGCGGTGTTTTTGTATGCTATAGTGCTGCGGTAGGGGCCGGGCATGCCCGGCCCGGTGGTGTCCCGTCGGCGAGTGTTTTATGGGGATGTGGCGGGCCGCACATGTGCGGCCCCTACCGCGCGGCAAACCGGCAGTGGTCGGCGTCCTTGACGCCCCGCGGAGGGGTCAAGACCCCTCCCTACGGGGAACCCGTAAACGGCAGGCTGTAGGGAGCGGTCTTGACCGCTCCGGGCAGGCTTGCACCCGCGCAGCGTTCCCGGGGGGAAAATCCCTCCCCTACGACTAAAATAAACGCACCAGCAATTTTTTGACAGCGGGTATCCTGCCTATCCACCAAAATACAACGGCCCCGGCTACGCGCAAAATTACCGCGTCCACATCAAAACGGAACGGTGCGGTATCGGTGCGCACGAACAGCTGTGTAACTTCTATCACACAACCGCCCACTACAGCAAGCCAGACGGCGGCACCCACCCCACGCCAGCGGGGTGAGATGCGCGGCAGCAGAAGAACTGGCAAGGAAAACACAAAAAAGTTCATCCAAAAGACAAAATGCCCGCGAAACGCATATCCGGAGCCGTTAAGATACTCTTGACCTGGAACGAGACAGAGCAGATATTGTGCGATTTGCCGAAATGGTACGAGATTTAAATTTTCCTGCCACGATGAGGCTTGCCAGAAATCCAACACAGGGAACGCAACACACCCGGCAAACGCTCCGGCAAAGTACAAATCGAGCAGCCACAGCCCAGCCACGGCCATAGCGGATGCACGACGGAAGGCTCGGACCTCAGTCAGGGCATCGGTGCAAAGCAGCCGCAGCAGCCAAAAGGCGGATGTTGTAAAAACAAACGGAAGAGCAACGAGTAATAACAGAGATTCTATGCCAAAGCCATGGATGCCCGCCCCACCTGTCAGAACCAGCCGCAAAAATTGCAGCGTCAAGAACGCCGCAGCAAACAGCAGAAATCCGGCCAATACGGTGTAGGAACGGCGGCGGCGCAATTGGGGGCCAAGTTCCCGCGTGTAGTCTACCAGCTGACGCGTAGTGCGGGCCTCAGCTTCAGCCGTCTGCATGGCAGGCGGCTGTAGGCGGCGTTCGCCAGCCAGCAGCTCACCTACGGTTATATCCAGCACGTTAGCCAACGGCAAAAGCAGAGAAACATCCGGCAACCCCTTACCTGTCTCCCAACGGCTGATGGCCTTGTCGGTCAGCTGGAGTTTATCTGCCAGTTGGCGCTGCGTCCAGCCCTTAGCGCGGCGCTCCGCTCCAATGAATCTACCGATTTTTGTGGCATCCATGTCTAAAACCTCCTTTTTGTTCTGTGCCCATTATAAAGAAAACGCACTCATTTTGGCAACCTATGCTCCATAGAGTTGCTAAAACAAACGCGTTTTCGCTGAAATTTATTCGTTCCGGCTCTCGCTCTTCCCCAATTCCAACTGCCGGAAACCCTCGCCGTGGACCTCGTTGGATTGCAGCATGATGATGAAGCAGCCGGGGTCGATGGCCTGCACGGCGTGCTCGATCTCGTAGAGCTGCTTGTTGGAGCAGGCGCAGAGCACGACGTCCTTCGGCTGGCCGCCGTAGCCCCCGTGACCCTGCAAAATCGTCGAGCCGCGGTCCGCCACGCGGTCAATTTCCGCGCAGGCGGCCTTGCCGTCATCGGTCACGATCATGGCCAGCATCGAGGACGAGAAGCCGAACATCATCTTGTTGATGACAGCAGACACGATAAAATTAAACATGATACCGTAAATAATGGAATCAACATCCTGGAACACCGCACCGTTGAGCAGGATGACCGCCAGCGCCGCCGCAAACGTGATGTTGCCGAACGGCAGGTGCGGATGCCGTGCCTTGATGCCCATGGTGATGAAGTCAAGACCGCCGGTGCTCGAGTTGTTCATGTAGATCAGTGCGTCGCCGATACCGCCGACCACGCCGCCGCAAATCGTCGCCAACAGGCGGTCCCCCTGGTAGACCGGCATCAGCGGCAGCAGATAGTCCGTAAAGAATGCAAAGAGCACCATGCAGTAGACACTGCGAATAAAGAACGATCTGCCGAGCAATTTATAGGTGCAGAGGATGATGGGGATGTTGATAAGCACATTGCTCAGGCCCATGGGGATGCCGAACAGGCGGTATAAGATGGCGCAGATGCCCGCAATGCCGGTGACCGGGACCTCGGCGGCCACGGCAAAGCTGTAGATACCGGCGGCGGAGATGAAGCAGCCCAGGGTCTGCAAAAGCAGGTTTGTGTATTTGTTTTTCGTCATGGGGGACCCTCCTCAACAAAAAAGCCGGGAGCAAACAATGCTGCTCCCGGCTGAATTTTCAGGTTCAGACGTTCTTTTTGATCTTGGATGCGCTGTAGGTGTTCATAGCGGCGCTGTTCAGGTTGTGATCCAGCGCGGCACCGGCGGCGTAGAGCTCATCCTGGATGGCGTCAGATTTCATGCTGGTCAGCAGGTCGTACATGCTGTCCAGATCCTCGACGGTGTAGGTCTTGAACGGGTCGATCTTGCGGGCGACGAGAACCGTCGTGCCCAGGTCGATGGTCGTCCAGTGGTTCATACCGGCGGCATCCAGCGGGTCGGTCAGGTTGTTGTACTCGTCGCTGCCGTAGCTGCTCAGATCGCTGGGCGTGTACAGCTGGGATGCGGCGTAGTAGACGGCCTGGCTGGCGTCCATCGTGCTGCCCATGGCGGCCATTGCCTCGGGCACGTAGGTCATGGCGGCGGTGTACAGGGCGCTGCTGGACGCAGTCTCGGCAGTGGCAGTCTCGTTCAGCTCGGCCATGCAGCTCTCTGCCGTGGCCATGATGGCGGCCTTCTGGTCGTCATCTGCCATCGAGTAGGTGGAGTAGTTGACCAGAGGGAACTGGACGGCCTCGATGTAGTAGCAGTCGTTGTTGATGTAGTCGGTGTACTCGGAGTCAGTCACGGGGCTTGTGCCGTCGGGACCGTAAGTCATCTTCAGCAGGACTTTGGCCTTCTGGGCGTTGAGCAGGTAGGCCTCCACGCTGGACTTGCTGATACCGTTGGCGGTGTACAGATCACCGTTGGAGCTCCACAGGCTGTCCGCAGTCTTGGCGGCTTCGGCGGTGGCAGTGTCGTCCAGCACGCCGTTCTGCTCGGCAAACTGCTTTTCCACGGCAGCATAGTACTCAATGGCGCGGTTCGTCAGCTGGGCAACGTAGTCACTGCCGACGGCGGTGACATCCTCGCCGTTGATCGTGCCGGTGCAGGTGGCCTTCAGCACGGCCTTGACGTCGGACGCGGTCTCGCCGGTGGCCAGCTCCGCAACACCGGAGGCGGTGTTGTAGGAGTTGTACTGGGCCAGCAGATAGATGCCTGCCGGGATCTCGACCCCGCCGATGGAGCCGACGGTGGACGGCGCGGACATGGCACAGCCAGCCAGCGCCAGCACCATGGAAACAGCCATAGCAAGGCTGAACAGTTTGGTTTTAATGGAACGCATGAATTGGTTCTCCCCTTTATGATTGGCTTTGCGGCACAACGCCGCAGCATAAATGCTATTATACCGCATTTTTGCCGCTATTGCAAGCCCCGCGGGGGTGTGATATACTTGTGAAAAATGTGTGGGAGCGCCTATGCAGGGGCCGCCTATATGCGGCCCGCAGTTTTCCCGTGAAAGGCCGACTGTTTTACACGAGCGGGCCCTACAAAACTACCGAGGAGATCCACTATGCTTTTGACCACTGAACTCGACAAATTGTCCGGCACTGACTGGCAGCTGTTTTTTGCGCAGGAGCGCACAAAGCCGTACTTTGCGGAGCTGGATGCCTTTGTGACGGCGGCTGCGGCGGAAAAAACCGTCTACCCCGCGGCGGAGAACATCTTCGCCGCGTTCCGCGCCTGCCCGGTGTCGGCGGTGCGGGTCGTCATTCTGGGGCAGGACCCCTACCATGAGCCGGGTCAGGCCATGGGGCTGTCCTTCTCGGTGCCGGACGGCTGCAAGGCTCCGCCGAGTCTGCGCAACATTTTTAAGGAGCTGGAGGCAGAGCTTGGCCCCGGTTGTGCCGCACACACCGACCTGACGCTGTGGGCGCGACAGGGTGTGCTGCTGCTGAACACGGTGCTGACCGTGGAGCAGGGCGCGGCCAACGCCCATGCGGGCCGCGGGTGGGAGACGTTTACCCGTGCCGCGCTGGAATACGCCGCCGCCCACGGCAACGCCCCGCTGGCCGCCGTGCTGTGGGGCAAGCCCGCGCAGAAGTACGCGCCGATTTTCAACAGGGCTGCCGCCCATCGCCCGGTGCTGGTGCTGGAATCCGCCCACCCCAGCCCGCTGTCGGCCTACCGCGGGTTCTTCGGCTCGGCGCCGTTCGGCAAGGTGAATGCGTTTTTAAAAAACAACGGTGCAGCGGAAATCGACTGGCGTCTGCCCGCAAACGCAACCCACGGTTGACAGATTGACGGGGTAACTGTATGGTGCGCAACCGGGGAATTTGGTAAGATAAGGTCAGAAAATTTCCGAAAACCCTTGCGGGCGGATTCCACATCCGCCCGCAAGGCCGGCAGCCGTTGACGGGCGCATATAGAATGCGCCCCTACGATTGCCATAAGGCTGCCAAGGAGGAGGCACACCATGACATTTTCCGATAAGCTCATTGCCCTGCGCAAAAAGGCGGGCTGGTCGCAGGAGGAGCTGGCCGAGCGGCTGAACGTCAGCCGCCAGTCGGTCTCCAAGTGGGAGAGCGCACAGTCGATGCCCGACATTGACAAAATTTTACAGTTGAGCAGTTTGTTCAGTGTGACGACGGACTGCCTTTTAAAAGACACGCAGGACGACCCGCAGCCTGCCGCGGCACAGACGCCCTCTCCCCTGCCCTGGGTGACGCTGGCGCAGGCGGAGGATTACCTGACCAAGGCACAGGCCAACGCGCCGCGGATGGCGCTGGCGACGGCGCTCTGCATCGTCAGCCCCATTCCGCTGCTGGCGCTGGGTACAGTGAGTGAGCTCGGGCTGCTTGGTTTGAACGACAATCTGGCGGGTGGCTTGGGGATGATCGCGCTGGTGGTGCTGGTGGCTGTGGCCGTTGTGCTGTTTATGCAGTGCGGCGCGGCGGTGCGGGAATATGAGTTTCTGGAAAAGGAGCCCATCGAGACCGAGCACGGCGTGACAACGCTGGTGCGGGAGCGCCGCGCCGTCTTTGCGCCGGAGTATGACCGGGCCAACCGTATTGGTGCGGCGCTCTGCATCCTGGCGGCGGTGCCCCTGTTTGCGGCTGTGATGGTTGGCGTGTCGTTTTTGATGTCGATGTCCATCTGTCTGCTGTTGGTGCTGGTCGCCTGCGGTGTGTATGCCTTTGTGCGGGTGGGCACGGTGCAGGACGCCATGGATCGGCTGCTGGAGGACGGGGACTTTACCCGCGGGCACAAGGCCGTGAAAGGGCGGCTGACCGCGCTGACCGCGGCCTACTGGTTGGTGGTGGTTGCCATCTTCCTGTGGTACACCTTCGGCCCCAACGGCAACGGCCAGCCGCAGTACAGCTGGTTCATCTGGGCCATTGCGGGCGTGGTCTACGCCGCGTGTGCGGTTGCGGCAAAGGCGTTTGTGAGGAAAAAAGTGTAAAAGAAACAGCCCCTGACCGAGTGATGGTCAGGGGCTTGCTTTATAGATAGCGGTAGGGGCCGGGCATGC
>OGKD01002053.1_pt1 | contig 9608 bp, 5 predicted proteins | sample 1572371 | NCBI WGS metagenome assembly OGKD01 (sample SAMEA2582096, study PRJEB24529) | metagenome | biome: Human gut stool | place: China | collected 2011 | reverse complement strand
TATGCGACTCCAGCGCCGCCAGCAGGGAAGGGTGTTCATCCTGACACTCAAGGCGAGTGTCAGAGATTTTCAGGAAGATCCGCTTCATTACAGCTGGAAGTTACTCAGATCGTCGGCATCGACTTCAGAATCGATCTGGCCGACGAGATAAGAACTGACTTCCACTTCCTGCGGCGCCACCTGAACGTTGTCGGAGACCAGCCAGGTGTTGATCCATGGGATCGGGTTGGAGCGGGTCTGGAACGGCAGATCGAGGCCCACCGCCTGCATGCGGATATTGGTGATGTACTCGACGTACTGGCAGAGAATATCTTTATTCAGGCCGATCATCGAGCCGTCGCGGAACAGGTAGTCCGCCCACTCTTTCTCCTGCTGAGCCGCCAGCACGAACAGGTCATAGCACTCCTGCTTGCACTCTTCGGCGATTTCCGCCATTTCCGGATCGTCGCTGCCGGAGCGCAGCAGGTTCAGCATATGCTGGGTGCCGGTCAGGTGCAGCGCTTCATCGCGGGCGATCAGGCGGATAATTTTGGCGTTGCCTTCCATCAGTTTGCGTTCGGCAAAGGCGAAGGAGCAGGCGAAGCTGACGTAGAAGCGGATCGCTTCCAGGGCATTAACGCTCATCAGGCACAGATAGAGTTTCTTTTTCAGCTCGCGCAGATTCACGGTCACGGTTTTGCCGTTGACGGTGTGGGTGCCTTCGCCCAGCAGATGCCAGTAGCTGGTCATCTCGATCAGCGAATCGTAATAGTGAGAGATGCCTTCCGCACGTTTCTGGATCTGCTCGTTGGTGACGATGTCGTCGAACACGGTCGCCGGGTCGTTGACGATGTTGCGGATGATGTGAGTGTACGAACGCGAGTGAATGGTCTCGGAGAAGGCCCAGGTTTCTACCCAGGTCTCCAGCTCCGGGATGGAGATCAGCGGCAGCAACGCCACATTCGGGCTACGGCCCTGGATGGAGTCGAGCAGCGTCTGGTACTTCAGGTTGCTGATGAAAATATGTTTTTCATGTTCCGGCAGCGCCTGGTAGTCGATGCGATCGCGGGAAACGTCAACCTCTTCCGGACGCCAGAAGAAGGAGAGCTGCTTTTCAATCAGCTTTTCAAAGATGTCGTATTTTTGCTGATCGTAGCGGGCCACGTTAACCGGCTGGCCAAAAAACATGGGTTCCAGCAGCTGATCGTTTTTCGTCTGTGAAAAAGTGGTGTATGCCATTGAAGTGAGTCCTGTTGAACTGTATTGCCCGGCAGGAATGGGTTGGCCGGGCCTACACAAACGTAGGCCGGGTAAGCGTAGCGTTACCCGGCAAAAATACCTTAGATCTTACAAGCGCCGCTTTCGCAGCCGTCGTCCTGGATGGACGGGGCCAGGTCATCCTGGGCGTCTTCAGCGCCATCACGGGTGTTGTGATAGTACAGCGTTTTGACGCCGAATTTATAGGCGTTGAGCAGGTCTTTGAGCAACTGCTGCATCGGCACTTTTCCGGACGGGAAGCGCGTCGGATCGTAGTTAGTGTTGGCAGAGATCGACTGGTCGATAAACTTCTGCATGATACCCACCAGCTGCAGATAACCGTCGTTGTTCGGCATCTCCCACAGCAGCTCGTAGGCGTTCTGCAGGTTTTCGTAATCTGGCACCACCTGGCGCAGGATACCGTCCTTGGACGCTTTGATACTCACGTGGCCGCGCGGCGGCTCAATGCCGTTGGTGGCGTTGGAGATCTGCGACGAGGTCTCGGACGGCATCAGCGCGGAGAGCGTGGAGTTGCGCAGGCCGTGGGTTTTAATGGATTCGCGCAATGCTTCCCAGTCGTAGTGCAGGGGTTCGCTGACGATGCCGTCCAGATCTTTCTTATAGGTATCGATCGGCAGGATGCCCTGCGCATAGGTGGTTTCGTTGAACCACGGGCAGGCGCCTTGCTCGATAGCCAGCTCGTTAGAGGCCTTCAGCAGATAGTACTGAATCGCTTCGAACGTTTTGTGCGTCAGGTTGTTGGCGCTGCCGTCGGAGTAGCGTTTGCCATGCTTCGCCAGATAGTAAGCGAAGTTGATCACGCCGATACCCAGCGTACGACGCCCCATCGCACCGCGTTTAGCCGCCGGGATGGGGTAATCCTGATAGTCGAGCAGCGCATCCAGAGCACGCACCGCCAGCACCGCCAGCTCTTCCAGCTCGTCGAGGCTGTCGATAGCCCCGAGGTTGAAGGCCGACAGGGTGCACAGCGCGATTTCGCCGTTTTCGTCGTTGACATCTTCCAGCGGTTTGGTCGGCAGGGCGATCTCCAGGCACAGGTTAGACTGACGCACCGGGGCGACTACCGGATCGAACGGGCTGTGGGTGTTACAGTGGTCGACGTTCTGGATATAGATGCGGCCGGTAGAGGCGCGCTCCTGCATCATCAGCGAGAACAGCTCAACGGCTTTAATACGCTGCTTACGAATGCTGTCGTCCTGCTCGTACTGGGTGTATAGGCGCTCAAACTCGTCCTGATCGGCGAAGAAGGCGTCATACAGGCCCGGGACGTCGGAAGGGCTGAACAGGGTAATATCGCCGCCCTTCAGCAGACGGGTGTACATCAGCTTGTTGATCTGTACCCCGTAGTCCATGTGACGAACGCGGTTGGCGTCGGTACCACGGTTGTTTTTCAGCACCAGCAGGCTTTCCACTTCCAGATGCCACATTGGGTAGAAGAGGGTTGCCGCGCCGCCGCGCACGCCGCCCTGCGAGCAGGATTTCACCGCGGTCTGGAAATGCTTGTAGAACGGAATGCAGCCGGTGTGGAAGGCTTCGCCGCCGCGGATCGGGCTGCCCAGCGCGCGAATGCGCCCGGCGTTGATGCCGATGCCGGCGCGCTGGGAAACGTATTTCACAATCGCGCTGGAGGTGGCGTTGATGGAATCCAGGCTGTCGCCGCACTCGATCAGCACGCAGGAGCTGAACTGACGGGTGGGGGTACGCACGCCGGACATGATCGGCGTCGGCAGCGAGATTTTAAAGGTGGACACCGCGTCGTAGAAACGCTTGATATAGTCCAGACGCGTTTCGCGCGGATAGTTCGAGAACAGGCAAGCGGCGACCAGAATATAGAGGAACTGCGCGCTCTCATAAATTTCGCCGGTGACGCGGTTTTGTACCAGATACTTGCCTTCCAGCTGTTTAACGGCTGCGTAGGAGAAGTTCATGTCGCGCCAGTGGTCGAGGAAACCGTCCATCTGCTGGAACTCTTCTTCCGTGTAGTCTTCCAGCAGATGATGATCGTATTTACCTTTCTCAACCATCTTCACCACGTGATCGTAGAGCGCCGGCGGCTCAAACTGACCGAAGGCTTTTTTACGCAAATGGAAAATCGCCAGACGCGCGGCGAGGTACTGGTAATCCGGTGCGTCGCGGGAGATCAGATCCGCAGCGGCTTTAATAATGGTTTCGTGGATGTCCGCGGTTTTGATGCCGTCATAGAACTGGATATGGGAGCGCAGCTCTACCTGGGAAATCGAAACGTTATTCAGTCCTTCTGCCGCCCAATCCAGTACGCGATGGATTTTGTCGAGATTGATGCGCTCGGTGGTCCCGTCGCGCTTTGTCACCAGCAGACTCTGATTCATGTGGATTTTACCTGTCCGTGAAAGAAAATATCCCCCGTTTATCCACAGAAGGCCGTTGTGACTAACTCTGTGGATAAATACTATATGTAGGGGGTTGTCGATAAAAGAAACGCTATATGGTGAGTATTTTAGTAAGGAATCTTTTGAGTACAAGGGTTGATTTTGACGTTAAATTGAGGTTGCGGAAGGGTAATAATCCGCAAGTCCACGTCGCATAAGGCCTGGAGAAGAAGTCAATAAAACAGAAAAAAAAATGAAAATTTGATCGAGTGCTGATTTCTTCATCGGAAGAAATAATCACGCGGCTTGATGCCGCGCAATCATCATAAGCGGAGGTGCTGACCTCAGTCCTGTTTGGCGGTGGTATGCAACATATAGTTAACATCAACCCCCGGCGCTAACTTGAAGGTATTGGTCAGCGGATTGTAATGCAGACCGATGATATGCTGCTCTTTCAGAGTAGTCTGATCTACCCAGCCCAGCAGCTCGGCCGGCTTGATAAACTTCTTCACATCATGAGTGCCTTTGGGCACCATCTTCATGACATATTCCGCCCCGACTACCGCCATCAGCCAGGCCTTGCCGTTGCGGTTGATGGTGGAGAAGAAGACCTGGCCGCCGGGCTTCACTAACCGCGCGCAGGCGTGCACCACCGACTGCGGGTCGGGGACGTGCTCCAGCATCTCCATGCAGGTCACGACGTCATACTGCTGGGGATGCTTCGCGGCATGTTCCTCAACTGTTTCCTGAACATAGTTTACCTGAATACCGCTCTCCAGGGCGTGCAGCCTGGCGACCTGCAGCGGTTCGGCCCCCATGTCCAGCCCGGTGACCGTCGCGCCTTCGCGCGCCATGCTCTCGGCGAGGATGCCGCCGCCGCAGCCGGCATCGAGGACTTTTTTACCGAACAGGCCGCCGGAGCGTTCGGCAATATAGCCCAGCCGCAGCGGGTTGATGCGGTGGAGCGGTTTGAACTCGCCCTCCAGATCCCACCAGCGCGAGGCGACGGCTTCGAATTTGGCGATTTCAGCATGATCGACGTTAGGGGCTACCGACGTTTTTTCGGCATTCATGGGCGCTTTTACTCCTTTTCTGTTCAGACCTGCGAGTATATCAGCAGCGCGCCATGAATAAACCGTATTGCTTTACCTCTATTAGCGCGGCTGTGTTATAATTTGCGACCTTTGAATCCGGGATACAGTAGAGGGATAGCGGTTAGATGAGCGACCTTGCGAGAGAAATTACACCGGTCAACATTGAGGAAGAGCTTAAGAACTCTTATCTGGATTATGCGATGTCGGTCATTGTTGGCCGTGCGCTGCCGGATGTCCGAGATGGCCTGAAGCCGGTACACCGTCGCGTACTTTACGCCATGAACGTATTGGGCAATGACTGGAACAAAGCCTATAAAAAATCAGCCCGTGTCGTTGGTGACGTAATCGGTAAATACCACCCGCACGGCGACTCCGCGGTATACGACACCATCGTGCGTATGGCGCAGCCGTTCTCGCTGCGTTACATGCTGGTGGACGGCCAGGGTAACTTTGGTTCCATCGACGGCGACTCCGCCGCGGCGATGCGTTATACCGAAATTCGTCTGGCGAAAATCGCTCATGAGCTGATGGCCGATCTTGAAAAAGAGACGGTCGATTTCGTTGACAACTATGACGGTACGGAGCGTATTCCGGACGTCATGCCGACCAAAATTCCTAACCTGCTGGTGAACGGCGCCTCCGGGATCGCCGTAGGGATGGCCACCAACATACCGCCGCATAACCTGACGGAAGTGATTAACGGCTGTCTGGCGTATGTTGACGATGAAGACATCAGCATTGAAGGGCTGATGGCGCATATTCCTGGCCCTGATTTCCCGACCGCCGCCATTATCAATGGCCGTCGCGGCATCGAAGAGGCCTATCGCACCGGTCGCGGTAAAGTGTACATCCGCGCGCGCGCGGAAGTGGAAGTGGACGCGAAATCCGGCCGCGAAACCATCATCGTGCACGAAATTCCGTATCAGGTGAACAAAGCGCGCCTGATCGAGAAAATCGCCGAGCTGGTCAAAGAAAAACGCGTGGAAGGCATCAGCGCGCTGCGTGACGAGTCTGATAAAGACGGGATGCGCATCGTGATTGAAGTGAAGCGCGATGCGGTAGGGGAAGTGGTGCTTAACAACCTCTATTCCCAGACCCAGCTGCAGGTCTCCTTCGGCATCAACATGGTAGCTCTGCACCATGGTCAGCCGAAGATCATGAACCTGAAGGACATCATCGCCGCGTTTGTACGCCACCGCCGTGAAGTGGTGACCCGTCGTACGATTTTCGAACTGCGCAAAGCGCGCGACCGGGCGCATATCCTCGAAGCGCTGGCCGTTGCGCTGGCCAACATCGACCCGATTATCGAACTGATCCGTCGCGCGCCGACCCCGGCAGAAGCGAAAACGGCGCTGGTTGCCCAGGCGTGGGATCTCGGTAACGTCGCGGCGATGCTGGAGCGCGCCGGGGATGACGCCGCGCGTCCGGAATGGCTGGAACCAGAGTTCGGCGTGCGCGACGGTAAATACTACCTGACCGAGCAGCAGGCTCAGGCGATTCTGGATCTGCGTCTGCAGAAACTGACCGGCCTTGAGCATGAAAAACTGCTCGACGAATATAAAGAGCTGCTGGAGCAGATCGCAGAGCTGCTGCACATTCTCGGCAGCGCCGACCGTCTGATGGAAGTGATTCGCGAAGAGCTGGAGCTGATCCGCGACCAGTTCGGCGACGAACGTCGTACCGAAATCACCGCCAACAGCGCTGATATTAACATCGAAGATCTGATCAACCAGGAAGATGTGGTGGTCACCCTGTCGCATCAGGGGTATGTGAAGTATCAGCCGCTGACCGACTACGAAGCACAGCGTCGTGGCGGTAAAGGCAAATCGGCAGCGCGCATTAAAGAAGAAGACTTTATCGACCGCCTGCTGGTGGCTAACACCCATGACACCATCCTCTGCTTCTCAAGCCGCGGCCGTCTGTATGAAGGTCTATCAGCTGCCGGAAGCCAGCCGCGGCGCGCGCGGTCGGCCGATCGTCAACCTGCTGCCGCTGGAAGCCGATGAGCGCATTACCGCCATCCTGCCGGTCCGCGAGTACGAAGAGGGCGTCAACGTCTTTATGGCCACCGCCAGCGGTACCGTGAAGAAAACCGCGCTGACCGAGTTCAGCCGTCCGCGTTCCGCCGGTATCATCGCGGTCAACCTGAACGAAGGCGATGAGCTGATCGGCGTCGATCTGACCTCTGGTCAGGATGAAGTGATGCTGTTCTCCGCGGCCGGTAAGGTTGTACGCTTCAAAGAAGACGCCGTTCGCGCCATGGGCCGTACCGCCACCGGCGTACGCGGTATTAAGCTTGCGGAAAACGACAGCGTCGTCTCGCTGATTATTCCACGCGGCGAAGGCGCGATCCTGACGGTGACGCAAAACGGTTACGGTAAACGTACCGCGGCGGCGGAGTATCCGACCAAGTCGCGTGCCACCCAGGGCGTTATTTCGATCAAAGTCACCGAGCGTAACGGTTCCGTGGTCGGCGCCGTGCAGGTGGATGACTGCGATCAGATCATGATGATCACCGACGCCGGGACGCTGGTGCGTACCCGCGTTTCCGAAGTGAGCATCGTGGGCCGTAACACCCAGGGCGTGATCCTCATCCGCACCGCGGAAGATGAAAACGTGGTGGGTCTGCAGCGCGTGGCTGAGCCGGTGGATGATGAAGAGCTGGATGCCATCGACGGTAGCGCGGCGGAAGGCGATGACGATATCGCCCCGGAAGCGGATACCGATGACGATGTCGCGGATGACGCCGACGAGTAATTCCGTATTGTGATATCGCACAGAAGGGAGGCCTGGCCTCCCTTTTTTTCGTTCTGAATATACTGCGTAACGATGGGCTGCCGAATGACAAAGCATTCGGCAAAGGGGGGTTAATTTATCCTTTCCACAATCATCGCGATGCCCTGACCGCCGCCGATGCACAGCGTGGCCAGACCGAGCGTTTTATCGTGCGCTGACAAGGCATGCAGCAGGGTCACAAGAATACGCGCACCGCTGGCGCCGATAGGGTGTCCAAGGGCGATTGCCCCGCCGTTGACGTTCACCTTCTGCGGATCGAAACCCAGCGTCTTACCCACGGCAAGGAACTGTGCGGCAAACGCTTCGTTGGCTTCGATCAGATCGATATCAGAAAGTGTCAGTCCGCTCAGTTGCAGCGCTCTCTGCGTAGCGGGAACCGGCCCCATCCCCATTAACGCCGGCGCGACGCCGCCGCTGGCCCAGGCTTTGATCCGTGCAAGAGGTTTTAATCCCGCTGCCAGCGCTGCGGATTCTTCCATCACCACCAGCGCCGCCGCGCCGTCGTTAATGCCGGAAGCATTACCTGCCGTTACTGTGCCAGACTTGTCGAAGGCCGGACGCAAAGCGGCAAGCCCTTCTGTCGTAGAGTCGGCTTTAGGAAACTCATCACGTTCAAAAATGGTCGTTTTTTTACGGGAGGTGACGCTGACCGGCACAATTTCGGCCCGGAATGCGCCGGAATCGATGGCGGCAAGCGCTTTACGCTGTGAAAGCAGCGCCAGCTCATCCTGCATTTCCCGGCTGATGCCGTATTCCTTAGCAACGTTTTCTGCGGTGATCCCCATATGATAACCGTGAGTGGCGCAGATAAGACCGTCGCGCAGGATCACGTCGGAGAGCCGCCCGTCGCCGAGACGGTAGCCCCAGCGGGCTTTAGCGTCCAGCAGGTACGGCGCCTGGCTCATGTTTTCCATACCGCCTGCGACCAGCGCTTGCGCCTGTCCGGCCAGAATCGCCTGCGCGGCCAGCGCCACGCTTTTGAGGCCGGAGCCGCACACTTTGTTAACGGTAAAGCCGCATACCGTCTCGGCAAGACCGCTTTTGAGCAGCGCCTGGCGGGCCGGGTTTTGCCCGAGACCGGCCTGTAGGACGTTGCCCATAATCACTTCATCCACGCGCTGAGGATCGAGCTGCGCGCGCTGAAGGGCTGCCTTAATTACCGTAGCGCCGAGGTCGATGGCGCTGGTGGTCGCCAGCGCGCCGTTAAAACTGCCGATTGCGGTACGCGCCGCGCTGACGATGACACAATTTTTCATCTTAATTCCTTAAAAGTGAGGGGGGCCGTCAGAACAAGGTCAAACCAATGACAAAAATGACCCCAGAGAAGAGAAGGGCGGTGATGCAGTAGCCCATAATGTCGCGTACTCCGAGTCCGGCAATGGCCAGCGCGGGCAGCGCCCAGAACGGTTGCGCCATGTTCATCCACTGCTCGCCGTAGGCGATCGCCATCACCGATTTACCGAGGTCGGCCCCTAACGCCTGAGCGGCAGGTATCACAAACGGCCCCTGGATAACCCAGTGGCCGCCGCCCGACGGCACAGCGAAGTTAATCAGCGCGGAGCTGAAGAAGGTCATCACCGGGAAGGTGTCTTTGTTGGCGACGTTGATGAAAAACTCCGTGATAAGACCGCCGAGGCCGGAGTGTTCCATCATCAGTTGGATCCCGGCGTAGAAGGGGAACTGCACCAGGATACCGGCGGTGCTGCGCGCGGCGGCGCTGATGGCGCGCATATAGGCCATCGGCGTTTTGTGCAGCAGCAGACCGGCGATCATAAACATCAGATTGACGGTGTTAATGGTGATGTTGAATCCCTTTTCGGCGAAGTAGATCGCCAGATAAGCAATCCCCAACGCGCCAATGATCAGCGCGAGGATGCGGCTCTCTTCCAGCTTTTCCGACGGCGGGGCGTCAGCCGGCAGTTTCTTCTGAAAATCGGCCTCTTCCAGCAGCAGTTTCGGATCGATGCTGATTACATCGGACGGTTTTGGCGTCATCATGCGGGTGATAAACGGCATTACCACGATAAGCCCGAGCGTGATGAAGATGTTGAATCCGGTGAGCAGGGTATCGCTGACCGGGATTAAGCCCGCAATATGTTCGACCGGGTTGCCC
>OGKD01002049.1_pt1 | contig 9624 bp, 21 predicted proteins | sample 1572371 | NCBI WGS metagenome assembly OGKD01 (sample SAMEA2582096, study PRJEB24529) | metagenome | biome: Human gut stool | place: China | collected 2011 | reverse complement strand
ATACCGGTTTCTTTTCGCATTGATAATCTCTGCTGTGTATTTTACCGCAGTATTTACATGCTTTAAGCATTTTTTACACACTCCGGCATTATACAATAATCAACATCACAGCGTATTTTATCGTTGTATTCGCATTTTGCGCAATCTCTGATTAATACTGTCGGTATGCGATGATCAGCGCAATAGGATTGTTCTATAACGCATCCCTTGCTGTCGTTGTATCCATCAACAGACCAGCATTCATCGCACATATCAAGCAACGCAAGGCAATGCCGCATACCATCCTCATAGCTGATATAGTCATATAAGAAGCCCAGCGCATGAACCGGAGAAAGAAACGTATAATCCGGATAGCGTTTTACCAATGATTTTATGACAGCTTCAATGTGCTGTTTATTTGATTCTTTCCCGCCGTAATTGTGGGACAGATAGATTATCTTTTTGATGTCGTTCATGTCATCACCTATAATTTTGCATTCATTTCCTTTCTGTAGCCGTTCAGATATATTACCGGTGTATCGGTGCTGGGCGGCTTGTATTCGTTCGATTCATACAATCACATATAATTTAATCTGCATATCTCCAAATGTATCCTCCTGCGGATTTTATTTTTTTATTTCTGCAACAATAGCTTATGTCTCCACTATGTAAATGTAATACTCTTGCAGCTTCACTTATGCTACACCAAGTTGCTATAAAATTATTATTTAAGTCGTATTGGCTTACTTTTTTAGAGTTTTTTAATGCAACTGATTTATAATCAGTGTTTTTAACGCTTCTTTCTATTTTTGTGCCATACAAATTGTTGTAAATCTGGTCACACCACTCTAAGTTATCAACATTGTTATCTTTTTTGTCTTCGTTCTTATGATTAACTTGCGGTAAATTATTTTCGTTTGAAATAAACGCGGTTGCGACTAATCTGTGCGCATAAAAATACTTTTTAACGCCATCTTTGCAAAGCACATATTGAACATATCCATTTGGCATATAACGTTTTTTTAATATTTTACCTTTAACTTTTCTTCTTTTTCCGTTTCTTGCCAACACATACATATCACAACTTTTTAAATTTCCCAGACTACTTACTTGATAGATCCCTTCATAACCGACTACGTCTTTCCAAATTTCTTGCATTTAAAATCACTCTTTCTTAAATAAATTAGGCGCAGCATTTCGCCACGCCTTTAAAATAAAAAAGAGAGCAACAGGAACATACCCTGTTATACATAACTCTTGAAAAATTGCAAATAAAAAAGCAACCACCATTTAGATGATTGCCTTTTGGATATTTTTCTACAGTATTATTGTAACACACTATTTTGGGACATTCAATGACAGCTTTTCTATTCCTTGCTTAATCAGCCTGTCAACATGGCGTTTGCTGTAATATGATTCACGTGCTATTTCCTCAGAACTTAATCCGTTTATGTATTTCAGTCGAATCAACCTTCTGTATTTCGGTTTCAAATTTTCAATAGCCTGTTCTACGCTTATTTGTTTTGCATTAAGCTGTTCTAATTTTTGAGAATACATCCGATTTAATTCATCAAATTCCGCAAACTGTCTGCCCAATTTATCCTTGTCATAGTTTGGTGCTATCGGCATATCTGTGATTTGCGGAGAAGTCAGGCTGCTCAGTTTAAGCCATTTTTCTCTGATGATTTCTTCAATTTGTCTGATTTCTTTGGAAGTGTCTTGATATTCTTTCAAATCTTCGTATATCACTCATATCAATCCTCCTTATTCTCATTATCCTTTTTCAACTCACGCAGCATATACATCAAAAACATCACTGCCAACAGCCCGCCTAATACAAGCAGGAATTGTACAAACTGCAACAGCCATAATAAAAATGATGTCATTGTGTATCACCATCCGTTAACAAATTTTCACACTTTTCATATATTTGATTGCAATGGCATATAGAATATCCTCCGCTACCAAACAAGTCAGCTTCTTTTCTTAAAAACTCACCAACTTCATCAATATTATTCGTGGACAATACAAGCGTGTCACTGTCTCCGCATTGTTCACAGTATAAACAGTCGTGGCTTAAATATTTATCAGTAACATACAAACCACCTAAATGGCTTTCGTATATGTTTATCATTCTGTATCACTCCTTAATACTTGATTTCGCACATTGCTTTTTCAAGTTTATCTTTTGCTGACTTATAATAATTCATATTTAAAGAACCATAATCCATTTGAGCGTACATTCCTTGAATTACTATTTCGACATCTAAAAGTGCTATTGCCTTTTGCAAATACTCTTTTATTTGTTCTTGCCTATCGCAAGGTCTTAAACCTTTACTGTCATACTTAAATTTTTGTATTTCATTTTGTGTCATCTATCCACTTCCCATCTTTTACAAAATATTTTCCGCTGTCCGAATCTTTAACATATTCAAACGCATCCGTTAAAAATACTCGCCTGTCGAAAATCGTTATTGAAAAATGTCCATCTCCATATTCGGTATTACTTGCTATTTCTTTTACACCACCCAATGAATACGGCTTCGTGGAATTATTAAAAAATTCGTTGTAATATTGTTTTAATTCTAAAGTCATTCTTTTTCACTCCAATCATCGCAAGTATCATCATACATTGTAGGAATAGCATAGTATTCTCCATCTTCATTCCCACAACAAAATTCTTGATTACTATGACCGTCATAAAAATGTTTGTTGTATTTACAATTACCACATATTTCTCTCATTTCCCCATCTCCTTTAGTGATTCTATAATTTTTTCAATTTGAAATTTTGGAAAGTAAACCACTCCATTTTCCTCGTTATTTTCAAGGTAATATTTCAAATCTTTTATTAATACATCAATATTTTGATTATTCACAATTACATTTCCTCCACGCTCATATTTTTAATGCGTTCGTAGTTTGTCATCAGTTATAACCTCATTTCATATTTTCCATTCAAGTTGAGTATGTACATTAGTAAGCATTTTTTCGTTTGCTTGTTTATAAAAATCTCTTGATATTTCAAACCCGTAACTGTTACGGTTTAGCTCCATGCACGCTCTTAATGTAGAACCCGAACCGGCGCAAGGATCAATTACTACATCGCCCTCATCTGTGAATATTTCGATCAGCCGTTTTAATACAGAAACTGGCTTTTGCGCTGGATGGATTTTTGGATATTCCTTGCTGCTGTCCCTTTTCCATTCAAACCAATTAAAAACCATGTGTCCATTATTTCTAAACTTTGGAAGCTTGTCACGATAAAGCACCAATGCATATTCCGTTGCGCCGCATATTCTCATGTTTGCTTTTAACACCTGCGGACTATAATTTTTGCAGAATACTATCGGAATATTATGTTTGAATCCATACTTTTCGGCATATTGTAGCACTGTTTGTATTTGTTCAAATGCACAAAACACAATCATGCATGGTGCGTCAGATGATTTCCCTCTGCCATTGCTTTTTTCAGGCTCTTTTTTTAACAACCGATTGCAGAAATGAAAATACTCGGCAATATTAAAATTAAAATCCGAATTAAAAGCCGCTTTCCCGGCAAGCTTGCTTTCTCCGTTTTTATTGTCCCCGCCATTGTACCACATTGGATTTGAACCATAGAAGTTTTTACCTATGTTATACGGAATATCGGCAATTACAAGTTGTGCTTTCGGGATATTATATCTTTTAAAATTTTGAAAATTATCATTGTACAATTCACACTTAATCTTTTTTACCATCACATTTTCCATCTTATAACCTCATTTCGTTAAAATAAGTGCAATAAATACCGCTGCGGTGCAAATTATTAATGCTAATAACTCTATGTTCATTTCAGTTTTCCTCCCTCAATCAACATAACATCTTCTCCGTATTTAATACCCGTTCTTCCGGCTTGCATGGAAATTCGGATAATGTCATTAATGCTCAATACAGGCTTTGATTTTTCCATTCGCTTTTCGTATTTTTTACCCGTTCTCCATTGCTCCGCATATTTCCGTTTCCGCTCTTTTTCAAGTGCCAAATCGCATTCCGGGCAATACCGCTTGTTTTTATATTTCGCTTCAAATTCCCGATTGCAGCATTGACATGTATTGATTCGCATTTAATCATCCGCCTTTCCTGCCCATTGTTCCGCCATTGCTTTTGCGATTCCAGGAAATGTCTTACTTCTCGCTTTTGCTCGTCCGGCTTGTCCTCCGGTTGTTCCCTTGATTCCCTCACACCATCCAATGGCTTTACCTTTGCACTTTTCACCTTGACAGTAATACTTGGGGCTTGGCTTTTGGAGGTTTGAAACACGGCACAATTCTGGTAGGTTTTTTAACCACAAACAAGTACGCTTCTGAACATAGTTTTCTGCATCGTATTCATTTTCTGCAAAGAAATACGGATGAATAATCTGGTTTGGCTTTCTCCAATGTGTGTTCATATAACCGGCCGGATTTTCAATAGCAATGCGGTCACAATCTGCATTTGCAAATGCAAGAAAAAACCTTGCCGATTCATCTCGCATAGCTTCACGCTCCCTAACTTTCCATTCAGGATTCATCTTTAGGGAATAATGTCTTGTCCCGGCATTGGATAAATATGTACACGGTGGATGAGCGATAATCATATCCCATTTGCTGTCAATGGTATGCTCTACGCCGTCCATAGTTTTAAATTTGCAATTTCCATTCAGCAACGGCAACACGTCCTGCATAATATGCCATTCCGGATATCCTCCGGAGCATTCAATAATATCGCAACTGTAGCATTCATGTCCTAATCTCCGCATTTCTTTACAAACAGTCTGCGATTCTTCACACGCAATCAATATTTTCATTATGCATCTCCTATCGCTAAAATTTGCATGATTTTAGCCACTTTAATTTTTATAGTGTAATTTCATTGCCCAACACGCAAACGTCTGTTGTACGTTCACGTATAAGCGCTGACAGCTATTCAAACAACATTCCATAATCTTCATAGACAGCTTGAATCAATTCGTCCAGAGTATTGTAATTCTCGTTAATGGATTTGAATTGCTCGTCTACCATTGCATTGATTTCATTTAGCTGTTCGGAATCCCATCCATATTTGTCAACCAGAACGATGTTAAACGCAGCCATTATGGAAACTATTGATTTGTGTAATGCTGTCTTGATACCCTTGTTGTACTCGTCAACCTTGATTTTGTTTACTTCCGCTTGCGTGTATATTTTAGTTTTCATTTTGACCGTCCAATTCTATGTATTTATCCAAATACCATCTTGCCTTTTGAATATCTTCCGTGCCGTTTTTCCTTTGCGACCGATAAACATACTTGAACGCATTGCAAAGGCAAAAATCTTTTACTTTTTCAACTCCCAGCACTTCCATCATGACATCAAAACATTCAAACTTTCCGGTTTCATAATGGCTCGGATGGTTTATAACGTCATTCATTTCAATTTTCCTTTCTCAATTCGCATTCTTGTCCGATAGCCGTTTCAATGTTGTGCTTGCATTTTTTACAGCAGTACCGGCATACTTTAGTTCCGTATTTCCGATTCACCGCTAGATGTCTGCACTGCTGTATTGCACATCTGCTGAACACCCTACCGCATATTTGGCATTTAATCTCTTTTTCTTCCATGGCTCATTAAAATGGCAAATCATCATCTGAGCCTTCAAATTCTTCAAAATCATCAGGATTAAAATTATCCTGCGGTTCTTCCGGCTGTGATTTTCCGTCCTGCTTTTTCTCTGCAAAATACACCTGATCGGAAACCACTTCAAATGCCGTGCGGTTGTTTCCGTCTTTGCCTTGATAGCTGCGTGATTGGATAGAACCTTCAACCGCTACAAGCTGTCCTTTTTTGAAATACTTGTTGACAAACTCAGCAGTGTGTCTCCATGCCACAATATTGATAAAATCAGTCTGTTTATTATCCTTGTCCGCTTGATAATTCCGATCTACCGCCAACGAAAATGTCGCTACCGAAACATTATTCGGTGTCTGCTTGAATTCCGGGTCTTTCGTCAGTCTGCCCATTAAAATTGCTCTGTTTAACATAATTAAATCTCCTTTATCTGGATGTCATGCACCCAATTCATTAATTTTCTTTTGAGGATATATTCCTTTGTCCGAACACCTTTGACATCCTCAACAACGGTATTCCCTTTTTCTTGATACACAAAATCGGCTATGTATGTAACAGACCGTTCTTTGCCACGCTTCGGTATCAGATCATATTTGACTTGCCTTTGCAAATTTGATATCTCTCCGGCACGCTCCAACAGCTTTAATTCCATGTATCTTCTGGCTTCCTTTGCAGAATCAAATGTGATACCGTCAATTACCGTTTTGCGATTGTGGTATTTCATAAAACACCTCTTAACCGATAGTTTTTACTCATGTCCTTTGATACCTTTGAAATATGTGCTCCGCACTTTTCTATCAGCCGTGAAAAGATAGCTTCATCGATTTCCAGTAAATCTGTAAGTAGCATCTCTGTGCTGATCACTGTAATGTTGTCACGGTTTATTCTGGAATTAAGCAATTCAAAAGCAATTGATTTATCTGCATCTGTTTTTCCACTCTTGAACAAATCGTCAATATACAATACCGGGACCGTCTGCAACTGTTCCATTCGCTCACGATATTGTACTTCATCCATTGTCAATCGTTTCAACTGCTTTGATTCATCAACCCACGGCATATAGTAGACTTCAAAGCCGCTCTTTAACAGCACATTGCAAGTAGCAGCGCAAATGTGTGTTTTGCCGGAGCCTGATTGACCGCACAACATCATCCACGGCTTATTGCCGGATTTTATCTGATTGATGAAAGACTTTGCAACTTTGTAAAACGCTTCTTGATGTTCTGATTCTTTTTCAAAATTGTCAAACCTTTTTTCAAGCAGCAAACCCATTCCACTTTGTCTTGTCCGCTGTATAATCCTGCGCTGAACAATACAAGGGCATTGCCTTACCGAATAATCGCCGTTTTGATTGATATACGCCACATTCCCTTTGTTTTTGCATATCGGGCAATCATAGTAATTTAAGTTTCCCTCACGATCGTTATATGCCTGAACTTGCATTTCGACAATATTAGAACTGGTTTGGGAGCTTAAATTCAATGTTTCCTCCATTTCCGGGAACCGCTCGATTATAATTTTTAGAAAATCCATCTTTTTCTTTCCACTCCTTTACTGTTTTGATTCCTTGATTTGATAGATTATCAAGAATCCCCTTGGCGTAACTCCATGTACGCTTGTTGTTATCCACTGACTTCTTAATACAAGCAATGATCAATTCCGGCTCAAATTCATTTGACAAATAATAATCCATGTCATCGGAAATCGTTCGTGATAACATACCGATATTTTGTTCATAGAAATCAACAACAGCGGCTTTACTTTTATTTTCTTTTATTTTATTTATTTTTATTTTATTTAGGTCTGTTTTCCCGGAATTTGATGCCTTTTTCCCGGAATTTGATGTTAAATTCTCGGAATTATCCGAAAAAAGCTGCACTTTAATAAAGCCTTGAGTATCTTCTTCAGATAAAATCCAAAACTTTTCGTTTACAATAACAGGATTCTTTTTGCCTCTTTCTTTGACTGCATCCTGATAATGCTTTTGTATTCCGGTGGACGTGAGAACCTTGTCCGACTGAAAAAGTTTGCTGTCAAGCAGTGACCGTTTCAATAAGAAGTTCAACATCTGTCCTATTTTTTCACTAGACATATTCAAGTCAGAAGATGCTGTGTATATAAAGTCATCGTCTACTTGCATATAGTATCCGTTGTCTTTGTATACCTCGCATAATATGTAGATATACAATACGATTCCATCAGAGCCATAACGCGCCCTTAAAATCTTAATATTCTTATCACCAAAAAAATTAACATCAAAATAAAAGAAAAACAGCCCCTTCTTGCGAGAAGCCAATATATCACCCCTCTGCCTCTACAATTTGGTATTTGGCAAAGTGTACGGTCTCTCCGTATCTGTTCTTTGCGGATACCATTTCTTTTTTAATCGGAACACCGGATTTTCTTAAATCGGATATCCGACTTGCTAACCTCATAACGCCTAGGTCACTAAGTGCATCCAATGGCGTAATACTTCCGAAATCATTCATGTACTGAACGATTCTTTCGCATTGTGTAACATTCAACCACAATCACCCCTTTACTTTCCATATCTCGCATAACCTCTTGTCCAGCTTGATTCCGTATACCTTGTATTTTTCATCAAACGTTTTCTGTCCGATCGTGTGTGCTTCTGTGTGATACGCACGTGAAAGCGGCAATACTCTGTATCCGAGATGAACAATCTCTTTTCTATCTCTGCCCATTCCCACAGCGTCCACGTGATGCAATTCCGCTTTCTTTCCGCTGATACAGCATTTTTTATGAATCAGGCAACAGTATATGTATTTGGATATATCTTCGCATCTGTTTAACAATGTATCATTACACGGGATATCGTGCTTGACTGCAAGCTCTACCAGCCAGTCAATGAATTCTTTTGCCAGCGACATACTGCAATTACTTAGTGAAAACAATTCAATGTTTTGCAATTCACAAAAATGAAGCGTTAATTGCCGTCTTACTGATTCAGTATTAGATGTATCAATTAAATACATCAATTGCAAATCATGAAGCATTGCCTTGTATTCACGTTTGTTTTTTACAGTTGTACAATAGTCTGCAATATCTGATACCGTAGCAAATATTTTCTTTTGCTGATCTCTGCTGATTGTCCTGCCGTCATCAAACGATATCGTCACATTTGACATTTGCAAAGCATTCTGTACTCCGCCTATCCTGCTATACGGAACATAGAAGTATATTCCTTTTTCTGATATCTTCTGTGGCGGAGCATTTATCGTAACCGGCATAATCGTTCACCTTACCTTACGTTGAATGCTGTTTTGGCTTTTGCCACACAAACACTCTTTTTCCCGTGTCATTATTACGAATTGCCAATCCTACTATTTTTTTATTTTCAATTGCTATCTTTTCTACATAGAATTTGTCATAGCATTTTCCATTATTGATGTTGCAATCTTCTTTTTTGATGAAAATAAATGGAGATGTGTAAAGCTCTCTTCCTATTCCCCAGTTAAAGCAGGCTCTTTTGAAACTGTCGCTTGCCTCTCCCTTTTGTGCCTCTGTATTACTTTCAGTACCGCAATCAGATTTCCATACCCATTCCTGATAGTGATCAACTCCGCTCGTATTTAGACTGCTTTCTCTGGTCATGTGGCAGTTAATACCGACACGGCAGAATAAGTTACCTTTGCACTCATAATGCTCTCTCATCCAATTTTCTGCGCCAACAGTTTCATCTAAAATATTCATGTCGCACCGAGCATCCTTATATAGCAGAAGCACCAAGCCGTTTTGTTTTACGCTTTGTATTCTTACATCTATTTCATCTGCTGTTAAATCTCTGAATGTCATCGTATCCTCACACCTTTTTTATTTTTAACGGGCATTGTTCGCCACGACAATGTATCGGGTCTAATATCCACTCATTTGTTAATTTGCAAGAGTAGCGTTTGTAATTTTCCTCATACTTTAAAAACAGCCAACACCAACGGCACACTTCATCACCATTTGGAAAGTGGATAGTGATTTCTGTCGTTCCGTGTGTATAGTTAGGC
>OGKD01002034.1_pt1 | contig 9687 bp, 8 predicted proteins | sample 1572371 | NCBI WGS metagenome assembly OGKD01 (sample SAMEA2582096, study PRJEB24529) | metagenome | biome: Human gut stool | place: China | collected 2011 | reverse complement strand
TTCCGTCTCAGCAGCGAGGAACTTCAGCACATCGTCGTACTCCGCCAGCGTGATGCCGTTGGCTTCCAGCTCTGCCTTTGCCTCCGGGGTGACGCGGGCCGTGTTGATGAAGAGTACCGCGCGGCTGGGGGTCACATAGCAGTAGGCCATGGCATAGGGAGTGCACTCAATGTCCATGGCGCGCAGGTTCAAAAGCCATGCCAGATGATCCAGCTTGCCCACAAACTGAGCGGTACAGCCCAGCTCCTTGAGCTTGCTGCGCAGCTGATCCAGCTTTTCCGCCGGGGAGAAGCCCGCATATTCCTTCGGCAGGATCCACGCTGGGGTATCCGGCAGGGCAGGGCGGCCCTCCGTCCACAGCTCGTCCTCAAGGTTCAGGGTCTTGATGAAAGCGCCCTTCTTTTCCAGTGCCTTTTTCAGGTCGTTCACGAGGGCCGTGCTGGCGGTCAGGCCGCACAGGCCCAGTGCTTCGCCCTCATTCAGGGCATTTGCGCAGTATTCCTCCACGGTGGGCACGCCGGGTTCCCCCATGCGCTGCAGCTTGATCTCGGTACCCGCAATTTCCTTCTCGGCCTGCACAAAATAACGGCCGTCGGCCCACAGGGCGCTCTCGGTGCGGGTGACCACGAAGTTGGAGTTCTCGCCGTGGAACCCGGAGAACCAGGTCAGGCTGGTGTAATGGCAGGGCAGGTATTCGCTGGCGTGGGGATCACCCACAGGGATCAGATAAACGGCCACGCCGTTTGCGGCCATGGCGGCACGCAGCGCGGCAAGGCGCTCTGGAACGGTATTCATGCTCATATGATTTGCTTCCTTTTCTCTCACCGGAAAGCCCGGCAGCGGTGCATTTCTGTTTGGCCTTATTGTATCATTCCGGGAAAAAGATTGCAATGCAGGGGCGGGACGGTTTGGAATGACCTCTGCTTGCGCTCTGGCCATGTTCAGCGGAAAAATATTTTTATATTTGTGGTTCAGAAACGCCTGCGGGCGTTTCTGAACCACTTTTTCACCAGAGGGGTTTGCAGTTTCCGGCGTAAGCGCCAAGTTTGCGGACACGCCAGAGGCTCCCTCCCCGAGGGAGCTGGCAAAACCGTCAGGTTTTGACTGAGGGAGTTCGTTCCCCCTCAAAATGCCGCCAATTTGCAAAAAAAGTTACAATTTTTTCTTGAAAAAGGCGGTTTTCCCATTGACAGCCTTGTTATAATAGGAGTGTAAGTTTTTTGAGCCAGCACTCTGCGGCTCTGTGTGCTATTCAAAGAAAGAGGCAATTGAATCATGACCAAAATCGATATTTTCTCCGGCTTCCTTGGTGCCGGTAAAACTACCCTGATCAAAAAGCTCATCAAAGAGGCCTTTGCCGGCCAGCAGGTGGTGCTGATCGAGAACGAGTTCGGCGAGATCGGCATTGACGGCGGTTTCCTGAAGGAAAGCGGCATCCAGATCAACGAGCTGAACGCAGGCTGCATCTGCTGCTCTCTGGTGGGCGATTTCCGCACCGCTCTGCAGCAGGTGGTGGAACAGTACCACCCCGACCGCATCGTCATCGAGCCGTCCGGCGTGGGCAAGCTGAGCGATGTGACCCGCGCCGTGGAGGGCGTGGCAGAGCATCTGGACGTGCAGCTGAACAGCTTTGTCACCGTGGCCGATGTGAACAAGGTCAAGATGTATATGAAGAACTTCGGCGAGTTCTACGATGACCAGATCAGCCATGCAAGCTGCATCCTGCTCAGCCGCACCCAGACCGCCAGCGAGGAAAAGATCGCCGCTGCCGTGGCAATGCTGCGGGAAAAGAACCCCACCGCCACCATCGTGACCACCGCATGGGATCACCTGACCGGTGAGCAGATCTTGAAAGCCATGTCCACCAAGGACGACTTCAAGGCCGAGCTGATCGCCATGGCTGCCAAGGCCAACGAGGAGCACGCCCACGAGGACGAGGAAGAAGAGCACGAGCATCACCATCATCACTACGATGAGAACGGTGTGTGCAGCTGCGGCCATCATCATGACCATGACGACGATGACGACGATGAGGATGAGCACGAGCATCATCACCACGACGAGCATGACCACGATCACGATGACCACTGCTGCTGCGGCCACCACCACGATCATGACCATGACGAGGATGATGACGAGCACGAGCATGAGCATCATCATCATGATCACGATGAGCATGAGCATCATCACGATCATGACGGTCATTGCTGCTGCGGTCATCATCATCACGACCACCACGCCGATGAAGTGTTCACCAGCTGGGGCGTGGAGACGGCCCGCAAGTTCACCAAGGCTGAGGTGGAGCACGCCCTCACCGAGCTGGATACCGGCAATTACGGCATGATCCTGCGCAGCAAGGGCATCGTGGACGGCGGTGCAGACGGCTGGCTGGAGTTCGACTATGTGCCCGGCGAGTGGGAAGTGCGCAGCCGCAGCGCAGACGTGGGCGGCAAGCTGGTGGTCATCGGCTCCAAGCTGAACGAGACCGCCATCGCCCAGCTGTTCGGCTGCTGACCCCTTCAGTCAATGCCTGACGGCATTGCCAGCTCCCCCAAGGGGGCGCCTATCATTGATAAAAGGAGCAACCATTTATTATGGCAAAAGAGATCCCGGTCTACCTGTTTGTGGGCTTTCTGGAAAGCGGCAAGACCAAGTTTATTCAGGAGACCTTTGAAGACCCCAATTTCGACTCCGGCGACAAGACCCTGCTGCTGATCTGCGAGGAGGGCGAAGAGGAGTATAACGAGAAGAAGTTCGCCTTCCCCGGCGTGACCGTGAAGGTGCTGGAGGACAAGTCCGAGCTGAACCCCCAGAACCTTGCAAAGCTGGGCAAGGAAGCAGACGCAGGCCGCGTGGTCATCGAGTACAACGGAATGTGGCTGCTGCAGGATTTAGCGGATGCCCTGCCCGAGAACTGGCTGGTGTACCAGTGCATCGCCACTGCCGACGGCACCACCGCCCTGACCTACGCCCGCGACAACTCCATGCGCAGCCTGATGCTGGACAAGATCGCCCGCAGCGAGCTGATCGTATTCAACCGCGCCGAAGCCGTGAACAACGATGACGCCCGGCAGGAGCTGCACAAGCTGGTACGGCAGGCCTCCCGCAAGTGCGATATCGCCTACGAGTTCAAGGACGGCAGCGTAGCCTACGATGATATCCCCGACCCGCTGCCCTTTGATATCAACGCCGACCCCATCGACATCCCGGATGACGATTTCGGCATCTGGTACATGGATTGTCAGGACGAGCCCCAGAAGTACACCGGCAAGACGGTGCGTTTTCTGGCACAGGTCTGCCAGACCAACCGCGCCGGCAAAAACAGCTTTGTGCCCGGCCGCTTTGCCATGACCTGCTGCGTGCAGGACATCCAGTTTGTGGGCTTCCCCTGCAGCTACGATGGCTACAAGGCGCTGGAGCAGCGCGCATGGGTGCGGGTGACCGCCAAGGTGGGGTACAAATTCCACAACATCTACCGGGGCAAGGGCCCGGTGCTGACCGCCGTGTCGGTGGAGCCCGCCGAAAAGCCCCTGGAAGAGGTCGTAACGTTCTCTTAACGTTTCTTTATAACAAGGAGGTTCTGGTATGAAAACTCTGTTCCGTATTCTTGGCACGGCTGCTGCCGTGGCCGTCACCGGCGCTGCCATCGTGGTGCTGGACAAGATCCTGAACCAGAAAGACCCGCTCCATGTGGAGGAGGTCGAGTTCCCGGAGGAAGCCGAAAAGGACGCCGAGGAGGCCGAAAAGACCGCCGAAGCCTATGCGGAAGCCGAAGCCAAGGAAGAAGCAAAGGCTGCCGATGCCGCCGCAGAAGCTGCCGAGGAAGCCGCACCGGAAGCACCTGCCCCTGCTGAGAACGCACCCCAGACCCAGCCGGAGACCGCTGCCCAGCGCCCCGCCTACGACCCCGAAGCTCCGAACGCCAACCCCGTGGAGGCCGGCCCCGCCGTTGCCCCCAAGGACGAGAGCGGAAAGTTCGATGCCACCAAGATCGCCGATGCCAACGATTTCGGCGACTGGGAAGAACAGGGCTGCAAGGGCTGAAAACCAGAGAACCACAAAAAGGCTGCTGCACAACTCGTGCAGCAGCCTTTTTTCAGGAAGTATCTCCGGGAATGTCACATGGTAAACTGGATGGCGCAGAAGGCGGCGTAGATGCACAGCAGGATAATGCCCTGCGCACGGGACAGCTTGCCGCGCTTCAGTGCGGGAAGGGTCATGATCGCCATGACAGCCAGCATGACCGGGATCTCCAGCACAAGGCTGGAATTGATGCCGAACAAAGTAGAGCTCTGCGGCACAGTGAAGGGTGCCAGCGTGACGGACACGCCGCTGACCAGCACCAGATTGAACACGTTTGCGCCCACGATGTTGCCAAGGGACAGATCGCTGCAGCCCTTGACCAGCGAGGTGATGGCAGTGACCAGCTCCGGCAGGGAGGTGCCCAGCGCCACAAAGGTCAGCGCAATGACCGACTCCGGCACGCCCAGTGCCTGCGCGATGAGGGTGCCGTTATCCACCAGCAGGTTTGCGCCCAGTGCGATCAGCACAGCGCCCAGCACCAGCAGCACCAGCGTTTTGGTAAGGGACATCTCTTCCCCGGCATTTTCGGCCTCGGCCTCCGATTCGGCGGCGGCAGGGGCTTTTTTCATCTGCAATACGTTTGCCACCATGTAGGCCACAAACATGGCCAGCATCACAAAGCCCAGCGGGCGGGTGAACTCGCCCATGGCGTAGGCAGCCACGCAGTAGATGGCGGCTGCGGCAAAGAAGAAGGCTACCGGCACCCGCAGGGTCTTGGGGTCTACCTTGCCCGGACGGACAGCGATGGTGATGGCGGCGATCAGGGCAGAGTTGCAGATGACCGAGCCGATGGCGTTGCCGTAGGCGATCTCACCATGGCCGGAGACAGCGGACATGGTGGATACCATGACCTCCGGCAGGGTGGTGCCGATGGACACTACCGTTGCACCGATGAGCAGCTCCGGCAGGTGGAACCGCCGGGCCAGTGCCGAAGCACCGTCCACGAACCAGTCGCCGCCCTTGATCAGGAACAGCAGACCGACGATAAATAACAATACAGGAACCAGCATAATTTTTCTCCTCTGAATTTTCGCGGGGCATGAACCTGCAGAACCGGGAACGGATCGCTCCATCCCCGGTTCTGCACAAGATCGGTCAGTTGGCGTTATTTCTGCATGATGTGGATGGCAAAGCCGCCGTACTCGCCGTCAAGATATACGTTCTTGATACGGCCGTCCTCAAAATAGGCAGCAGTCTCCATGCGGAAGCTAAAGCCATTTTCCTCCAGCTCCTCCATCGCAGCCTTCAGGTCGGGGGTGCGCATTGCGATGTGGCCGTTCTTGCCCAGAAAAGGGCTCTTCATGCACTCGAAATAGTTGCCGGCAAACTCGGACTTCTGTCCGTGGCGGGGCTCCAAGTTGAACAGCTTGCACAGCAGCAGCGCCAGCTGCTCGGCCTCGCCTGCGTTGTCGGTGTTGATGCCGACGTGCTCCAGCTCAAACGTGTTTTTCATTTGGTGTTTCTCCTGTTACTTCATGGGGAAGATCAGCACAGCGCCCACCGTCAGCGCCAGCAGACGGATGAAGTACTGCGGAATGGTGAACTTCCAGAACTCGGTGATCTTGTAGTCGCCGGCGCCCATGATCATGGCGGGCATACCGTCAATGGGCAGGAAGTGTCCGCACCAGCCGGAGACCACGATAGCGGCAGCGGCTGCGGTGGGGTCCAGACCCAGATTGACGCAGGTGGCAATGGCCATGGGAGCAAAGACGTACACGGTGCCGATGGTGGAACCGGTCAGGGTGGCCAGCACACTGGTCAGGATGCAGAAGGCGAAGATCAGCACGAAGGGGTTGACGTTGGTGCCCAGCATCTTGGCAACGGTCTCGCCCACCAGACTGGTCAGGCCGGTGTTGCCCAGAGCATCGGCGATGCCGATGACGCCTGCGGACATCAGGATGATGGGTGCGCTGATGGAGTTGCGGATCTCGTTGAAGTCCATGACGCCGGAGATCAGGATGATGCCCACGGCCAGACCGGTGATGGCGTAGCCTGCGTCACCGATCTTGCTCTGCAGGATCATGCCCACAACGGCGAGCACAAAGCTGAAGTAGGTGATGAGCTCCTGATTCTTAGTCAGAGCGACCTTCTGCTCACCGGCGTGGAGAGCCTCTTCCTTGGCCTCGGCAATGGGGTGGTCAGGCAGGATCTTGTAGGCCAGGATGCACCACACCAGGAAGCCGATGGACAGGCACAGGTTGACCAGAGAGAACTTGACCAGATTGACGTTTGCCGCAACGCCTGCGCTTTCCAGAACGGCGATCACGATGCCGTACTGCAGAGCGGTGTTGAAGGGCAGCAGCGGATGGTTTGCTGCAAAGCCCGCAGGCATCAGAACCCTGGACGGGGGCAGCTGCTTGGAGTAGGGCAGAGTGGACAGCAGGCCGATGACCAGCACATAGTAGGCGGTGGAACCGGTGCCGAACAGGCTGCAGCCCAGCATAACAATGAGGATCAGCAGAACGTAGGCCTTAAAGCCGCCCTTGCTGGCCATGTTGAACATGGTCTGCTTGAACTTGACGATGAAGCTGGTCTTCTGCAAGGCCGCAATGATGGCCATGAAGGATGCCAGCATGACGATGGTGGGGTTTGCGAAGCCGCCGAAGGCGGTCTTGATGTCGGTAACGCCGAACACCACCAGCAGCAGCAGCGCCAGCAGCGGGGGTGCACCGAAGGGCAGTTTATCCACCATGATCAGGATGATCATGAGGACAGTCACTGCCAGAGCAATGATCATGGGAAGTGTCATAGAACGTTTCCTCCTTTTTTGTGTCCGCAGTCCCTGTTGCGCAAGAGCCCGACCCTTTGCACAATTCCGATGCGGCTTTCTTGATTAAAAGTATATAGTTTTCCGCTGTGCGTCACAATCATTTTTTGGCTCGTTGTGTTCTTTTTTGAAACATATTCAGAATTTGTTCAATTCTTTTGCCGCAATGTGTCGCTTTTTGAAACATATTGCGGTTAGTTTCGGCTGATTCGTCGCTTTTTGAAACGGACAGCAGAAAGATCCCCCCGCTGCGCGGCTGCTTCTGTTAAAAAAAGAGGCCCAGAAAAGTCCGCAGACCTTCCTGAACCTCAAAAAATATTCTTTTTACTGAAGATGCAATCCCTGCCAATTACTTTCCGGCAAGGTCTTTGGTATATAGGGCGCGGGTGGCGTTGAGCACGGCAATGACCATCACGCCCACGTCCGCAAAGATGGCCGCCCACATTCCGGCAATGCCAAGTGCACCCAGCAGCAGGCACAGCGCCTTGATGCCCAGTGCGAACACGATGTTCTGGTGCACGATGCGCAGGGTGCGGCGGGCAATGCGCATGGCAAGCGCGATTTTGGCGGGGTCGTCATCCATCAGCACCACGTCTGCGGCTTCGATGGCGGCGTCCGAACCCAGCGCACCCATGGCGATGCCCACGTCTGCGCGGGACAGCACCGGTGCATCGTTGATGCCGTCACCCACAAAGGCAAGGTTTTCTTTGGGCTGCTTTGCGGCAAGCAGCTTTTCGATCTGGTCCACCTTGTCGCCGGGCAAAAGACCGGCGTGGTACTCGTCCAGACCCAGCTGCTGCGCCACCGCCTGCGCCACCGGCTGTGCATCGCCAGTCAGCATGACCGTCTTGCGCACGCCGGAAGCCTTCAAAGCGCGGATGGCATCGGCGCTGTGGGGCTTTACCACGTCCGCAATCAGCAGATAGCCCGCATAGCTGCCCTCTACGGCAACGTGCACGATGGTGCCCACGCCCTCTACGGCGGGCACGGTGATGCCCAGCTTTTCCATCAGGCGGGCGTTACCGGCGGCAACGGTCCTGCCGTCTACCTTCGCGGTCACGCCATGACCGCCCAGTTCCTGCACGTCTGTGACCCGGGCGGCGTCGATGGGCTTGCCGTAGGCAGCTTTGATGCTCAGGGAGATGGGGTGCTTGGACCAGCTTTCCGCCAGCGCAGCGGCTTCCACCAATGCGGCATCGGTCACGCCCTCGGCGGGGTGGATGCCAGTGACCTTAAATGTACCCTGCGTCAGGGTGCCGGTCTTATCGAACACCACAACGCCGGTGCTTGCCAGCTCTTCCAGATAGGTAGAGCCCTTGATGAGGATGCCGCAGGAGGAAGCGCCGCCGATGCCGCCGAAGAAGCTCAGCGGGATGGAGATGACCAGCGCACAGGGGCAGCTGATGACAAGGAAGGTCAAAGCGCGGTAGACCCAATCGCCAAAGCGGGCGGGCTGTCCCATAAGCAGCAGCACCACCGGCGGCAGGAAAGCCAGCGCCAGTGCGCCGTAGCAGACGGCGGGGGTGTACACCCGGGCAAAGCGGGTGATAAAGTTTTCCGCCCGGGCCTTTTTCATGCTGGAATTTTCCACAAGGTCGAGAATTTTAGAGACGGTGGACTCGCCAAATTCCTTGGTGGTGCGCACCTTCAACAGGCCGGTCATGTTCACGCAGCCGCTGATGACCTCGTCCCCGGCGTTCACGTCACGGGGCAGGCTTTCGCCGGTCAGGGCGGCAGTGTTCAGGGCGGATGCGCCCTCCACGATGACGCCGTCAATGGGCACCCGCTCGCCGGGCTGCACCACGATGACCGTGCCCACCTCGACCTCATCGGGGTCTACCTGCTCCAGCTTGCCGTCCTCGCCTTCGATGTTGGCGTAGTCCGGGCGGATATCCATCAGGCTGGCAATGCTCTGGCGGCTCTTGCCCACAGCGACGCTCTGGAACAGCTCACCGATCTGGTAGAAGATGATAACGGCGCAGCCCTCCACATAGTCGCCCAGTGCAAACGCGCCCACGGTGGCGACCGCCATCAGGAAGCACTCGTCAAAGGGCTGGCGGTTCTTGATGCCCTTCAGCGCCTTGCGCAGCACATCCCAGCCCACCACAAGGTAGGGGATGCAGTAGAGCGCCAGCTCCACCGGCATGGGCAAGGCGGGCAAAAGCTTGAGCACGATCACCAACGCCACGGCGATCAGGATCCGCTCAAGGGTCTTTTTTTGTTTCTTGTTCATAAGCAACGCTCCTCGTTTTGGGGTGCATCGGGTGAAAAACAGGTGGTTTTCCACAGGTTTTTCGGCAAAAAATGGTTATTCCACAGTTTTAACCGCGTTTTCCACACAGTTTTCCGCTAAAAAAGCGCTTTTCCACGCTTCTTTTTCTCGTTTTCCGCAAAGTCTGTTGAAAACCCGGTGGAAATTGTTGAAAAGTGGCGGATTTTTCCACAGAAAAACTCCCCCGGCCAACACCGACCGGGAGAGCTTTGCCGCACATCAGATATCAAAGATCTCGCAGTCGTCCTCTACCTTCTTGCAGGCAGACAGCACGTTCTCCATGGTGGCGTGGGGGTCGGCACCCTCGGCGAACTCCACCTTCATCTTCTGGGTCATAAAGCTGACGGTCGCCTTTTCCACACCGGAAACGGTATTGGCGGCATCCTCCATCTTCTGGGCGCAGTTGGCGCAGTCCACTTCGATCTTGTAGGTCTTTTTCATAATAAGTACCAGCCTTTCTTTTTGTGCGGGCGTGTGCCCGGTCATTCTTCGATATGGTCCATCCCCATGGAGAGGATGCTGCGCACATGGTCATCGTCCAGTGCGTAGAAAACAGTTTTGCCTT
>OGKD01002033.1_pt1 | contig 9688 bp, 10 predicted proteins | sample 1572371 | NCBI WGS metagenome assembly OGKD01 (sample SAMEA2582096, study PRJEB24529) | metagenome | biome: Human gut stool | place: China | collected 2011 | reverse complement strand
TACCGGCAACCCGGCCCGCCTGCCAGTCTGCTGATCATCAGCCGCACATCCTCCTGCTGACTGAGCCAGGCCTGCTCAATCACCTGCGCCGCCCAGGCCGGCATCTGCGGAGAGAGGCGGTAATGGACCCACTTACCCTGTTTACGATCCAGCAGCAATCCGCTCTCACGGAGCATCGCCAGATGGCGGGAGATCTTGGGCTGGGACTGGGCGAGCGCCGTACAGAGATCGCACACGCACAGCTCTCCACGCGCCTTGAGCAGCAATACGATCCCCAGCCGAGTTTCATCGGCGAGGTTTTTGAACAGTTGCAGGGGCAATAAAGACATGATTTCTCCTCAAGCGTGACGGACAGCATACGGGGCCACAAAGAAAGATCAATATACATGCGCAAAAACATATATATTAATTCACGTCTGCGATGAGCATCCGGGATGTTGCGCCCCGCCATCCCTGCTAAATAGCACGGAAAAATGCCGCGTTTTCTTTTATCCATCATCGAAATATGTCAGGCTGGAGATCCCATTGGATTGCCAGGGCTTTCAGGATGAGTACGATTTATGTGGTTGTTTTAACGTATATAAAACCGCTCGAAGCGGTTGACCGTGCGATCCCCGCCCACATCGAATGGCTCAAAAAAAGGCTATGCCGACGGCCTCTTTCTCGCCTCCGGCCGCCGTATTCCCCGCACCGGCGGCGTCATTCTGGCAAAATGCGATAGCCGGGAAACTCTGCAAGCGCGTCTGAGCCAGGATCCCTTCCAGCAGCTGGGTCTCGCCCGTACAGAGATTATTCCCTTTGAGGCCAGCATGGCGTCACCCGCGCTGCAGTCGCTGTTATAACCCTGTCTGAAAGCATATCCCGGAGGAAAAATGCAGCCGTACTTTCACTGGATCAATGAACCTGCCGAGTGGCGCCGCGATTCCGACGGCCTGACGGTGGTCACTAATAAGCATACCGACTTCTGGCGCCATACCTGGTATGGCTTCGAGCGCTTCTCTGGCCATCTCTATGCCGCAGAAGTGGCGGGCGATTTTACCCTGCAGGCAAAAATCTGTGCGGATTTCACCACGCTTTACGACCAGGCCGGGCTGATGATGATGGCCGACGAGCAGACCTGGCTGAAGGCGGGAATTGAATTCAATGACGATGCCCCGGCCATCGGCAGCGTACTGACGCTAACCCACTCCGACTGGGCCACCGGGCTTTTCCCCGGCGACCCGCGCACCTTCTGGCTGCGGCTGACCCGCAAGGGCGACGCGTTAAGGCTGCAGTATTCAACCGACGGCGAGCGCTGGCCGCTGCTGCGGCTCGGCTACTTTCCGCCAGGCCCGGTGAAAGCGGGCGTCATGTTCTGCTCACCGGAGCGTGGCGGACTGGCGGTTGGGTTTTAGGATATTCAGCTTTCCCCGCCCCTGGACAAAGCGCTGCACGATCTGAGCTGAACGCTAGCGGGAAGACCCGACTTTCTCTGCATCCTGGGGCCCAGGATTGCAGGGTTCGCTGGTGCCAGGGAGATAAAAATGACCGTGCTTATCGGGATCGGTGCCGCCAGGGCACCCTGCCCGACCCGAGGAATTATCGATATCGCCGCCGTTCGAACCGTTGCCGCCGTCGGCGCCAGCGCTCACCGACTGCCCGTTATGGCCACCGTGAACACCATGCGCAGCACTGGCCGAAAACGCCACCAGCGCGAATATACAGACTATGAAGCGTCTGCCCATTGATACCTCTCCCTTATTGATATTCCCAGCCTATGACGTTGGTGATGGGTTAAGCCGTTGAGCGGCAAAAATCATCGCGATAAAAACCGCTTTTATCCGCAAGGAGTATAGGGTTAAGACTGAGGGAAAGACAGGATCTGTGCCTTCAGATATTTCGCACGCAAAATAGCCTTTATTCCGCGGCATGCATTATCAGGAAATCAATCAGGGCTTTCACCCTTTTCGTTCTGCCCGCGTTTTTTGGGTAATAGAGATAAACCGGCGGATAGGTTTTCCAGTAGTCCTCCATCACGGGAATAAACTGCTCACGATCGGGCTGTAATTGCAGGATTGGTTCAAATAAACGGCCAATCCCCAGTCCGTGGCGAATACCGTCGGCCATGACGTCAATATCATTGCTGATTAACTGTCCGGGCATCTCGACGGTGAGCTGCTCGCCGTGGTCATTGAGGATCAGCGGCAGGATGCGGTTGTTGGTAATAAAGCGATAGCCAATCAGCCGGTGATGATGGAGATCGGCAGGCATCGCGGGCACGCCATATTCGGCAAGATAGGCAGAGGAGGCGTATAGCCCTTCACGAAACGGCTTCATTAACGGGCGGGCGACCACGCCGCCTTCGAGGATATCCCCAAAGCGGATCCCAAGGTCGAAACGTTCTTCAATAATATTGACGGTACCGTCATAGACCGATATTTCCAGCTGGATCCCCGGATATTGCTGACAAAATGCCGCCATCGCCGGTTTGAGAATAAGCAGGTAGGCAAAGCGCGAGAGGGTTATTCTCACTGCCCCGGAGGGCTCCTGATTCTGGTCGCGGATGATTTCCAGCGACTTTTCCAGTGTCTCCACCGCCGCGGCGGTCTGCTCCAGCAGCTGTTGCCCGGTTTCCGTCAGCTCGATACGCCGGGTAGTGCGCACAAAAAGGGGGTGGCCAATATGCTCCTCCAGCAGCCTGAGCGCATTGCTGACCGACGGCGGCGTGATTTCGAGCTTGCGCGCGGCGGCCGAGATATTGCCCTCGCGCGCAATGCTCTGAAAGATGCGTATCTGATTATAAAGCGCGTTATTCATAGCATCTCCTTAAGACACCCTCGCCTGATTATTAAGTACAGGCTAAATATTTTTAAGTCAATGACCGCCTAATCTTCCCCCCCTGCGGCTCGTATACTTTTGTCTCTTCCCGCTGACAACGACTTTCCGGAGACAACTATGCGAATTTTATGTCTGGATATCCCTACCCCCGGCGCGACGCTGGAACACTATGCGCCGCACCTTACCGCAGAAGCCCTGCACGCCTGGGGACTGTACAAGTCAGGCTTTATTCGCGACATCTATTTCCGTCAGGATCGACCCGGCGTCGCTATTTTCCTCGAGTGCGACACCGTGGAAGAGGCGAATAATGTCATGGCCGAATTTCCGCTGGCAAAAGCGGGTCTATTAACCTTCGAGTGTATTCCACTCGGCTCGTTTATTAGCTGGGAAAATCTCTTCTCTGCTGAATTTAAACATCAGGAGTAACGTTGGGAATGGCTCATATTCTTGTCGTTTCCGGGCATCCGGATCTTAACCATTCCATCGCCAACGCCACCATCCTCGATGAGCTGGCGACCGCCCTGCCTGATGCGGAAATCCGTCGTCTGGACTGGCTCTATCCGGACGGCAAATTCAACATCGCCGCTGAGCAGGAAAGCCTGCTGCAGGCGGATGTGATTGTCTGGCAGTTTCCCTTTAGCTGGTATGGGCTGCCCGGGTTAATGAAACAGTGGCTGGACGAGGTATTTGTCCACGGCTTCGCCCATGGCTCAACGGCGAAACTGGGTGGTAAAAAGCTGATCCTCTCCTTCACCACGGGAGCGCCACAGGCGCTCTATACCGCTGACGGTTTCTTTGGCCATGCCATTGAGGAGTATCTCCTTCCCTTCGAGACCACGGCCAGGCTGTGCAATCTTGCGCTGCTGGCGCCGGTTTATACCTGCGGTATTAGCTACGCCGACCGGGATGCCGACAAAATCGCTCAGCAAAAAACGCTTGCCCGGGAACACGCGGCCAGACTGATCGCGCGGCTTAAAACTCTGGTGGAATAACCCAAAGGGAGAAAATAACGATGCAGTATACCCGGCTCGGGAAGAGTGACTTACTGGTCTCCCGTATCTGCATGGGATGTATGGGGTTTGGCGATCCGTCAACGGGTCAGCATCGCTGGACGCTGGACGAAACAGCCAGCCGGGACATCATCCGCCACGCTCTGGAACAGGGCATCAATTTTTACGATACCGCCATCGCCTATCAGAACGGCTCCAGCGAACGGTACGTTGGCCGGGCGCTGCGGGAGATGGCAAAACGCGAGGAGGTGGTGCTGGCCACCAAGTTTCTGCCACGAACCGCTGCCCAGATTGCCGAGGGGATCAGCGGAAAACAGGCGATAGCCCGCTCGCTTGACCAGAGTCTGCGAAACCTCGGGATGGACTACATCGACCTCTACATCTACCACATCTGGGATTACAACACCCCGGTTATCGACGTGCTGGAGGCGCTGCACACCGCAGTGACCGCCGGCAAGGTGCGCGCGATTGGCATTTCCAATTGCTATGCCTGGCAGCTGGCGAAGGCGAACGCCCTTGCCGAACGCGAAGGGCTGACATCCTTTGTTTCTGTGCAGAGCCACTACAACCTGATTATGCGTGAAGATGAACGAGAGCTGTTCGGGCTGTGCGCAGAAGAGGGTATCGCCATGACTCCCTATAGCGCGCTGGCCAGCGGCCGTCTCTCCCGCTTAGAAGGCCACACGCGGCGAGAGGTGGAAGATGATTATGCCCGGGGCAAATACGACGGCACGGCAGAGCAGGACCGGATCATTATTGCCCGCGTCGCCGAACTTGCCGAACGGCATCAGGTCTCCATGACCGAAATTTCGCTGGCCTGGCTGCTGACTAAAGTCACCGCCCCGGTGATCGGCGCCACGCAAAAGCATCATGTTGACGGCGCGGTCAACGCTGTAGCCCTTCCACTGAGCCCGGAAGACATCCGTTATCTGGAAGAAGCCTATCAGCCGCACTTCCTCACAGGCGTGATGGCGCAAAACACGCCGCAAGCCAAAGACCGTCCTCAGGTGTGGACGCGCTAACGATCCGCCCTGCGGATCGGAAAGGAGCAAAATATGAAAAACGTGATTGCCGCGGCAGCCTTGTCGCTTGTGCTGTCTGATTTTACTTATGCCCACGAACAAAGAGATGAAGCTATGATGAAAATTACCCCTTCCACCCTTGCGGACGCTGATATTCAAGCGGTCTCCCCGGCGCTGGCGCGCTTCGGCCGCGAGGCCATCAGCAACGACCTCTGGCAACGTGACGCCCTGTCCGCCCGCGACCGTAGCATCGTGACCGTAGCGATGCTGATTGCCCGCAACCAGCCAGGAGAGCTGAAGCACTATATTGCCGTTGCGCTCGATAGCGGCGTGACGCCAGCGGAAGTGTCAGAGATCATTACTCACCTCGCCTTCTACGCTGGCTGGCCCAATGCGATGTCAGCCGTCAGCGTCGCTAAAACCATCTTTGAAGCCAGGGGCGTGACGGCAGAGGCCCTGCCCGCCGCCTCGCCAACGCTGCTGCCACTCAATGAACAGGTAGAGAAACAGCGTGCAGACACCGTGGAAAAAAATGTCGGCCCCATTTCGCCTGGCCTGGTTAAATTTACCGCCGACCCGCTGTTTCTCGACCTCTGGCAACGGCCCGCGCTTACGCCCCGCGACAGAAGTCTGGTGACGGTCAGCGCGTTAATCGCCGCCGGACAGAGCGCGCAGATTGGCTACCACCTAAACAGAGCTATGGATAATGGGCTTTCGGCTGAAGAGGCCGGAGAAGTGGTCGCCCAGGCGGCGTTCTACGCGGGATGGCCAAATGCGTTTACCGCCGCCCCGGTGGTCGGTGAGGTATTACGATCGCGCGAGAGCAAAACTGAATAAAAAAGAATAAAGGACAGGGAAGCTGTCCTTTATTTATTTTCTTCATTTACCTTCATCGCTGAAATATTTCAGAAATAACAACTCCGCGTCCGAAAATTCCTAAATACTCCTGCCTGTTGTTGTAAACGCAACTCCACCAAAAAACGGTAACACTAAATACTTCACCCCAGACCACAAGAATTACTGCTATATTGAAGAAGCATTGAGAGTCATCCGTTTAGTCTGGCCAATAACCCTGAAAATGATAGTGAAAAAATGCGGAACGTACTTATTACAGGCGCAACCGGTTTTTTAGGTGGTGCCGCATTGAGTTATATCTTGAAAGAAAAATCCGAATGCCAACTGCTATTACTGACAAGAGGTGAATCGACAAAACATGCTGTGATGCGTGTCAATGAGAACCTCAGAAAATTTCAACTCGCTGAAACGTTAATTAACAGAATATCCAGTGGCAATATCCTGCTAGGAGACCTGACGGCACCGGATTTTTTTCTTGAAGATTGTCGTCTCAATGCCATTACTGACGTCATCAATTGTGCGCATATCACCTCATCCGGTAATAATCCGTTTATCTGGACAGGGTATGTGGCGGGGATGCTCAGGTTTGTCGATCGTATGAGTCAGGCCCCCTCATTGAGACATTTCCTGCATATTGAATCTGCAGGGCTAGGTGTATCCGCATCCGAATGTGGGCTAGACAACAAACCAGGGTTTTCAAACTATGAGAATGCGATTGCCCAGTGCAGTTGGGCAAACAGCCTCATCGAGCAACGGATAATAGAATGTTATCCCGAGCTTCCTCTGATGAGAATCGTGCCTTCCACCGGGATCGAGCAGACTGAGTTAGGTAACAGCATCTGTCGGCATTTAAATCTGCCTTAGCGCTGAGGAAATTCACGCTCTCACTGCGGCATAACCGGCGATAAACTCGGGAATAAAAACAACACGGACCTTTTTGCCAGTGCACCAACTGAAGTGCGTCTGGCTAATTATTAACAGAGATGATCACCATGATGCAGCTGAGTAAAAGGATGATTGTTGTCAGCCTTCTCGTTCCGGCGATTCTGGTTGGCCTGCTATCGTTGGGGATGGCCGTTCGTCAGTTGCAAAGGGATACCGCCATAACGGCGGAGATTCTGTTAGGCCAGGTTGACCACGTGACGTCGATTGCTCGCCATACCCTCCACACGACAGCGCAAATGGCGAATCAGCCCTGCGAAAACGTTGTTGAAAAGATGACCGAAACCGGTGCGCTCACCCCTTACATCCGTAGTACCGGTCTGGTGCGTGGGGACACGCTTGTTTGTTCCTCCATCACCGGCTCCAGACAGCAAAGCATTCGGTCAGTTTATGGACTCCCCCTCTCAGCAGAGATGGGCAGTCTGGAAATAACGGTACCCGCAGCGTTCCGCATCAGACGGCTATCATCTACGCCTCTGGTGCCGGTAATGGCATCACGGTTTTCAGCGTAGTAGATGGACGATATTTTACCGATCTGATGGAAACCCTGGATGATGAAAATCATGCCATCCTGCGGTTGCGGTTTAGTGACGGTCCCGTTATCTCCAGTCAGGATAAAGGCACTGAAGACCTCGCGGGCTTCAGTGCGGTATTCAATTCTGACTTTAGTCAGGCGCGTATACAGATCATCACCCCCTGGCAATCGCTTGCTCGCTACCTGGTGCGCAATATGATTTTTCTCGGCCCGGCCTCTCTGCTCCTGACGCTGGCTACGCTGTATTTATGGCGACGCTGGCTGACAGGAAAATTGTCTCTGGCTGATGAAATAGCGAAGGGAATGGCGCGAGGAGAGTTTGTTGTTCATTACCAACCGGTATGTGAGGCGGCGTCCGGTATGTGCACCGGTGCGGAGGCCCTGATGCGCTGGCAGCGGGCTGACGGCAGCTCAATATCGCCAGCGCTGTTTATCCAGGCAGCGGAAGAAGAGGAGATGATTATCAGCCTGACGCGACATCTTTTTGGCCTGATCGCTGCCGATGTCAAAGCCTGGCAGGTGACCGCCCCTTTTCACCTGGGGGTCAATATCGCTGCGGCCCATCTGACGGATGACGCCTTTACCACAGACGTGCTGCAGTTTCGTCAATCCCTCGCTGCCTCATTTCGCCTGGTACTGGAAGTCACCGAACGCAGCCTGGTCGATGACACCGCATTGGCCTCAGAGAATCTGAACGCACTTCGTCAGCATGGCTGTCAGGTAGCCGTGGATGATTTCGGGACAGGATACTGCTCATTGAGTCTGCTTCACAACCTGCCCGTGGACTACCTGAAAATCGATAAAATTTTTATTGATACGCTGACCTCCGCCGGGACGGATACGCCAGTATTGGATACCATCATTGGCCTTAGCAAGCGTCTGGGCCTGGCCACGATTGCGGAAGGCGTCAGTACGCAACAACAGGCCGAGTGGCTCAAAGATAACCGGGTGTCTTACGTCCAGGGGTATCTTTATGCCAGACCGATGCCGGCAGCTGATTTCATTTCCTGGTACGAAGAAAATAACAGAAAGCGTGAGACTGTCCGTACATAACACCGACTGCGATACCCCGCCGCTGATGGTTGATGTGTATCAGCGATATACCGCATAGTGGATAAAGAGAGAGCATAGTTTCGGCCAACAAACTGCGCTCTGCGTTTGAACCACACCGGGCGGCTCCCCATCTGGCCAGTACCGCCATGGTGACTGAAGATACTGCCTTTGAGACTTACCGTCATGGTGTGGGCACCATTACCGCCGCTAATGAAGCGGCAAACGGTCTGCTGAGCGCAGAGCAAAGGAATGTCGACGCCTACACCTCCGCGCTGATCGCCGCAGCGAATCTCGCTTTTGTCATGGGGGAAATGACGCAGGCCTCTGGCAATATACCAAACACGATGGAGCCGCCTTTGTCCGACGAGACACAGGAAACCACTTTCGGCTAAACCATAATTAACCAACGCGAAGACGCCCTGGCAATGGGAAATTTGATTTCGCCCATATCTGTTCAGCAAAGCTGAGAAAATTATCCGAGAGCATGAAGCTTGACGCCCCTCACTGCTACCTTTTTATGGTATTGGATGCAATTCATCACGTAATCTCTCTAACTTGATCCAGACCTCGCACGGCCTATTTCCCATTGAATGACAGGCAGAGAAATCTTACTCGAGGTGATATCAACCGCAGATATTGTCGCATCATTAAATTTGATCGGCATTTATTTACATCCGGGAAAACCCTACATCCGTCATCCCCCACCTTCACCAGCCCCCCTATAATCCTACATATATCTGGCAAGTCCAAAACAAAATAATTTTTTTGATGAAATTAGGGGGGTGTAGTATTTCAGGAGATTTTTCATAGCATTTTCTTGAACTAAAAAAAATCACCCAAGCCTATACACAAACAAAAAAAACAACCATTATTATCAAAGCGTTATGGAAGGCACCTTTAGAGTATAGACTACCACATATCCTTTAAGCGATTGATAACGATGACAAGATAGCTTTCACCTATTCAAGGATGGTTTTTATAACGGCAAGAACGATTTCTCATCTATTTCTCTCTCTGCTAGTCTTCAGCTTACATTAATACTGGTAGAAAAATACTTATTATCAAAAGCGAATCATTGCTTATCATACCTGATTATTATCAGCAGAAATTTACTGATACATGTGTTTCCTGTCCTTTTACCAAAAGGTGTTTTTATGCCAGACTTAATCTTCAAACATTGCTCTCTCAGCGTCTATGAAAAAAGCGAATTCGCCGCGCTCTCGTGGTCAAAAAATGCAGCATGTCATGCCTCCTGTCCACGGTTTATCCCTAAGCAAAAAAACAGGTCAGGAGCGCGTTTTGCAACATGGCTTAACGGGGCAGTGTTTCTGGCAATGATACCTCAATCGGTATCGGTATTTGTTCTCGAGCCGGGTTATACAAAACCTGGTAACTGGGATCGGCTTTGTTGAATAAATCGAACTTTTGCTGAGTTGAAGGATCAGATCACGCAT
>OGKD01002031.1_pt1 | contig 9696 bp, 9 predicted proteins | sample 1572371 | NCBI WGS metagenome assembly OGKD01 (sample SAMEA2582096, study PRJEB24529) | metagenome | biome: Human gut stool | place: China | collected 2011 | reverse complement strand
ACTAACGTGGTCCCCCTCCCCCCATAGATGGGGGAGGCAAGTTCTAGGGAAAGGCGCGTCTCAACCGTCCTTTACCTTCCTCCCGCTATCTCCTCCGCCATGCTTTCCACGGCCAGGGAGAATGGGTTATTGGGGTCCTGGTCTATGAGCAGTCTGCCATTATCGGCGGCGGAGGAGACGGCCAGGTATTCGTTGGGGAGGATATGGGCCACTGGGAAGCCCAGGGCTTTAGAGAAGACTGCTTTTTCTTCCTCCGTACAGGGTGAAACGCGGGTGAACACCGGGCAGACTCTCTCTTTGTAGTCATCCCAGCTGCGGAAGATTTCAAGGGCCCGTTTCATGTGTTCCACTTCGTATCCGCCGTTCACCATGGCCATGAGCACCGTTTTATCGGACAGTTCGCAGGCCGTGCAGGATACGTCGGAGAAGCCGGAGGAGAGGTCAAGAAGCACATAGCGAAAAATGCTTCTGGCCATTTTAATGAGGCTGGTCATGCCCTCGATTGTCACCGTTTCCGCCAGGTCCGGCTTAGCGGCGCCGCAGAGGATGGAGAGGTGGTCATTCACCGGTACGAAGTAGGATTTCAAAGTCACCGGGGAAAGGAAGGAAATATCACGCACCGCTTCCACGATGGTGCTCTGGGGCGTGAGGTTAAAGAAAACGGACATATCGCCGAACTGGAGGTCCCCGTCGATGATGGCTACGGACTCCCCTGTCTTCCTTGCCAGGGCAGCGCCCAAGTTGGAAATGAGGGTGGTTTTGCCGCTCTTTCCCTTGGGGCTGAAGAAGGATACCACTTCCGAATGGTGGGCAGCGGCAGAATTCCCCAGGTTCTGGATGGTTTCCCGGAGCTCTTCTCCAGTGAAGGGCTTAATCATGAATCCGCCGGCGCCGGAGCGCATGAGGCGAGACTGGGCTTCGGAATCCCATTTCCGGCTCATGCCCACAATGGCGGTGTGGGGATAGGATTTCTTCAAATCCGGCAGGAGCGCGCCGTTTCTTTCATTATCAATATCCAGAAGGATGAGCTCCGGCTTGAAGGCCTGCATCTGCCCCAAGGCATCGCCGGCATTCCGGTAGCGGGCGCTCAGGTCAAAGCCCGGTGTATTTTTAATGACGCTGGAAAGTCTTTCCAGCATGACCTGGTTTTCTTCAATAAGGACGGTTCTGTATGCCAAAATCCTTCACCTCCTTTAAGAAAACAGCCGGGAGAGCCAGCTGCCGTGGTCCTCGGTCTTTTCTTCTTTTTGTTCCGTATCCGGGCGGACATAGCCGTCCACGATGGAAATCAGCTCCTTCGCCAGCGGCGTATGCCGTGCCTCCAGCACAAAGGGCACGCCGCTTCGAACGGAATTCTGGGCGGTCTGGAAATCATTGGGAAGGACGTAGTCGAAATGCTTGCCCAGGATGGCCTCCACGTCCTCCACGTCGATACGGGTCTTTGCATTGCTGCGATTCAGCACATACCGGATTTTGCTGTCGTCATAGCCCAGCTCCTTCAGCGTATCGCTGCCGCGCTTCATATTTTTAATGGTGGGGATGAAATCTACAATTCCCACAAAGTTAATCAGCGTGGAAAGGTCCATCATGGACAGGTTCAGGGCGCTGAAGGTGGAGGTAGTATCGATAATCACGTAATCATACTCCAGCTGCAGCTGCTGCACCAGAGAGCGAATGATACCGTTATCCATGTTATATGCCTCTTCCATGAGCTTCGGGTTCGTGAGCACATCAAAGGACACCCCGCCGGCGGCATACTTCGTCAAAAACTCCACCGCCACCGTATCCCGGGGATTCGCCTTCATAGCCCGCTGGGCATCAGCAATGGTCTTCTTCGGATTAAGCTTCAGGTAGTAGCATATATCCCCGAACTGCAGGTCCAGGTCCACCAGGCAGACCTTCATCCCCTGCTTCGCCAGCTCCGCCGCAATATTAACAGCAATCAGCGACTTCCCCACAGCATAAGCCGTGCTGAAAACAGTAAATATAGTCCCTTTCCTGCCTTCCATTTTTGCCTCCATTTGTTACATTTGAGTCAAAATCTATAAACAACAGTGCCTATCATCAGTGCGTAAGGGGCGAAAAGGTTGTGTGACACCTCGTTCCTCGGTGTCAAGGTTGTGTAGAAAGGGGCATAAAAACATCCACATCATCCATGTCTCCATATTGCTCAACTTCTTCCCTTGCAGCTGTAGGCTTTTCACCCATTTTATCTTCTAAAGAGGCAATCAACTTTTTTAACAGCCAAATCACCTTTTTCACATGAAAGATAATGTGATTTGCTGCCCCTTCGGATATAAAACGTCTACGTGCACAAATAATCAACTGGGTTTCCACTTCATACGCTGACCCTTTAGCATTATATAGAAAATGAATGTAATCTTTCAGTGTACCTCGCCCTGCCCCCTCCGCTATATTGGAGGCAATAGAAACGACAGCACGCCTAAGCTGATTGGATAAAGCAAAAGTCTCATAATCAGGAAGTGCCATGGCTATATCATATACTTCATCTATCAAAACCAAAGTTTCCTGCCATACAAGCAGCTTCTTATAGTTGCTCATAAATATCCGGCCTCCGGACTATTTCCACCTTGCGGCGCTTTTTATTTGTGCGCCGCCACCTTCACCTTGAGCTTTAGCGAACACAACCCTTCTACACAACCCGCCGTGTCAGCGGCCACAACCTGCGGCAAAGCCGCGACCTTCTCTGCCGGATTGCTGCCATAAGCAATGTGTACCGATTTGTCAAAAGCATAAAAACCATCCAATTTGCGGCGCTTCTTCATTTGTGCGCCGCCACCTTCACCTTGAGCTTTAGCGAACACAACCCTTTTACACAACCCGCCGCGTCAGCGGCCATAACCTGCGGCAAAGCCGCGACCCTTTCTGCCGGATTGCTGCCATAAGCAATGTGTACCGATTTGTCAAAAGCATAAAAATCATCCAATTTGCGGCGCTTCTTCATTTGTGCGCCGCCACCTTCACCTTGAGCGTCAGCGAACACAACCCTTCTACACAACCCGCCGCGTCAGCGGCCACAACCCGCGGCGAAGCCGCGAACCTTTCACCTATCATACCCATCCATAATCTTCTTCACTCTATTACGAATGTCCGCCTTTTCTTTATCTGCGGCGGTGGTGTCTACAGGATGTGACACTTTGGCCCTCTTCACCACGGGCACTTTTTCTGCCCTTTCAGGCAGGGGGGTCTTTTCTACTCCTACCACCTGGAGGTTATTTTTCTGTTTGGCGTAGTCTTCTTCTGTCATGGGGATGTAGACGGTTTCGCCTTTTTCATCGGTGGTGCGGAGGACGTGGGAGGGGCCTTCCTGTTTGGGCTTTTCTTCCAGGATGACGGTGTCTCCATTGTCATCGCTGGGCTTGCCGCCGAAGAGGTCCGTTTCCTGCTGCTCGGTTCCCGGTTTCACCGGTGTATTCACGTTGACCCGTTCTGCATTCCTGAGGTACCGTTCATTGTCCTCGTAGCTTCCCTTCATGCGCTGGCTCATGGATACCGGCGTTTCGTCGGACACCAGAGTGGGGGTAATGAGGATGAGGAGTTCCCGGTTATCCCTTGTTTTCTGGGTATGACGGAAGAACTGGCCGATAATGGGGATGTCTCCCAGAAGAGGAATCTTGGTGACCGTCTTGCCGTCCTGGGAGTTCAGGAGGCCGCCGATGGCCATGGTCATTCCGGAGCGGACGTTAATAACGGCGTCAGCCTCTCTGGACGCAATGGCAGGGATGGAAAAATCATTTTCCGTCACGCTGTGACCGTAGTCCAGGGTAGACACTTCCGCATGGACCTTGGAGGTAATCTTGTTTTCCGCATCCACCACCGGTTCAATGTTCAGCCGGATGCCGTATTCCCGCCAGTCAATAGCAATCTGTCCATCACCGGCAGAGGTAGGAATGGGGATACGGCCGCCGATAAGGATGTTTGCCTTCTGGCCGCTCATGGTGGTAATGGAGGGGCGGGACAGAATCCTGGCCTTGCCCTCTGTCACCAAAGCCTGGAGGGAAGCATTGATATTTGAAAAATGGCTTCCCAGCCAGCCGAAGCTGCCGCGGTGATTGTAGAAATTTTCCCCTGTATAGAAGAGGCCTGAAGAGCCGCGGGTCACGTCATCACTAGAGCTATTACCGGAATCGGAGCCGGTGCCGGAGCTGCTGCTCCCAATGGTAGGGGACCAGTACTGGATGCCCAGGTTCCTTTCGGCTGACGTATTGATTTCAATAATCTGGGCTTCCAGCCGCACCTGGCTGGGATTTGTCATGTCCAGAAGATCGATGATATTGGAGTCCGCAGCTGCCCCCTGGCTTTCGCCATTGGCAGTGGTCGAAGAGGCATTGCCTCCGCCGCTCCCCAGGTAAAGCTGGGCCACTTTCACCGCAGAATCGTGCTCATACTGGTTCTTCACCTTGCCCCGGAGAAGGACCTTGCCATTCATCATCTGCACCTTCACACCGGGGTAGCCGATGGCTTTCTGGATAGCCTTTTCTGTGCCTTCATCGTCGCCGGAAACGTACACATTGTATTCCTGGCGGCCGTTATTGGACCATACCAGAAGGGATGTGGAGCCTGCCTTCTTTCCCACCACCAGGTAATCGTTATTGGAAAGGAGACGGATATCCGCAATATCCGGATTTCCGACTGCCAGTCTGGTAATACCGGAGTCCTCCATGTACCGGGATCCGTTCACCGATACGTTCAAAATATCCGCAGCAAACACATGGCCTGCTGCGCCAATCATGGCCGCCGTCACCAGGAGACCGATTCGTTTTAATCTTTTATTCATCATTACTGCCCCCTGCTCACATTGGTACCACGAATCACTTCAATGCCTGAAAAACCGCTGGGCGCGCCGCCGGAAGAAATGGAAACTGCCGGAGCAGATGCAGGCTGCGGCGCCGCATACACCGGCTGGGGCGCCGGCTGAGGCTGAGGCGCTTCCGCCTTGGGAAGGGGAATGACGTAGTAGCCCACATAATGGTCTCCCTCATCATTCGTTGGACGGAGCAGCATCTGAAGCTGGCCGATCTGGGTGGACGCGATGAGCTTGGCCGCATCATAGGGCGTCAATGCCACTGTCACCACTGACGGCGTACCTATGGAAGCGGTGCTGGAAGAGGTCTGCCTTGGTGCGCTGCCATCAGGTACTCCTTTGCCGTTCTTATCCGTATTCTGTGGCTGTGGCTGCGGCTGGCCGCTGCTCTTGTTCACTGCCAGAATGAGCACATCCTTCAGAAGGATTTTGGACGTAATGCGATCCACCCCTTCCCGGGAGGTCACCAGAAGGATATCCACCTTGTCTCCCGGTTTTGCAAAGCCCGAAACGCCGGTGACATCATTCACCGAGAAGGACACGGCCCTCATGCCGTCAGGAATGAGGCCTACAAAGCCGCCTGCTTTTTGGGACAGCTTCCGGGCTGTAATCACATCGCCGGAAAGGATGGTGGTGCCTGCCTTCTTGCCTACCACCGCATTCTTATCGGTGAGGGCACCGGAAGGAACCAGGTTGGACGATACGTCCACCGCTTTCACCATGTCTTCCGTAATCACGGTCTGCGGCTCAATATCCCGGGACGCTTCAATCACCGGTACCATGGCCGCCGTGGCAGGCTGCTCTTCCTTTTTGCTTGAAAATGCAGCAGATAGGATAAAGTAAATAATCAAAAATACGAGAATAGCCGCCAGGCCGCAAAGCAGCAGCAGTTTTCTCGGAGACATTCGCTCAATGGCGCCGGATATCTTATCTGAAAGTTTCAACTCCGCTCCCCCTTAATACAGTTAACCAGCAGAATGGGTGAATCAAAAAATGGCAGAACCTGCTTTGTCTTTCTGCCCGATTTTATACTATGCCGTTCATCCCCGATTCCCCCATGTATGTAAAAACATATATTTCTTGGCATTATTTTAGCATAACACAAAATCTACTGCTACTAATAAGCATATAAAAATAAGGTCATACTTTTAAAATGAGCAGAAAATTGATATAAGATTTTTTTATAGGAAGTAATAGTCTATCCTACTTATCAGCTGCCTCTTCCATGTAAATTCCCTTGATATCATAATATCTGGCAAATGCCACGTTCCTCCAATGATTAACATCCTTCTCAACAGGAACAGAAAAAGCATGCATTCCCGTAAGCAGTACCCACTTTTTTAATACGTCCGGTTCTTCCGTTACCTTCAGCACTTGATTCTTTCCGGAAAGACTTTCTGCCTGACGGATAATATGTCCCATGTACAAACGCTGGTTGTAATACTGTATTACAGAAGTTGAAAAGGTAAAGCAAAAATATAAAACCCAAAGCAGTGACAATATCCTGCAGGCCTTTACTTTGACTATATAGGTTTCACTCAACTGCGTTACCCGGTGAATCAGCATAACTGCGGTCATCAAAAAGATGAGACTGGGAAAGGCAGCCCGGAAAGGGGACTCCGGAGAAAAAAGCATGATGAGATTAAATAGCATGCTCATAACCGCAAACCAGGAGGCAAGGCGAATATGCCTGCCATATTTATTCACCTGCAAATATTTTCTTCTGCGATAAGCCATCCATAGATACATCCACAGAAAACTCTGCACCAAGAAGCAGAACCCCAGGGAACGCAGATGGTCCATATCAAGAAATAGAAATTGAAATGTTTCCCCACTTTCCTTCATACGTATAACATTGCCCGGTGAAAGCATCAGAATTCCATACCCCATGGCCAGTCCTGCCATTCCAGCTGTCATCCAGTGTTCCAATTTCTTCCGTTTCCCGTAATAAACAAGATATACCAGTCCACTGAGGCCAATCCAGCAGATGGTATTCTCATTGGAATCTCCTGCCAGGACGCCAAGGATAAACATGAGTGGAATGAAATATACGGGTTTCCCGCTTTCTTCCATAAAATATCGATGAATGTATGGAAGAAGAAATAAAATCACAGCAAGCAACGGAAAAAAGTAGTTGCAGGCCCCGTCAATCCACACTATCGTACCGGGGAAGTTGATATTAAAGGACCAGAAGCATAGAAAGGTCATTAAAATTTCAAAAGGCCGAAGAGCAAATGTGATTCTCCCCTCATGGGCAATCCACTGGATGGAAAACAGCAGCAGAATAATGCCTGCCGCCATGGCCAGATTAAACCAGGGCCGTCCTACCCAGAGAAAGAACATGGCCAGCATCTGGGCAATGACTCTCCCGCCCCAGGTCATATAATAGGAATATCCACTGGCAAGAATATCACCGAAACTATCTATACGACGGGCATTTTCAGAAAGAGGCACATACATGGAATGCCCCTCCCACATAAAGGAGTAGATATAATCATCACCTATAAACCTGAAAGCAAGACTTTCGAGCAGAAGCATAAAAGCAAATATACATGTAACTGTAACCCATAACCTCTCGCCACTCTTAGGCATAATCATCCCCCTTTCATTCCGTATTATGCCCCAGCCATCAAAATCAAATATAGAGCTTCTATAACTTTAATCATTTCTTATAGATAAAATTTTCATATATTTCTTAAGAACCTCTGTAAATACACCTTACCTATGGATTTACACGCCGAATCCCCCGGATATGATAGTACCGGGCAAAGGATACATTTTCCCAATTATTTTCATTTTCAGAAAAATCACTATCCCCTAAATGGAAGCCGCTAAGTATACGATAACGGCTGTCCTTCAAAATAGGAGATAGCTGTACTTCCAGTACCTGGTCACGAGGCGCACTTTCGGCCATGGATGTGACAGATTTCTCCCATATATAGTTTTCTTGATATCGCCAGATTGTAAAGCCTGCCGTCCAGATAAAATAAACCACTCCCAAAAGAGAAGCAAATTTCTCCAGTGACTTCTGTATTACATAAACGCCCTGAATTTCAGCGCACCGGGAAATCAGCATGACTGCTGCCACAAGGAAAACCAGGTTAGGGAATGTGCTGCGTGCAGGCATGATGGGTGATAAAAACATAATGAGGTTAAAGAGAATGCTTATCCCCGCAAACCAAAAAGCCAGACGGAAATAGGTGCGGTCTTTTCCTTCCGGATGAAAATGATGCTTCCAACGATACCCCTTCCATAAATAGAACCAGAGAAAATTCTGAAAAAGGAGACTCAGCCACATAATTGCCATATGATTAAAAGCAGATTCTTTGATTCCCATATCATTAGACAAACGCACAAAGTTTCCAGGTGCCAGCATAAGAAGGCCAAAACCTATAGATAACCCAATAAAGCCGGAAATCATCCAGTGCTGCAATGTCTTCTTATTCCAAGCATGATATAAATAAAAAATTCCTGTAAGCCCAATCCAGCCGATAGTATTTTCATTGGTATTGCCTGCCAAAAATCCCAGTACCGCCATAGCAGGCACCATCCATTCCTTATAAGAGACGACACCTTTTGTGAAATAATGACGCACATAGGGAATGAGAAAGAGAAGAAGAAATGCAGATGTCCACAAGTAATTACTGGATCCCGCCATCCACAGCATGACCCCCGCAAAATTAAAGGTAAAGGCCCAAAGGCAAAAAAAAGTGATCGCCAATTTTTTAGCGGATATACAAGGTGTCACTCTTCCTTCATGGGCAATCCATTGAATGCAGAAGCAGAGAAAAACAACTATAGCTGCATTAATGATATTGAACCAAAATTTTCCGACCCAAAGGAAAAACATAAGAAAAAAATGGGCCACAAGTCGGCCGCTCCAGGTCATGTAATGACGCCCCAGAGAGGTAAATATATCAGAAAAACTTTGAATCCGTACTGCCTCTTCTGATAAGGGCACACCAATGGCATGTCCCTCCCAGATAAAGGAATACACATAGTCATCACCGGGGAAAGGATAGCAGAAGCTGTTCAGTAAAAGCATGAATCCCCAAATGCCCAAAGCAGTTATTATTAAATTCCTTCTTCCCATATTTTCGCCACCTATCATATATTTGCAAATGTGCTATTTTAATTTCGTTTTAATACCCGCGATTACAATACTTAGAAAAAGCTGCATTAAGTAATGAGGTTTTCCTGTTTACTATACGATTCATTCCCTGTACTTCACATCTATACTCATATATGCTTCATATTATATACTATTATAAGATTTCACAATATAAAAATGATAGAATAAATATATTACAAAATAATTTATTTTCATCACATATAGAGGTTCCCATGAAGATATCCTTAATCGTACCGGTGCTGAACGAGGAAGAGGCCATTCCTGTTTTTTACCACACCGTCCGCTCCTTTCCCGCCTTTCAGGGACAGGACGTGGAAATCCTTTTTATCAATGACGGCAGCACCGACCACACAGAAGTCATCATCGATGAACTGGCAGAAACGGATCGTCTGGTGAGGCCCATTTCCTTTACCCGCCACTTCGGCAAAGAGGCAGGCATCATGTGCGGCCTTCATTACGCCACCGGCGATGTGGTCATTCCCATCGACGTGGATTTGCAGGACCCCATCGAAGTGATTCCTGAAATGATGAAGAAATGGGCGGACGGAGCGGACATGGTGCTGGCCAAGCGTATTGACCGTTCCAGCGACAGCTTCCTGAAACGGATGACGGCAAAGCTCTTCTACAAGCTGAACAATCTTATCAGCGATTTGAAGCTAGAAGAAAACGTAGGCGATTTCCGCCTGCTGGACAGGAGCATTGTGGATGAGCTGAAGGGACTGCCGGAGCGAAACCTTTT
>OGKD01002030.1_pt1 | contig 9700 bp, 6 predicted proteins | sample 1572371 | NCBI WGS metagenome assembly OGKD01 (sample SAMEA2582096, study PRJEB24529) | metagenome | biome: Human gut stool | place: China | collected 2011 | reverse complement strand
CATGGTTCGCCGCTGCATGGGGGGGTCCTGAATGACGATCCCGCGACGATGAGGGATCCCCCCGTTCTCCAGCGTGGTCCGGGTAAAACGGGCGTTCTCGCCGCAGTTGGTCGACTGGTCCTCCACCACCAGCCGCGAGCGCGGAATTTGCCAGTAGTCATGAGCAATATCGGCCAGAACATGCGCTTCCGGACGCCCCACCACCGGCAACATACGGTAACGGGTATCCTGGCGCACCGCCTCGTAGAGATAGTTCGTAGAATGTCCCACGCCGCCGCTGATCAGCAGCGGGACTTCCCGTTCCGCCGCCAGCCGGCAGGCGGCGTCGATGGTTGGGATCACGGCGTTGCCGGCCAGCACTACCACGTCCACCTGCGGCAGCGCGGGCAGCGTCGCCAGATCGTCCTGCGCCAGCCAGGCGCCGACCTGGTTAGCCGCCGCCAGCGTCGCTGCCGACAGCGGAGGAAATTGTTCTGCCATTCTGTCTCCTTAATCCTATCTCAGCCGAGCGGAGAGGATGCTTTCGCTATCATAAACGCCGCCTGCCGGAAGGCATAGCGGCGTCGATTTGTAACCATTTTGAAATAACAAGAAACATCTAAAAACAGGCGGGTTGCACCTGAACAACTCACTATGAAAATAACAAAAAACAGCAAAATCAGGTGGAAAATAAAAAATAGCGTCGCGGTTATACCAGTTCAAACCACGTCATAACGCCCAGTTTGCCAGCCATAAACTTGCCAATTGTAACCTTCAACCCTAAGTTGCTTAACAATTACACAACCTTTTCACATCAGGTTGCACCCTGCTCGTACAGAGTGACACCTGACCTATCTACCGTGGCGGGAGAACGTTTCGTAATGAGCAATCCACAAGACAACACTGCATCCATTCTGCAGAAAAACAAGAAGGTACTGATCGCGAGCCTGACAGGCAGCGCCATCGAATGGTTCGATTATTTTCTCTATGGCACCGCCGCCGCGCTGGTGTTCAACAAAATCTTCTTTCCGATGGTCGACCCGGTTATCGGCCTGATCCTCTCCTGGCTCTCCTTCTCGCTGACTTTTTTTATCCGCCCCATCGGCGGCGTGATTTTCGCCCATATCGGCGATCGCATCGGCCGCAAGAAGACGCTGGTGCTGACCCTGTCGCTGATGGGCAGCGCCACGGTGGCGATCGGCCTGCTGCCCACCTACGAGATGGTGGGCCTCTGGGCGCCGGCCCTGCTGATTATCCTGCGCATTATTCAGGGCATGGGTATCGGCGGCGAATGGGGCGGCGCGCTGCTGCTGGCCTATGAATACGCGCCGGAAAAGCGGAAAGGCTTTTTCGGCAGCATTCCCCAGGCCGGGGTGACCATCGGCATGTTGATGGCGACATTTATCGTCTCGCTGATGACGCTGTTCGATGAGGCGCAGTTTCTCGCCTGGGGCTGGCGCATACCGTTCCTGCTCAGCTCCGTCCTCGTTTTTCTCGGCCTGTGGATCCGCAAAGATATCGACGAAACGCCCGCCTTTAAGCAGGTGAAAAAATCCGGCCAGGTGGCGAAGGCCCCGCTGCGCGATACGCTCAAGCACCACTGGCGGGAAGTGCTGATCGCCGCCGGCCTGAAAGTGGTGGAGACCGCCCCCTTCTATATCTTCTCCACCTTTGTAGTCAGCTACGCCACCACCACCCTGAGCTATCAGAAGTCGCAGGCGCTGGAATCCGTGACCCTGGGCGCGCTGGTGGCCACCGTGATGATCCCGCTGATGGGGCTGCTGTCAGACAAGGTGGGTCGGCAAAAGATGTACACCCTGAGCGTGGTGCTGCTGGGGCTGTTTATCGTCCCGTGGTTCCTGCTGCTCGACACCGGCACCGGCTGGGGCATCATGCTGGCGACGATCGTTGCCTTCGGCATCCTGTGGGCGCCGGTAACCGCGGTGCTCGGCACCCTGTGCTCTGAGATTTTCAGCGCCAATGTGCGCTATACCGGGATCACCCTCGGCTACCAGCTGGGCGCCGCGCTGGCCGGGGGCACCGCGCCGCTTATCGCCACCGGTCTGCTGGCAAAATATGACGGTGACTGGCGGCCGGTGGCCATTTATCTGGGCATTACGGTGGCGATTTCGCTGCTGGCGATATTCTGCGCCAGCCGGATGAAGTCCGCGCTGGGCACGGCCCCCTCCCGGGCGGAAAGCGCCTGACCGCCGCCCGCCAGGGCTACTACGGCGCCGACTATCCCGCCCGGCGGCGCTGCGCTTGCGCGGGCCTGGGGGGAGATCGCGCCGCGGGGGAAACCGCTTATCCCAGGTCCGGTAAGCATGGGCCCGGTAAGGCGCCAGCCGTCACCGGGCACAAACAGGCGTCAAGTCTTCCCCCCTGCTTAGCCGGCCGCCAGGGCCGGCGGGTGTCAGGCGCTCTGGTTGTCCAGCTGAAGCTGCCCCTCGCGCCGCTGCTTCAGCTTCCAGAAGCCCCACAGCGCGATAAACCACAGCGGAGAAGCCAACAGCGCCAGCAGCGTGTCCGGGTCAAAGATCATGATGAAGATAGCGAACGCGAAGAACAGCAGGCTCACCCAGCTCATCACCACCCCGGCGGGCATCTTAAAGATCGACCCGGCGTGCAGGTCCGGACGCTGACGGCGGTAAACCAGATAGGCCACGAGGATCATCCCCCAGCTGAACACCACCATAATCGCCGCCAGGGTCGAGACGATGGTGAACAGGGTCATCACGTTCGGCACCAGAAACAGCAACAGCGTGCCGATCAGCATGCAGAAGCAGGAGAACAGCAGGCTGCGCACCGGAATGCGGGTACTGCGCGACAGGATACGAAACTGCCAGTGCGCATGCTTCTCCACCGACAGGCCGTACAGCATGCGGGTGCTGGAGAAGACCCCGCTGTTGGCCGAGGACATCGCCGAGGTCAGCGCCACAAAGTTAATCACCGCCGCGGCTGCAGGCAGCCCGGCCTTGGCGAACAGCGTCACGAAGGGGCTGGTCTCCGCCGACACCCCCGGCCACGAGGCGACAGCGATGATCACCACCATCGACAGCAGATAGAAGATGATAATCCGCAGCGGCAGAGCATTGATCGCCTTGGGCAAAATGCGCTGCGGATCGCGGGTCTCCGCCGTCATGGTGCCCAGCAGCTCAATGCCGGTAAAGGAGAAGATCGCTATCTGGAAGCCGGCGAAAAAGCCGGTGATGCCGTGGGGCATAAAGGCCGTCGGGTCGGTGAGATGGCTGAGGGAGGCCGTCACGCCGTCCGGGGAGGTCCAGCCGGTGGCAATCATCCAGCCGCCGGTGCCGATCAGGGCGATAATGGTGATCACCTTGATCAGGGCGAACCAGAACTCCGCCTCGCCGAACATTTTCACCGACAGCAGGTTAAGCAGGAACAGAATCGCCAGCATGCTGAGGGCCGGCATCCACGCCGACAGTTCCGGGAACCAGTACTGCATATAGCTCCCGCAGACCACTACGTCGGCGATACAGGTCACCACCCAGCTTAGCCAGTAGGTCCAGCCGAGGTAAAAGCTGGCCTGCGGCCCGAGATACTCGCCGACAAAGTCGGCAAACGAGCGGTAGTCATGGCGGGTGAGCAGCAGCTCGCCCATCGCCCGCATCACCATATAGGTAAAGAACCCGACCAGCACATAGATAACCAGGATCGAGGTGCCGGCGACGGCGATGTTGCGCCCCGCCCCCATAAACAGCCCGGTGCCGATGGCGCCCCCGAGGGCAATCATCTGGATATGGCGGGCGCTGAGCCCGCGCTTAAGCTGTGACGCGCCTTCACCTCCGGCGGCAGGTGACGCCTGATGTTGATGTTCAGTCATGGTGTTTCCTCAGGCTGGTTGCGGGAGACGAAGGGCAGCGGCGCGGAGCAACAGCCCGGCGCGCTGGCCGGTGGCGACCCCGGCGTTGGGAAAGAGGATATAGGGGGCCCGGGCCTGCACCACCCAACGTTTCTCTGCCTGGCGGGCGATCTCATACCCTGCCGGGAGCGCGGTGAAGTTTTCAACGTCTGCCGCGAGATTAAGCGTAAATTCCCCCTCGCGCTTGATGATGCTCTCCTCGACCAGGAAGTAGTCCACCGGCGATTTGTCGCGCGGCGGCAGCGGCGCATCAGCGATCCAGGCCCGGATCGCCGCGTCGGCGGCGGCGAACAGGCTGAGATCGTTGGCGCCGAACGGCATCACTTTCCCCAGCTCCAGGGTGGCGCTTTGCGCGGCGAACTTTTCGCAGGTGAAATGGGTGAAGGTGCCGCCCGCTTCGGTATGGCGCACGACGGCGTCCATCCCGCTGGCCTGCAGCAGCTGATAGAAATCGGGCGAAAAATCCCCGGCGTGGGCCGGGAGCAGCGCAAACTGGCGATACAGCGATCCGCGAATGGCGGTGTGCATATCGAGATGACCACGGTTGACCGGCCCCGCCGCATCGGCGGCGCGATAAAAAGCCTGCACCGCCTGCTCCAGCGCAAAAGCCCGCCGCGACTCATTTCCCGGGGTGACCGCCAGATGGCGGCCGCCGAACAGGCGATTCAGGTCGTTATGCAGATAGCGGCGCGCGGCGCGGATCGCCGGCAGATTACCAAAGACGATCAGCAGCGCCTGCGTGAGCGGCTGCCGCCCCTGGCTCAGATCGTGGGTTAGCTGCAGCAGCAGTTCAATCGGCGCGGTCTCATTGCCATGCACGCCGGCGGAGAGGATCGTCGCCTGGCGCCCCGGCGCCGTCGGCAGCAGCTGTAAAATGCCCTCGCCCAGCCAGCGGGCCTCGATGCCCGCCGGAAAGGTCCACGCCTGAAGGCGGCAGTGCAGTAAATCGTTAACCAGGTGCTCCATCTGCCGCTCCTTAACGCTGAAAATCATAGACCGCGCCCAGGCGCAGGATCTGCGTCAGCTCATCCAGCGCCTGATAAACCTCGCGCAGCAGCTGCGGGTCCGCCAGATCGCGGGCATGCAGCCGGTCGCGATAGTGTTTTTCCACCCATGCCGTCAGCTGCTGATAACGTTCGTCGTTCATCAGGCTATGGGCGTTGACCGCCTGGCGCTCCGCCTCGTTGAGCACCACCCGCAGCCGTTGCGCATGCTTTCCCGCAGGTCAAAGACCGCCACTTCATCGATCGGCGATGCGCTATCGGCGGCGAGATCGCTGAGATAGCGCCAGACGTTTTCCCGCTGGCGGCACTCCTCCGGCACCACGATCAGCATCTTGCCGTCTGGTTTGCTCAGCAGCTGGCTGTTGAACAGGTAAGAGGCCACGGCGTCGTCGAGCGAAACCCGCTCGTCCGGCACTTCCACGCTGGTGAACGGGATATCCAGACTGTCGCTTTTAGCCCGCAGCGTGGCCAGCACCGCCGCCTGATCGACAAACGCCTGCTGATGGTGAAACAGCACATGGCGATTGCTGACCGCAATGACGTCGTTATGAAACACGCCGCGATCGATAGCCTGCGGCGCCTGCTGGGCAAACACCGTGTAGCGCGGATCCAGCTGATGCAGGCGGGCCACCGCTTCGCTGGCCTCGAGGGTCTGCCGCGCCGGATACTTCACCGGGGCGATACCGCCGCTGGCGCGTCGACCATAGACGAAAAACTGCACCCCCTGCCGGTCATATTCCCGGCAGAAGCGGTTATGGTTGGCCGCCCCTTCATCGCCGAGGTCGCCATGCTGCGGCAGCGCCGCATGGTGGGCAAAGTAGCGCGGATCGGCGAACGTGGCGCCAAGGATCGCCGAGGGGGTGGGCGCCTCCTGCATACGGTGCAGCTTATTGTTCAGGTTGGCGACGGTGAAATGGACTTTGCCATCGGCGCTGTCCGCCGACGGTGAGACAGTCGCCGCGTTGGCGGTCCACATCGACGAGGCGGAGCTGAAGGCGGAGAGCAGCTGCGGCGCCGCGTGGGCCGCCTGCCGGATAACCTGCTCATCGCTGCCCTGGAAACCCACTTCGCGCAGCAGACGCAGATTCGGCCGCGGCTGCGGCGGCAGAATGCCCTGTACGAAGCCCCGGTCGGCCAGGGCTTTCATTTTATACAGCCCCTGCAGCGCCGCCTTTTTAGGGTTAGAGAGACCATCGCGGTTATTTTGCGAGGCTTCATTGCCGACGGAGAGTCCGGCGTAGTGGTGCGTCGGGCCGACCAGGCCATCAAAGTTTGCTTCAAAACCAGACATATGTCCTCACAGGATCCGTTATCAGAATGGCAGGCCCGGCGATACCGTCGCCGGAAGCGTCAGCGTATCGCTGACCAGAGAGGCCATCGGCCAGGCACAGTAATCGGCGGCGTACCACGCTGCCGCGCGATGGTTGCCGGAGGCGCCCACCCCGCCAAACGGCGCTTTACTCGATGCGCCGGTCAGCGGCTTGTTCCAGTTGACGATCCCGGCTCGCGCCTCGTCCGCCAGCTGATCAAACGGCGCCGCATCGCTGGAGATCAGCCCGACGGCCAGGCCATAGCGGGTCTGATTGGCGAGGCGAATCGCCTCCGGGAAGCCGTCGTAACGGATAATCGTCAGCAGCGGGCCAAAGTACTCTTCATCCGGCACCTCAATACCGGTGACGTCGACGATCCCCGGGGTCAGCACCGTGGAGCGCGGGTCAGGCTGGCGCATGCGCAGCAGCACCTTGCCGCCGAGCCCCTCCAGTTTTTGCTGCGCCGCCAGCATGTTCTGCGCAGCGTCGAGAGAGATCACCCCGCCCATAAACGGCGCCGGCTGATCATCCCACTTGCCGGCGCGGATCTGCGCGCTGGCCTCTACCAGCCGCTGCAGCAGCGCATCCCCCTGCTCGCCGCTCGGCACGATCAGCCGGCGCGCGCAGGTGCAGCGCTGCCCGGCAGAGATAAACGCCGACTGGATAATCACATGCAGCGCCGCATCGATATCGGCCACGTCGGCGACGATCAGTGCGTTGTTGCCGCCCATCTCGAGGGCCAGCATCTTCTCCGGCTGGCCGCCGAAGTAGCGATGGAAGTGGAAACCGGCCGCCGCGCTGCCGGTGAACAGCACGCCGTCGATATCACGATTTTCCAGCAGCGCCTGGCCGGTGGCTTTTCCGCCCTGCAGCAGGTTGATCGCCCCGTCGGGGATGCCCGCCTGCTGCCACAGCTGGACGGTCATTTCAGCGGTAGCCGGCGTCAGCTCGCTGGGTTTAAACACAATGGTGTTCCCGGCGATCAGCGCCGGAATGATATGTCCGTTGGGCAGGTGGCCCGGGAAGTTGTAGGGGCCAAAGACCGCCATCACGCCGTGCGGTTTGTGGCGCAGCAGCGCTTTACCGTCCGGCAGCGTCGACTCATGAAAGCCCGTCCGCTGGTGATAGGCTTCGATGGAGATCGCGGCCTTGCCGATCATCGCCTGCACTTCGGTGCGGGTCTCCCACAGCGGCTTGCTGGGCTCGCGGGAAATCAGGGTCGCCAGCGCCTCTTTATGCGTCTCCAGCAGCGCAGCAAAACGCTGTACGACGTCAATACGCTCGGCCAGCGGCCGGTGCGACCAGGGATAAAACGCCGCGCGCGCCGCGGCGCAGGCCGCCTGGACGTCGTCAGCCCCCGCGCTGGCCGCCTGCCACAGCAGCGACTGATCCTCCGGGGCCAGTTTGCTCATCGTTGCGCCGCCTGGCAGCCACTGCCCGGCTATAAACTGTGCTTTTACCGCCATGATCTGTTGTCCTCTGGATTCAGGGTTACCGTATAAACGCGGTCGGTTTCACTGACCTGCAGCGCGTCCAGCGCGGCGCTGTCAAGCGAGACCTGCTCTTCGTGGGCCACCAGCAGCGCCCGAAAGTTGTCGAATTGACCGTTGGCGACGAGGGTCGGCGCCGGCAGGTCGCCCATCAGCTGCCGGACAGGCAGGCGCTGGCTGTCGCGCACGGCGCGGATCTGATCGGTGTCCGCCTCCAGCACCGGACCGGCATCGAAAATATCCACCGAGCCGCGCCAGCTGAAACCCTCTTTCTCGAGGATCGCCCGCGCCGGGGCGGTATTGGGATGCACCTGACCGATGACCCCGCGGGCCGCTTCCGGCAGCAGTGAGATATAGATCGGGTACGCCGGCATCAGTTCGGCAATAAAGGTTTTCACGCCGATGCCGGTCAGCCGGTCGGCATCGGCGAACGGGATGTCAAAGAAATGATGGCCCAGCTCATCGCTGCAGCCGCGCAGTTCGGCAAACAGATGCGGGGAGAACCACTCGCGAAAGGCGGCGATAAATAAAAAGCGCGCCTTGGAGAGCAGCAGACCATTGCGGTTGCGCTGATACGCCGGGTCGAGAAACAGCGTACACAGCTCACTATGCCCGGTGTGGTCATAGCTGAGATTAAGCAGCTCCTGGGGCTTATAGACTCCCAGCGCTTTCGAGGCGCGTACCGTTTTCTGAATGCGAAAATTGTAAAACGGCTCGTCCAGGCCCACTGCGACCTCAATGGCGCTCACCCCCACCACCCGCGCCAGCGCGGTGTCCTCCAGCACAAACAGGAAACCCTGCTGGCTGCGCGGCAGTTCGCCGGCGAAGGTCTCGATACTGCGCCGGATCCGGGCCGCCAGGCGCCCGACGTCATGCGGTAAAGAGGTCATGCCGACCCCCGCCCGCGCGGCGAGGCGGACGATGTCGTCGAGATCGTTTTCCCGTACGGGACGAAATAGCATCACAGGCCGTCCTCCCGGTTAGCGGGTTAAGCGAGCAACGGCGCGATCAAGGCGCACGAAGGCTTCCGCAATATCCGCCAGCGGGATATTGAGCGCCGGCGCGAAGCGCAGCACGTCCGGGCCGGCAATCAGGGCGATCAGCCCCTCTTCCGCCGCCAGGTTGGTCAACGTTTTGGCCTTGCCGCGCAGCGGCCCCGCCAGCTCAGCGCCGATCAGCAGACCGGTGCCGCGCACGGCGCTGAACGCATCGTAACGGGCAGAGATCGCATTCAACTGGTCAACGATCAGCGCATGGCGCTCGCCAACGCCCGCCAGCAGCGGCGCATCGAGATGGGCCAGCACGGCGTTAGCGACGGTTGCCGCCAGCGGGTTGCCGCCGAAGGTGGTGCCATGGGTGCCTGGCTGGAAGACCTGCGCCCAGGCCTCTTTCGCCAGCATCGCGCCGATCGGGAAGCCGCCCCCCAGCCCTTTGGCGCTGGTGAGAATGTCCGGGACGACGTTGTAATGCTGGTAGGCGTAGAGATGGCCGGTACGCCCGGCGCCGGTCTGCACCTCATCGAATATCAGAGTGGCATGATGGCGATCGCAGAGGGTACGCAGCGCCTGCAGGAACGCCGGGTCCGCCGGGATCACCCCGCCTTCGCCGATAATCGGCTCGACGATCACCGCGCAGGTGCGCGAGGAGATCGCCGCGGTGACCGCCTCGATATCGTTATAGGGCAGATGGGTAATGCCCTGCGGCAGCGGAGCATAATCGCTGGAATATTTCGGCTGGCCGCCAACGGAGACGGTGAACAGCGTGCGGCCATGGAAGGCGTGGTTGAAGGCGATGATTTCGCTTTTTTCACCGCCAAACTTATCGTGGGCATATTTCCGCGCCAGCTTAAGGGCCGCCTCGTTGGCTTCGGCGCCGGAGTTGCAGAAAAACACCTTGTCGGCAAAGGTCGACTGCACGAGGGTTTTTGCCAGCTGCAGCACCGGCTCGTTGGTATAGCCATTGCCGATATGCCACAGTTTCGCCAGTTGATCCTGCAGGGCCTGAGCCAGCGCCGGGGGAGCATGGCCCAGGGCG
>OGKD01002029.1_pt1 | contig 9705 bp, 9 predicted proteins | sample 1572371 | NCBI WGS metagenome assembly OGKD01 (sample SAMEA2582096, study PRJEB24529) | metagenome | biome: Human gut stool | place: China | collected 2011 | reverse complement strand
AGGTGGATGCTGGTCTGTTGAAGGGGATGATGCGCCGGGTGTGGCCAAATAACGTTCGCGAACTGGCGAACGCCGCCGAGCTGTTTGCAGTAGGGGTATTACCACTCGCAGAAACGGTTAATCCGCTGATGCACATTGGCGAGCCGACGCCGCTGGATCAGCGGGTTGAGGACGTCGAACGGCAGATCATCACCGAAGCGCTGAATATCCACCAGGGACGTATTAATGAGGTGGCGGAGTATCTGCTGATACCGCGTAAAAAACTTTATCTCAGAATGAAGAAGTATGGTCTGAATAAAGAGCACTACAAAGGGGTTTAGGGCATCTTGTCAGACGATGGTTGAAAATTATGAGGACAGATACAGATTATAAATGCCTTCAAGTCAGCAGAGGCGATTTATGTTATTGTGACTGCTTAAATTTCCTTAAAAGGTGTGATTGTTGAACATGCGAATATTGACTGTAGTTGATTATGATGAAATGTGGCCGACTTTATTTGAGAACGAACGTACTCTGTTGCAGATGACGCTTGGTAAAGTGATATCCCGGATTCATCATATTGGTAGCACCTCGGTGCCTGGATTATCAGCTAAGCCAGTAATAGATATATTAATCGAAGTTGCTAATCTTGAAGAACTGGACAGTTTGAATCAGGCAATGGAGGGTGTAGGATATACTGTGCGTGGTGAAAACGGCATTTTAAATCGTAGGTACTTTACAAAAGGTGGAAGTCAGCGTAGTCATCATATCCATGCGTTTACCACCGGGGATGCTCAAATCATAAAACACCTGGCATTCCGTGATTACCTTATTAAACACAATGACGTAGCCATTCAGTACGCTTTAATGAAAAAAAGCGCGATGTTATTATGTGAAAATGACAGCCACCGATACAGCATTTATAAAGCGGATTTCATTCAGAAACATCTTCGTATGGCGCTTATTGATGCGGGTCACCTGGGCTAGCCTTCAAATAAACTACAACCCATGTTTTTTTTGTAATTTTTCACAGCGTTACCTCTTGTTTCTCCATTATTAGCAAACAGCACGCCTTGCAGACTACCTGCGGCTTCCTGCAACTGAGCTTTCTGAATAAGCGACAGGGCGATAAAGCCGATAACGCATCGTTCAGTATGGAGGCACTATTTCACAACCCCAGCGGCCTGGCCTCCTGTATGAACTCAATCAGAAGGCGAAGCCCGGTCGGCAATTGCCGGCGGCTTGAATAATAGATATGAAAACCTTCCTCCAGTGGGGACCATTCCGTAAGCACCAGACGGAGCCGTCCATCCTTGACATAGGGTGCAACAAGAGGCTCCGGAAAATACATCAGGCCAGCTCCGCCCAATACGGCCACCAGACCCGTTTCGGCATGATTGACCGTCACTGAGCCTGGCACTGTCATTTGGTATGTTTCGCCGTCTCGCGCAAGTTCCCAGCGATAAACCCGATCGTCACCGAGACGATTGCTGATGCAGCGATGGTGTAATAAATCATCCGGATGTTCAGGCGTTCCGTAGCGTTCCAGGTAATCAGGGGAGGCCGCGATAACCCAGCGAATATCGGCAGATAAACGCCGGGCAACCATGTCCTCCGGGACGGTGCCACCATAGCGGATGCCGGCATCGAAGCCCATACGGTTGCTGGCCACAATATCGATTTCAATATCGGGATAGCGATCCATAAAAGCGGGCATGACCGGCGCAAGCAAAAGATTTGCCGCTTCAACGGCTGCATTGATGCGGATACGTCCGGTAGGGGTATTGCGATACCGGTTAAGCGATTCAAGCGCGCCTTCTATGGTGTCGAAAGGCTGAAGAACAGACTGAACCAGTTCCTCACCAGCTGCCGTAGGGGTGACGCTCTTGGTCGTGCGATTAAGCAGGCGAACTCCGAGCCGGGTTTCCAGTCCCTTCAGGGCATGACTCAGCGCTGATGCACTGACGCCTAATTCAATTGCCGCACGGCTGAAGCTGCGATGACGTGCAATCGCCATGAAATAAATAAGATCGGCAACATCAGCTCTGCTTATTTGCATACAGAATAGTTTTCCTTATGCGGCGTTAAAACCCGAATGCGTTGATGAAGAAATGATATACACCTTAGACCGATTAGGGCTAATCCATTGCTGAATTTTTTTCACAAGTCCATTCATGCACGTCCACTCACTGTACACGTTGTGCTTCGTTATTCTTGAAAATCATGCGCTCTGGCTGGTAGGCCAGGGCGGAACACTCATCTAACGGAGCCGTTTATGAACTATACGCATCTTGGCCGCACCGGCCTGAAAGTCAGCCGCCTTTGTCTCGGAACCATGAATTTTGGTGACGTCACCGACGAGAAGACCAGCGCCCGCATTCTGGATGAGGCGCTTGAGGCGGGTATCAATTTCATTGATACAGCAGACGTGTATGGCACTGAACAATCTCCCGATATCCAGCAAGGCTCGGGGCTGTCCGAGGAAATAATTGGTCGCTGGCTTCAGCAGGGTGGCCGCCGTGAACGCATCGTTCTGGCGACAAAAGTCTATCAGCCTATGGGACCGGGCCCGAACGATCGCCGGCTTTCTGCGTATCATATTCGCAAAGCCTGCGAGGACAGTTTGCGACGGCTTAAGACCGACCATATTGACGTCTATCAGATGCATCACATCGATCGTCATACGCCGTGGGAAGAGATCTGGCAGGCCATGGAACTTCTGATCGCCGGCGCCGGTCTGGCTTTGGCCGCAACCACCCTTGGCAGGAGCAGCGCCGTGATGGCGAAACCGGCTGGTCAGGACACGCTGAACGCCCCTTCGGATGCTGCTCCCGTCCGGAAGGAAACCTTAACCACGCGTAAACTCGGCTCGCTGGAGGTTTCCAGCATGGGACTCGGGTGCCTGCCGATGGTGGGTTATTACGGCGGAGGTCCGCGCGATCGTAAAGCCATGGTTTCGCTTATCCGGGCAGCCTTCGAACAAGGTATCACGTTCTTTGATACTGCCGAGGTCTACGGCCCCCATCTCAGTGAAGAATTTGTCGGGGAAGCACTGGCCCCTGTTCGCGATCGTGTGGTGATTGCCACCAAGTTCGGCTTCGGCGGGGAAGCCCACTTCCCTTAACAGCCATCCTGACCATATCCGCCGCGCCGTAGAAGGCTCGCTAAAGCGTCTGAAAACGGACCACATCGATCTTCTTTATCAGCATCGCCCCGATCCGAATGTGCCGATCGAGGATGTGGCGGAAACCGTGAAGGCGTTGATCCAGGAGGGTAAAGTGAAACACTGGGGACTGTCGGAAGCGAGTGCCAGGACAATTCGCCGCGCACATGCGGTACTCCCTGTGACTGCGGTGCAGAGTGAGTATGCCATGTGGTGGCGGGAACCAGAGACGCGAATATTTCCAACGCTCGAAGAGCTGGGCATCGGTTTCGTACCTTACTGCCCGACTGCCCGCAGCTTCTTTGCCGGAGCAGTCAATCCAAGCCAGCGGTTCGACAGCACCGATCGGCGGCATAACCTGCCACGCTTCCAGCCCGATGCCCTGGCCAAAAACATGGTGCTGCTTGAATTCGCGCAGTCGTGGGCCCGTCGCAAAAACACCACTCCGGTTCAGTTCGCGCTGGCCTGGGTGATGGCGCAGCGGCCCTGGATTGTCCCTATCCCGGGTACGACGCAATATCCGCACCTGATAGAAAACAGCGGTGCACCGCAAGTCCGGTTGACGGACAGCGAGCTACGCGAAATCGATGCGGCGCTTGCCAAAATCCCATTGCAGGGCGGTCGCGCCGATCCGTTTACCGAAAGTCAGTTTGATAAAAGTTAATACCTGCTGTCACAGGGAGACTGCAGGTGAAGTCTCCCTCTGTATTATTGCCGGGGATAAATCACATGAATGGACTAAATCATAACGCGCTTACATGCAGTGCCGTCCCCATACCGCCCTGGGAGCGTTCTCTTCAGACCGTGGAGGCCCAGCCGTACTTCAGCGTTTCACAGGCGTCGCTCGTGCTCGAAGGGATCGTGTTCGATCGGAACAATAACCTGCTGTTTGTTGATGTGGCGACGGGGCGCGTGTTTAAGCTAACCCCGGAGCGGCAGCTTTCCATTGTCCTTAAGGAGAATTCATTCGGTGCTTCCGGCCTGGCGGTACACAAAGATGGACGGATCTTTATCGCCTCGGTGGGCGATATGCAGCGAGGTTCTGTCCGGGCTATCGAACCCAACGGCACCCGTGAGCAGATGATTGTTGCTCCTGATGCCGGATTTCTTGTCAACGACCTGGTCTTTGATAATCAGGGCGGATTTTATTTCACTGACAGTCGGGGAAATTCAGCCGATCCACAGGGTGGGGTGTTCTACGTTAGTCCCAATGTCGGGGCAATTCATGCCATCCTGCCTGGACTCGCGGTCGGGAACGGCATAGCGATTGACCCCGCTGGCTCTCAGATATGGGCCACAGAACACGCTAAAAACAGGCTTCATCGCGTAAGACTGTCAGACGCCACCACGATCGCCCCGTTTGGTTCAGTTGTTACCTATCAGTTCACCGGGCCGGCGCCAGACGGGGCCCGTGTCGACAGCGAAGGCAATGTATATGTGGCCATCTCAGGCCAGGGCCGCGTCATGGTCTTCAACCGCAACGGACTGCCTATTGGGCAAATTGTGCTGCCTGACCGCGACAAAGGCCGTAACCTTAAATCGACAAGCCTGGCGATCCGCCCCGGGCATCGCGAGTTGTTTATTGTCGCTAACAGCGGGACCGAACCTGGTGGAGCGATGATTTTTCGATCGGGCGCATTCGCGCCGGCACCGTTTCCCTTTTCACATCAGTGACCGGGAATGAGTGGTCTGGGAGACCCGGCAACGCCGGGCCAGGGCAGGGTGTTAATAGTTCTGGATCGCTGAAGGTGGCGTGAGGGAAGGCGGCGTATCCGGAAGCGGGGGAATGATCCCGTCAACGGGGTGCGGCAGATAGCGAGCTTCCAGTTCCGTGATTTCGGCATCGCTAAGTGAAAAGTCCAGCGCGCTGATAGCCGTGGAAAGATGTTCTGGTTTCGTTGCGCCAATGATCGGTGCTGTGATGACGGATTTTGATAACAGCCAGGCAATTGCAACATGAGCTCTTGGCACCGCGTGCTTTTCGGCAATGCTGGCAACAACATCAATCACGGGCTTATCCAGAAGGGCTGCGGTCTCATACATTTTTAACGCAAAGGCATCGTTTTGCGTTCGTCGGGACGTGACACTCCAGTCGCGCGTGAGCCTGCCGCGTGCCATCGGACTCCAGGGGATCACCCCAACGCCCTGGTCTTCACACAGGGGCAGCATCTCGCGCTCTTCTTCCCGGTAAAGCAGGTTGTATTGCGGTTGCATCGTGATAAATCGGGTCCAACCGTTACGCTCAGCGGTATGCTGCATTTTTGCAAAGCGCCAGGCTTCCATAGAAGATGCGCCGATATAACGCGCTTTTCCTGCTTTAACGACGTCATGCAGAGCCTCCATGGTCTCTTCAACAGGCGTGGAGTAGTCAAAGCGATGAATCTGAAAGAGATCCACATAATCCATGCCTAAGCGCATCAGGCTATCGTCAATAGACTGAAAAATGGCCTTGCGGGAAAGAAACCCGGTATTGGGTGAGTTGCGCCACGGAAAGAAGGTCTTTGTCGCTACAACGATCTCGTCGCGTCTGGCCATCTCTCTCAGCGCTTTTCCTGTAATTTCTTCTGAACTACCGCCCGAGTAGATATTCGCGGTATCAAAAAAATTAATGCCGGCTTCAAGCGCCTGACGAATGAGCGGTCGTGACGCCTTTTCATCCAGGGACCAGGGTTGAGGCAAACGTTCAGGTTCGCCATAACTCATACAACCGAGACAAAGACGGGAGACTTTCAACCCGCTACGACCCAGATTCACATACTTCATTCGGTGTTCCTTCTTTTATTGCCAGCAATTATGTATGTGACAGGGTATTGCACTGGTATGAAGGGAACCAGCATGCGCCATTGAATGGTGTTATGAGTTTTTTTCACAAGTAGACAACATTCTCATACGCAAGCCTAGGCCCAAAGTCGGTATAGCGTTCGCGGATAATATTGAGTGCGTACCAGGCAAGACCATCAGGCAGCTGGTTATTGCTGGGTTATCCGCGACGGCGGTTAGGCATACTCAGTGGGCCTGATTGATTGTAACGCGAGAGAAGGCGTCGGCACTGGCGATCGGGAATACCCAGGCGCTGCGCGGCCATCTGAGTGGTCAGACGCCGGTCGACAACGTCATGAATGATTTAGAGTCGGTTAACTTCATCCAAAGTAAAAATGCCGGTGCATGATCCGTCATCAGAATCCTTTGATTGGGAAACTATCTTTGAAAGCAGTGATCGCTGTGGTAAGACTGTAGCGCGGACATATCTAATTTGGTCAGAGACGGACATCGCAATTTAGCTACTACAACATTAGTGCGCATAATGTACGTTATGTTAAATTTAATTCATCGTTCATTTAGTTCATAACCGCCCACAGAATGCGATTAATCATACACTTACCTATCCCCCTATCTTCTTGCAGGACGTTATGTTTGTCGGTTACTTTGTTCATAACCATACTATAATGAATTTTTTTGCCACGGGTCACGCTTACGGGCGAGCGCCCCATGTTCATGTCACCCTTATACCAAGTATCACCGCGCGCGGTTACAGGCTGATGGTTCCAATCTTTCAGTTCAACAATGATCACGTTGCAGTGTGTGACAATAACTAAATCGAATTCACCCTCTTTTTTTGCCTCAACAAATCGAAAACCTGCATAACCTTTCCTGGGGAACATTCCATTGCCGGTAAAACCATAGCTTTGTAGTTGCTCGCCAATTGAACCGCCACGGACAGGCTTGTCAGGCTTAGATACGTTGGCTGAAAAAGCAGCCTTTATTTTCTCGATAGCCAACACTTCCTGTTCTTGTAAGCCACCATCCCACATTTCTACTTCCAACGAAGTGTCAACGTTTCCACAGGTCAGGTATGGTTTTCTTTCAGACCCAGAGGTATTGTGCTCTGAGTGTTATTTCCATTTTGTCACTTCTGAAATATCAATAAGGTATATTGTCTGGACAGAATCTGAGTCTTACTATTACATTCATTCCAGTGAGGAACGAAATAAACTTTGCTGAATCAATGTTTTTAAAATAAATCTTGCTGATTTTTTATTTCTTTCAATTTCACGACAGGAAATTGTCGCGTATGTGTTGTGGCGAAACAGAAATTTTAATTCACCGTAGTAGCAGAAGAGAAAAATGTTATGAACACCAGAGGTCTCATTCTTATTATCATCGGCGCGATGTTTGAGTGCGCATGGGCATTCGGACTTAAACATGCCCAGGGTCCATTTGAAATATTTCTGACCGTGGTTTGCGTGGTGGCCAGCTTCGGCATATTCATGCTGTCATTTAAATATGTCGGGGCGAGTATCGCGTATGTGGTTTATACCGGTCTCGGTACCCTATTTGTGGTGCTGGTTGAAATGGCCGACACCGTGTCTCACGGAGGGCAGCCAGAAATTCTCCGTATCGTATTCGTAGTCACCCTGATGCTGGGCGTCATTGGTGTTAAAGGAGCAAAATCATGATTTCCTATTTCATTCTTTTTGTTGCTGGCTGCTTCGAGGTTGCGGGTATTTCCACCCTGAATGGCTATGCCAATGCCGGAACCGTTCGCCGTAAAGTCACGTTCCTTCTGGCCACCATTGTACTTACCGCATCGAACCCCTCTTCCACCACATCAACCAGCCTGTCGCTAAGATCTACCTCAAGAGTTACTGCCGAATATTGCTCCATAAAGCGGCTGATCAACGGCAGGAAAAAGGACGGGATATAGGGCATACTCACACGCAACTTGCCTCTGGGCTCGCCTGATACAGACGAAAGCTCCTCCTTCGCTGCTGTCAGCTCATCAAGTATTACCCGGCTGCGCTCAAGAAACATTTCGCCTTCCGGCGTCAGGCTTAAACCGCGCGTGTTACGGTTAAGCAGACGCGTACCCAGCTCTTCTTCTGTTTTGCTGACCAGCTTACTTACGGCAGAGGGGGAAATATTCAGCTCGCGCGCGGCGGCCGCGAAGCTGCCCAGATCAGCAATTTTCACGAACGCCTCAATACCGTCTACCAGGTTCATCTTCTTCTCCTGTAAATAGGTGTAGCAGTTATGCCATCTTACCCCGTTCTGACATTCCATTTCGTCACGACTGAATTACCGAAACCGGCAATTGTCCAATACGCGTCCTGGGACTAACCTTGAAGTTCTTTTCTCATGCCGTCTGTCCGGCCCTTTTCAGTCAGAGCGGAGCTCTTACGTGAAAGGCGAAACTAATAATATCGACAGACTGACGCATTATCAGGGGAACCAATGTCATCAGAAAAACCATCACAAAGCATAAATGCACAGCCTGAGGATATCCGTACCGGCGTCACTGTACATGGAGCCAGGACGCATAACCTCCGGGACGTTTCCTTCACCTTTCCCCGTGATGCCATGGTGGTTTTTACCGGGATATCCGGATCGGGTAAATCCTCCCTGGCGTTTGACACACTCTACGCCGAAGCGCAGCGACGGTTTATGGAGTCCGTCGCGCCGCACGCGCGGCGCCTGATTGAGCAGGCTTCGGCACCAGACGTGGACGGCATAGACGGGTTGCCGCCTGCTGTGGCCCTACAGCAGAGCCGGGCCGGCGCGCAGGAACGCTCAACGGTCGGCAGCCTGACGCGGATCTCCGTCACCCTCAGGCTGCTGTTTTCCCGTGCCGGCCTCCATCCCGCTGACATCCCGTTCCTGCCGGCAGAGGCCTTCTCACCCAATAATCCGCAGGGCGCTTGCCCTGCCTGTCAGGGCATGGGCATGGTGCATGAAGTTAAGGCCGACGCGCTTGTCCCTGACGGGTCGCTTAGCATCCGCGAAGGGGCAATAGCCTCCTGGCCCAACGGCTGGCAGGCAAAAAACCTGCGTTCAATCCTTGATTCGCTGGGCTACGACATCGATGCCCCGTGGGATACGCTGGCTGAAAAAGATCGGGAATGGATCCTCTTCACCGACGAACAGCCGTCAGTGCCGATTTTTATGGGGCTGAATGCGGAGCAGCGCCGGGAGGCGATCGCGGCAGGTACCGAGCCCGCCTATACCGGTACCTATACCAGTGCCAGAAAATATCTTCTTCAGAGCTATTCGGGCGGTAAGGACTCAGTGAAAAAACGCCTATCCCGCTTCATCACCGTGGGACCGTGCAACGAATGCCACGGCAAGCGGCTCAACAGAAATGCCCTGGCTTACACCTTCGCGGGCCACGACATTGCCGAAATGGGTGAGCTGACGATAACGCAGTTAAAGGCGTTGCTTTTACCCTTTGCCGAAGGCCATTCGTCGCATATGCCTGGCGAAGCCGCGCTGCGGGAGGCCGTCATCAGGATGACGACCGATATCTGCGGCCGCCTCGACCAGCTCGAAAGGCTGGGCCTCGGCCACCTCTCTCTGGGTCGCCGGACTACCATGCTCTCGTCCGGTGAGCTGCAGCGTATCCGACTGGCCACGCAGCTTATCTCCCGTCTGTTTGGCGTGATCTACGTGCTCGACGAGCCCGCGGCCGGCCTGCATCCGGAAGATGTTCGCGCCCTCCTCCAATCCCTGCGTCTGCTTCTGGAGGCCGGTAACTCGCTGGTTATTGTCGAACATAATCTGGACGTTAT
>OGKD01002003.1_pt1 | contig 9798 bp, 11 predicted proteins | sample 1572371 | NCBI WGS metagenome assembly OGKD01 (sample SAMEA2582096, study PRJEB24529) | metagenome | biome: Human gut stool | place: China | collected 2011 | reverse complement strand
CCTTGACGATCTCCCAGCCCTGACTTTCTGCAAAGTTGCGGCAGGCTTCTTTCTGTATGGGGATGTCGTCTTTCTCGACCTGTCCCTTTGTTGAAACACGGTATAAGGTATAAACGCGTTTTTTCATTGCATTCTCACTTTCTTTTGGCGAGAAAAGCAAAATCAAACGGATATTGTTCATATCAGGTTTTCAAGGTTCAGTTCGATTTTACGCAAGCAGGGCATTCGTCTATATAAATGCTATTTTGCTTTGCAAAATGCTTGTTGGGCTGTGACCAAAACCCATTTGTTTTGCATCGTGCCGATGCAGGCTGCGCATTTGTTCCAAACACTTTTACGAAGGAGGCGTTTTTTGAGAAAACAGGACTTGAAACAGTCACCATCATTTCCGGCGGCTTTCCCTGCCAGCCCTTCTCCACCGCCGGAAAGCGGCGGGGCTTTGCGGATGAACACTACCTGTGGCCGGAGATGTGCCGCGTTATGTGGGCGACAATATGATGCTGCACTGCGGAGACCCGATCTTCTACACCAATTTGAACACCAGTTACTGGCAGTCCCATTTTTATGCGTATGCCAGACCACCCTAATATAGAAAGAGTGGTCGCAATACACAACCACTCTGAAATTATTTTTAATATTGCATTTTCCGATATTCTGTCGGTAAAACCTGCGTCACATCCTTGAATGCCTTAGAGAACTTCCCTTGGGTCTCATACCCTACCTGAGCGGCAATATCGGCAATGGTGGCATCGGTCTCCCGAAGTAGCTTCATGGCTTGGTGTACCCGATACTCCTTCATATAGGTGGCAATGGGCAAACCGTAAACTGCTTTGAACACTTCTTTCAGCGTAGAAGTATTGATGAGATACTGTTTAGAAAGTTCTTCAATCGTGAACCGCTGTTCCAAGTGCTCCGTCAACTGTTGGCGGATTTCTTTGATCAGTTCCGTCTGCTGGGAGAAATATTGAGTCAATTCTTTCCGCCCTGACTTCATGTTGCCCAGATAAATCAAAACTTCCAGCACTTTTAGTTTTAAGAGGGGAAGCCGCATGGGTGCGGGGGCAGAAAAGAGTGGAGCAAAAATATGTTCCAAATCGGAGCAAGTTGGAATTGCAGATGGCTTTCCGGAACAAAACTTCTCCCACAACAGATTGGATGCTACACCTGCACTCTGTAAAATTTCCGGACAGACAGTAGACAGCTTTTCCAAATTCACAGAAAGGGAAACTCCCTCTGAATAGCCCAGAGGAAACATCATCGTGGAATTTGAGCAGCACGCCATACTGTGAGCCGTCAAATCTCCTGACCCCAGGTAGATGGCGGTACCGCCACGCATATTCTAGCCAATACGGCCATTACGGCAGTAGTGAATTTCCAGTACAGAGTCAAGCGCACTGTGCTGGAAATGGATCTCTGGAGCAAGGAAGGTATTAAAAGATGCTTCAATACCAGGGTAGACATTGTGTACCTCCATGCGTCCCTTCCCGATTGTCATTGCTTGAAACTGTTCCGTGAAAAAAGTCTTGCCTATGTTTTCACCTGTTTGAGTGCGCTCTATAGAAAGGGTGCCATCCGAAATGTTCTGAAGATTTTTTGCAATGGAACTGTATTCTTCTTTTTTCATGCGGCTCCTTTCTATTCCTCTGTTTGCGATGGACAGGCAATCTTTACAAGCCATTCGATCATGTGATGAAAATTTCGGGCCTGCTCGGTATCAGCCGCTTTATAATAGACCTCTTTTCCGTCCCGGCGGCTAACGATCAAACCTGCTGATTTCAACTGCTTGAGATGGTGAGAAACTGCAGGACTGCTCATATCTACCATGGCTGAAAGATTGATAACACATTCCTCACAGTGACACAGCAGCCAAAAAATGCGAATACGGCTGCCATCCCCCAGCTGCTTGAAAATATCAGCTACGGTTTGAAAGTTTTCTACGCTGGGCATATGTTCCAGTTCCTGCTCGATAGTTTGTCCGTGGTCGTGGGGTAAGTGGTTCTGAACCATTTAGCACTCCTCCTTGAAGTCTATCTTACCATAGGCCGGAGGGAAAAGAAACTTTACTTCTGAGAGGTTTCTGGTTCAGGACCAGCGTCATGGGTGTAATCCAAGATACGGACACTGTCGCCTACCTCTTTCTGCACCAGCTCCCGCATACGCTTAGCAAAAGGACAGGGATAGCCGATGGGGGTTCCTTTGCTGATGCAGGAAGCAAAAGCAATGGTGTCCGCTCCATGACTCACCAGGGAGCGAGCCCGCAGCACCGCCTTTTTCCCAGGGCAGCCGCCACAGTTGATAAAGCCTACCAGCTGGATGTCGTCCTCGCCTTCAAAAGCGCCCTTTCGTTCCCGGATGGTACGAAAATCCCGGCTTCCTGGGCAGTAATCCTCTGTCTGCATACAACGGATAATACCAAGTTTCATATTGGTTTCCTCCTCAAATGATGTAGGGCCGGCCATACAAATTTGGCCGGCCCTTTTTCTTCTGTTATGTGACCAGCTTTTCCAACAACTGAAGGGCTTCCTCTAACTTTGGGTTGGGCTCATCTGTGTGCAGCCCGTCCCGGACGCAGCCACGGATGTGTGCCCGTAAAATCTCTTGATTCACTCGCTTCAAAAGAGCCTGAGTTGCCAACAGCTGATTGGAAATGTCCACGCAGTAGCGATCCTCCTCGATCATCCGCAGAATGCCGTCCAGTTGCCCTCTGGCGATTTTGATAGAGCGGGTGATATGGGCCTTGTCAGCCTTCATGGGTGGTGATCCCTGTCACTTCGTAGCCCGCCTCGGTAACTGCCGCTTTCAGGGTTTCGTCGGTAACGGACTCCGGGACCTCAACAGTGGCCTTTTTGTCCTCCAAACTTACCTGAACATGGGACGCACCAGAGACACCCTCCAGGGCATGGGTAACATGCTTGACGCAGTTCTGGCACATCATTCCTTCGATCATCAGTTCTTTTTTCATAGTAGTTCCTCCATTCGATTGATTGATTGTGGTTTGCTTTACGGAAATCTTCTGTACGGGAGATTCCGTAGTGACAGAAGTGCTAGTCTCTGCTGTGTTGTCGGAGACCGCTGAGCCATGCTTCGGCTTGAAGAATCGCAGACGCAAGGCGTTGGACACTACAAACACCGAGCTGAAGCTCATAGCCAACGCCGCCACCATCGGATTCATCTTCAAATGGAACGCTGTGTACCAGCATCCGGCGGCGATGGGGATGCCGATGATGTTGTAGAAGAAAGCCCAGAACAGGTTCTCTTTGATGTTGCGGATGGTGGCCTTAGAGAGTTCAATAGCTCCAGTCACATCCAACAGATCATTGCGCATCAGTACGATGTCGGCAGACTCCATAGCCACATCAGTGCCAGCACCAATTGCGATGCCTACATCGGCGCGGGCCAGAGCAGGTGCATCGTTGATACCGTCACCTACCATGGCTACCTTCTTGCCGCTCGCCTGAAGGGATCGCACCTCACGCTCCTTGTCCTGAGGCAGTACCTCGGCTACCACACGGTCTACACCTACTTGTTTGCGAATGGCCTCGGCGGTCTTTTTATGGTCACCGGTAAGCATGACTACTTCAATACCCATGGTCTGAAGATCAGCAATGGCCTGCTTGCTGGTGGGCTTCACCACATCTGCCACTGCGACCATGCCGATGAGCTTACCCGCCGCAGCAAAGAACAGCGGTGTCTTGCCCTGATCCGCCATCTGATCTTGAAGCTGTTCCAGAGCCTCGTCGTGGATGCCCTCGGCATTCAGTAACTTTTGGTTGCCAGCCAGACAGGCGAGTCCTTGGATGCTTCCTTTGATGCCCTGACCAGGAATCTGTTCAAACTGCTCCACGGGCAGGAATTGCGTGTTTCTTTTTTCCGCCTCGGCTACAATGGCGCGAGCCAGGGGATGTTCCGACAGCTTTTCCAGAGAGACGGCGATTTGGAGCAGATAATCCTCTGTGACACCGCTGTGACACACTAAGTCAGTCACCACCGGCTTGCCCTGGGTGATGGTGCCGGTCTTATCCATGACAACTACATTTACACTGTGGGCAGTCTCCAGAGCTTCTGCGGATTTAATGAGGATGCCGTTAGATGCGCCTCGGCCGGTGCCTACCATGATGGCAGTAGGAGTCGCCAGTCCCAAAGCGCAGGGGCAGGAGACCACCAGTACCGATACCGCGATGGTCATGGCGAACTCAAAGGTCGCGCCGCAAATCAGCCACACCACCATAGCAAGCAGAGCGATACCAATGACTATCGGGACAAAGATTCCAGCCACCTTATCCGCCAACTTGGCGATAGGCGCTTTGGAGCTGGTGGCTTCGTCCACCAGCTTGATGATCTGACTGAGGGCGGTCTCGCCGCCCACTTTGTCGGCCCGCATCCTGAAATAGCCGCTCTGGTTGATGGTGGCACCGATGACCTTATCTCCAGCCTGCTTGTCCACGGGGATGCTCTCGCCGGTGATGGCGCTCTCATCCAACGAGCCGGTGCCTTCCAGCAATACACCGTCCACCGGCACGCTCTCGCCTGCCTTGACGATCAGAATGTCGCCTTTCTCCACCTCTTCGGCGGGAATGACAGTTTCCACACCGTTCCGAACCACCGTGGCCTTCTTGGGGGCCAGGTTCATCAGCTTATTGATGGCGTCAGAGGTGCGGCCCTTGGCCCGCGCCTCAAAGAACTTGCCCAGAGTGATGAGGGTAAGGATGGTGCCTGCTCCCTCAAAATAGAGGTCATGGGTGAACTGGTTCACCATTGCCAAATCTCCATAACCAAAGCCCCAGGCAATCTTATAAAGGGCATATACTCCATAAGCCAGAGAGACCCCGGAGCCCAGGGCGATCAGAGAGTCCATGTTGGGTGAGCCGTGAAACAGGGTCTTAAACCCCATGCGGTAATACTTGTTGTTGATGATGGCCACGGGCAGAGCCAGCAGAAACAAGGTCAGGGCGTAGATCATGGAGTTTTCCGTCCCCAGAAAGAAGCCCGGCAGCGGCCAGCCCATCATGTGCCCCATGGAAATGTAGAACAGCGGAATGGTGAATACGAAGGACCAAATGACCCGGCGCTTCATCGTTTCGTATTCCTTTTTCGCCGTGTCCACCGGGGAGACAGCCTGGGCAGCTGATTTTCCCTTGACCTGCTGTATGGTTGCGCCATAGCCCGCCTTTTCTACAGCGGCGATGATTTGCCCACTGTTTACATTTTTGTCGTCGTAAGTCACCACCATACTGTTTTTTAACAGATTGACATTGCACTCTTGCACGCCGGTCAGGTTGGATACGCTTTTTTGCACCCTAGCCTGGCAGGCCGCACAAGTCATGCCTGTGACATTGTACTTTTCCTGCATTTTTTGAAACCTCCTTTGCCGGAAAATAGGACACCCATACGGGGTGTCGGTCTTTCTGGTTTCCAGTATAGTCCGGCAAGGAGGTTCTGTATTTCCCGTTCAGAAGAATTTTTGTCCCAAATGGAAGCGTTTCTGAGAATCAATCTGTCATAAACGCTGCAAGAGCATCCCTTCTAACTTCATGTGATATTGTTCCAGCACATCTTTCAGCGTGATTTCTTGCATTCTTTGTTCCGCTGTTTTTTGAATGTCCAAGTAAAAATCCCGCAGCACCAGTTGGATATTTACGCCCACGCCACAAGCGGGGTTGGTGTGGATGTCCTGATGGAGCAGGGGCTTGTCGCCCTCTACTGCCCGATAGGCATCCAGCAGAGTGATTTTCTCCGGCTCACGAGCCAGAGCAGGTCGGGGATGTCCCTTCACGCTGACCAGCAGTCCACCCTTCCGCAGGGCGGACATGAGCTGGCGCACATAGGCAGGATTCGTCTGAATGCTCTCTGCCAGCTTGTCACTGGTCAGGTCGCAGTCTGGGTACAGAGCGATAAAAGCCAGAATATGAACAGCATCGCTAAGGCGGGTGGGATATTTCATGGACTGATCTCCTTTTTCTTTGATGTTATTTTTATTATAACAACATATTGACAACAGCGCAAGCGGATGCTAGAATGATTTGAAGTAATAATAAAAATAACACCCGTTCGAAAGGAATGGTAAAAATGAACTTCTATGATGATCTGGTCATGCAGACCCAGATGAATTATTCCAGGCACTATCCTATCTATGCTTCCGGCAGTACGCCTTATCAGCTGACTGACAAAAAGCCGCTGCCGTATAGCGAACAGATCCATCGTTTGGTACAGGAGGTAAAGAAAGCTGACTGTGTGGTAGTGGGCGGGGCCTCCGGTCTGTCCGCTGCCGGTGGCGGAGATTTTTACTACGAGGACAACGACTCCTACCGGAAATACTTCCGGCCTTTTGCGGAGAAGTACCACTTCAAAGGTGCTTTTGCAGGGATGATGCACCCCTGGGAGACCCGGGAAGAGTATTGGGGGTATCTCGCCACCTTCCTTCACACCACCCAGACCGCACCTGTGCGTCATCCCTATCTGAATCTGGACGCTTTGCTGAAGGGCAAGGACTTCTTCATCCTCACCACCAACCAGGATACCCAGTTTGTCAAACTTTACCCGGAGGCGAAGGTGGCGGAGATCCAAGGAGATCACCGGTTCTTCTAGTGCGCCGCCTGCTGTACCGATGACACCTGGGATGCGGTAAAGCCGGTGGCTGATATGGTGGCCGCTATGAGGGATGGCACGAAGATCCCCACAGATCTTATTCCCCGGTGCCCTCACTGCGGCGGCGAGGCATTCCCATGGGTGCGAGGATATGGGAATTTCCTGCAAGGAAAGAAATACGAAGAACAGTACGAAAAAATTTCTCGCTATGTGCTGGAACATAAAGACAGTAAAATCCTGTTTCTGGAGCTGGGCGTTGGCCGAATGACTCCCATGTTCATTCAGGAGCCTTTCTGGAACCTGACCCTCAGCTTTCCCCATGCTCGATATATTGCTGTCAACAACAAGTATGACTTCCTTCCCAAGCAGTTGGAGGACAAGGGCATGACCATTGTGGCCGACATTGCTCAAGTACTACGGGATGCACGGGACACCATGGAAAACGGAGATAACGATCAATGAGGATTGGAAACCAAGCGGCGCTTCAGGAACTTGCCGAGCGTATTAATCAAGCAGATGCCGTTGTGATCGGAGGCGGCTCCGGCCTGTCAAGCGCAGCTGGATACGACCACTACCATTGGTCCCCGGCACTTTCGGAGGCATTGGCTCCCTTTCGTGAACAGTATGGCTTTACCTCTCCACTGGCTGGATTCTACCATTGCTTTTCCAGCTATGGGGAGCAGTGGGGATATTACAGCCAATATATGCGCTTCATGTGGGAAGCCCCTACGGGGCAGCCCTATCTGGATCTGCAAACGCTTGTTGCAGATAAACCGGTCTTTGTGCTGACCACTAATGTCGATCAGCAGTTTTTTCGGGTATTTCCCCAGGAACAAATTTGCGCCTTTCAGGGAGACTTTAGCTACTGCCAGTGCAGCCAGCCCTGTCGGGATGATATTTGGGAAAACCGCGAACTGGTAAAGGAACTGACCGGTCGTTTGGTGGGTGTGCGCCTGCCGGAGGAAGCTGTTCCTCGTTGCCCAGATTGCGGGCGGGTGCTGGTGCCTTGGGTACGAGATGATACCTTTCTGGAGGGAACCTTCTGGCAGGATAACCTGCACCGCTACCATAGATTCCTGCGACGCTGGATAATGGATCAGTCCGACAAAAAAGTCCTGCTGTTGGAACTTGGCGTGGGCGAGATGACGCCCAGTATCATCAAACTGCCCTTCTGGGAACTTACTGCCAAAAACGAAAACGTCTTTTATGCATGTCTTAATCGAGAGTCATCTCATAGGCCAGAGCATCTGCGGGGACGCAGCCTATATCTGCAAGGAGATTTGGCGGAAACTCTAGCTGCCCTCCGGCAGGAGCGCTCCATCGCAGCAAACATAAAATAGAAAGGGGCGAACGAATATGATTGATTGGAACCCTATTGCGGAAAAATTCAGAGAAGCGGACGCTATCCTGATCGGGGCCAGTAACGGCCTGTCCATCACCGAAGGATTGCATTTGTTTGCAGATAATGCAGCCTTTGATGAATTGTTTGGAGATTTCAAACAAAAATACGGCTTACATTGTATTTTGCAGGGCATGATGGCTGGATGGCCCAGCGAGGAGGAAAAATGGGCCTTCTGGGCCCGACTCATCCATCATTACTGCGGGCAGTACCAGCCTACGCCGGTAATGAACGATTTGAAGGCCATTGTGGGAGAGAAAGATTACTTTGTTGTCACATCAAACGGAGAAGGTCACTTTGAACTGTGTGGCTTCGATCCGTCGAAAATCTATGAGATTGAGGGCAACTGGTTTACGATGCAGTGTGCCCGCCCCTGCCACGACACCATATATCCTAGTCTGGAGGTGGCAGAAAAATTATCGGCTGCCGAACAGAGCGGCCATGTGCCTACAGAATTGGTGCCGCGCTGTCCCAAGTGCGGCGGTCCCATGGACATCCACATGGGTGCGGGTCAGAGAATGATTCCGGATACCGCTGCCCAGGCACGGTTCCAAAACTTTCTGAAAATCTACCACGGGAAGAAACTGGTGGTTTTGGAGCTGGGCATTGGCTGGCGCAATCAGCTGATCAAGGCCCCGATGATGCGCCTGGTGGCCAGTGAGCCAAACGCCACTTATGTGACCCTCAATCTTGGTGAGATCTACATTACGGACAATATCAAAGAAAAGTCCTTCGGTCTGGACGGGCGGCTGGATGAGCTGCTGCCTGCTCTCCGGGAGGCGTGCGAGGCATAACGATTTCGGAGCAAGTTCAAAATGACGATACGAATGCAGTGGACAGATGGAAAGATTCGATGCCATTGGGTGAGCCCGACTAATACCACTTATCTGCGATACCATGACGAGGAATGGGGCAGACCGATCCACGATGACCAGTTGCTGTTTGAAATGTTGATTTTGGAGAATTTTCAGGCAGGCCTCACCTGAGAATGTGTCTTAAATAAACGAGAAGCATTTCGCCGTGCTTTTGACGGGTTTGATTTACGGAAGGTGGCATCTTATAGCGAAGAAAAATTGACGGCTCTGCAAGCTGACTCTGGAATCATCCATAACCGGCTGAAAATACGAGCTGCAGTGGTCAACGCACAAGTGTTTCAAAAGATACAGCAAGAGTGGGGCAGTTTTGACCGATACTTATGGCATTGGACAGATGAAAAGAGCATCCAAGAAGTAGATAAGGTCAGCTCACCATTATCGGATGCTATCTCAAAAGACTTGAAAAAGCGAGGCATGAAGTTTGTGGGGACCGTAATCATCTATGCCTATTTGCAGGCGGTGGGAGTTATCAACTCTCATGAATCAGGTTGCTTCCTGAATCCTTTGCAGCAGTAGAAAATGCAGAAAATAAAACGCCGGGAAGTTGACTCAAATCGTCAATGCCTCCCGGCTATTATCTTGCGGATTAGTATAGTTAGAATCATGGTATATATTTCATTCCCCATTGGGAAATGGCGTAAAAGACCGGCAGCAGATCCCGTCCTTTCTCGGTGAGGGAGTATTCCACTCGTAGGGGCATTTCATTATATTGGATGCGCTGGATCAATTCATCCGCTTCCAGCTCCTTCAGGGCGTTGGTCAGGGCTGTATTGGTGATGGGCTTGAGAACTTTTTTCAGTTCCCCAAACCGCATGGGACACTTGATGCATAGTTCATAGAGAATTTGGAGTTTCCATTTGCCCTGCAGCATTTGAACCACCGGTGTGACCGGGCAGTTTCCATCATCGGTTAGAATGACACTGCCAACCTTTTCTTTGA
>OGKD01002002.1_pt1 | contig 9806 bp, 6 predicted proteins | sample 1572371 | NCBI WGS metagenome assembly OGKD01 (sample SAMEA2582096, study PRJEB24529) | metagenome | biome: Human gut stool | place: China | collected 2011 | reverse complement strand
TACAGTTGACAATGATAGGCAGCTTTTGCGAGATTTCGATGATGCGCAGTCGGTTGTTGTACGCCTTTGCGTCATCCATGGCAAAGTTGATGTAGCGTTCGGCTCTAGAAACGTTCTCGTTGTCTTTCTGGTATAGATACATGGCAAAGTCTTGTAACGCAAGATTCTCGCGAGTGCAGTTCTTCAGGTCACTGATACATGCCTGTACGATGTACTCTTCGTATTTCTCGGGTTGATGATTTGCACTATAGTTGTTGGCTATTGCAAATGCCGCCATGGCATAGTAACGAGAGTTGACAGGTACTTCCTTCAAGACACGAAAGTAGTGACTCAATGCCTTCTTGTCGTTACGTTCCACGTAAATGTAGTACTCTCCCAGAAAAAAATTGTAACGTTTGTCATTCTTGCTGAGCAGACCGACCGCCTGTTTCAGAAACTCAGCAGCTTTTTGTCTGTACTTGGGAGCGTATGTTGCGTCATGGCAATAGTCAGACCAATACATATATATATAATACTTCGTGATAGTATAGTCAAAGGAAAGAGATGGAGAGAGCGAGGAAAAGTCTATCTCATTGAGCAGAGACATTGCCTCTCCATAAAGTCCACCGATGGCAAGCAGTGATGCTTTTTCTATTCTGCTTTTGTCATGGTAGAACTGGTTGGCGGTCTTATCAGCCAACTCTATGGACTTGTCAACATACACCATGGCGGAATCAAACTGATAAACGTAGTATTCATTGAATAGCTTGTCATAGACAGAAAGTAACGTGGCGGTGCTCTTGTCCTTGTCCATGATTCCCTTGTAGGTGTTGATACTAGCCTCCTTTTGCTTGTAGATTTGGGATATGTTGTCTAAAAGGCTATCTAAAGTAAAAGAAAGTTTCTCGTTTCTTGTTGCAGACAAATGGCAACAAGAACATATCAATATGAATGTTATAATAATTCTTTGCATGGTAATCTCGCTTCTTAAAATTGTGTGCAAATATACAAAATTATTTTTGGGTAGCCAAATAATAGGCTGTGTTTTTATGAAAAAACACTTATTACCGCAAAATCCCCTCCAAAGACGAATGTACTTGATACGAATTTTCGATTATTTGTATGTTGCTCATTATCATGGGAATAAGGGATTTGTCATCATTCGTTTTTGTACTAATCGTGTACTTTGCCGCATGATGGTAGTAGATTATGACTATCTTTGCAGCGTCTATTAATAAAAATGGAATTATCTAGCAATCAACTAAATTTTTGAATTATGAAGAAACCTTTCATTATGCTTATGATGAGTAGTTGCTTATTGTTAACTCCTTCCATGGCACAAGTAGTGGTCAATGATCCTGTAGCAACAAGTCAGGCTGTCATTACTTGTGGCAATGCTCGTTTTACGGTTCTTACTCCGGAGATGATAAGAGTGGAGTATAGCGATCAAGCGAAGTTTGAGGATCGGGCGACCTTCACCATTGTCAATCGTAAGTTGGATGCGCCTCAGTTCACCAAGAGTGAGGATGACACCTATTTATATATAATGACATCCAACCTGAAGCTCAAGTATCGCAAGGGAACTGATCCACGCACCCTTCCAGCCTCTTCAGCCAATCTTACCATCGCTATAACAGGTAATGGTGTTTCTACAGTTTGGTATCCTGGCAAACCAGATCCACTGAACTTAAAAGGAACTTGCCGTACATTGGATGGTCTGATGGGCGACAGCAAGCGTTCGGAAATGGAAAGTGGTTTGGTTTCTCGCTCTGGTTGGGCTGTGATAGACGATTCATGGGCTTCACCTCGTTCTGATGGAGGACGTTCTTATGCCTTGTCTCCTAATAGTGATATGGGGTATCCTTGGTGGACACAGCGTGCAGACAATCATGCCATGGATACTTATGTGTTAGGATATGGCCATAATTACAAGAAAGCTCTTGCAGACTATACCAAGATTGCTGGTAGCATCCCTCTGCCACCTGATTATGTGTTCGGTTACTGGTATAGTAAGTATGCTTCTTATTCGGCAGATGATTATCGCAACATTATGAGCGACTTGAAAGCCAATAAGATACCTACCGATGTGATGATTCTCGATATGGATTGGCATTGGAATGGAAATGCTTATAGTCAGTCGGAAGGTCGTGGTGGTTGGACTGGTTGGTCATGGAACACCAACCTCATACCTAATCCAAAAGGTCTTCTTTCCGAGATGCGCTCACAAAATTTTAAGACTGCGCTCAATTTGCATCCTGCCGATGGTATCAATCAGATAGAGTCGCCTACTTATTTCGCTGCCATGAACAGTGAATTAGGTGGCAAGTACCTGAATGACAATCGTGACAATATAAATTGGAGCTTGGATTATACCGATTTCACCAAGTCGTTCTTTAAGAATATAATTCGTGACCATGAGAGCGAGGGTGTGGATTTCTGGTGGATAGATTGGCAACAATATCTTACCAGTCCGTATACCAACTCGTTGAGTGAGACTTTCTGGTGTAATTATGTCTTCTTCAATGAGGCTGCCAAGCGTGACAACCATCGTCCTGTTATCTTCCATCGTTGGGGAGGCTTAGGCAGTCATCGTTATCAGATTGGTTTCTCGGGTGATGCCAATATTAGTTATGAGGCTTTGGCTTTTGAACCTTATTTCACAGCTACGGCATCTAATGTGGGCTATGGATATTGGGGACATGACTTAGGAGGCCACATGTTCTCGAACGAGGAGTTGGTAAACAATCCTAACTTGGTGTTGCGATGGATTCAGTTTGGTGTGTTTACTCCTATATTCCGTACTCATGCTACCAGCGATTCTCGCATAGAACGCCGTATTTGGAAATTCTCAAATTTCCCAACCATCTTGGAAGCAGTTCGTCTGCGTTACTCTCTCTTCCCTTATATATATACCATGGCGCGTAAGACCTATGATACTGGTGTGTCAATCTGTCGTCCATTGTACTATGAGTATCCTGAGGTAGAAGAAGCATATACATACGATAATGAGTATTTCTTTGGTGACGATATCTTAGTGGCACCTATCACTGAGAAATCTGATGCAAGAGGTATCACGACAAAGGATGTATGGTTGCCAGAAGGAAAATGGTGGAGTGTGTCTACTAATGAATTGATAGAAGGTCCTCGTTTGGTTACCATGTCATTCACAGATAAGCAGATACCTTATTTCTATCGTCAGGGAGCATTGATTCCTAACAATCCTGCAGACGTGATGAATGTTACGGAACGTCCTTCGCAATTGGTGCTCAACATAATTTCTGGAGAGAATGGCAAAGGTTCCATTTATGAGGATGATGGTGATAATCCTGATTATTCATCTAATTATGCAGAGACTATGCTTAGACAGAGCTTTGATGGGCATGTAGGTGAGTATGTCATTTCTCCTCGCAAGGGTACATCTAAGGAGGCTCCAAGTAGTCGCTCTTATAAATTGTTGATATACAATACAGATAAGCCATTGTCCGCTAAGGTGGATGGAATGCAAGTTACTTTCACTTATAATGCGGAGAGTAAGTGTACTACGATTGAGGTACCTTCTGCAAGTTGCTCTATGGGGCATCGCATAGAAGTGGAGTATGCCACAAGTTCTGCTGTGGCAAGTATCACGGCAAATGATGCAAAGATAGCTTATGACAGTGCCAGCACAAAGTTTATCGCATCTGCCCAATGCTCAAAGAAAATATTGGTAGAGTAATCAAGATAATTATCATAAAATAATTATACTATCCAAATAATAATTTAAAACAATTAAAAATGAAGACATTCCTAAAAAAGACAATTGCACTGGCATGTTTTGCCATGCTGATGCCTCTTTCGCTTCTTGCGCAAGATGTTCTGAAAGTGCACGGAATCGTTACTGACCCTTCGGGTGAGCCCCTGATAGGTGTCAATGTAAAGGCTGGCTCTTCTAGTGTGGGAGCAGTCACTGATTTGGATGGAAAGTATTCCATCGAAGTTTCACCTAAATCTACTCTTACCTTTTCATACGTAGGTTTTGAGACAGTCGTTGAGCCGGTGAAGAACCGCAGACAGATGGATGTCACCATGAAGGAGAGCTCTGATGTGCTCAATGAGGTGGTGGTTATCGGTTATGGTACTATGGACAAGAAAGAGCTTACTTCTGCCATTTCTCACGTAAGCGAGAAAGACTTCCTCACCATCAGTTCCCCTGATGTTTCCATGATGATCCAGGGTAAGGTGTCGGGCGTGAGCATCACCAATACCGCGGTGGGCGACCCAAACAATCAGGCAAGCATCCAGATTCGTGGTGTCTCCTCTCGTGCCGCAGGCAATGGACCTCTGATTGTGATTGACGGTGTGCCAGGTGGCAACCTCACCAACATCAATCCTAATGACATCGCTTCTTTCGACGTATTGAAGGATGGTGCAGCCTCTGCTATCTATGGTACTCGTGGTTCCAATGGTGTCATCTTGGTAACGACCAAGAAGGGAAGCAAGGACGGCAGAACGCACGCTTCTTACTCTACCTCTTATACTTGGAACACGATGGTGAAAGACCTGAAGATGATGAACGCTCAGGATTTCCGTGATGTTCGTCTGGGATGGGGTGACTCTGGCGTTGACCTCGGCGGTAATGTAGATTGGCTTGATGCCGTCAGCCGTACGGGTACTACCATGCAGCATACCCTGACCCTCAGTGGTGGCAATGACAAGAGCAACTATCGTGTGAGTGCCGATTATCGTGATGCCAAGGGTATCGACCTTCGTTCTCGTCGTCAGGAGTATGGCGCTCGTGCCAACATCATGCATACCACCAAGGGTGGACTCTTCACCATTACTGCCAATGTCGCTCCTCGTGTCATCTACAGCGACAAGGCTGATTACAGCGTATTCAAGGATGCTCTTGAGGCTAACCCAACTACTCCTTTGATGGATCCAGATAATCCGATTCGTTATTATAACTTCAAGGGTCAGGTTGTGGGTTCCAATCCTGTGGAGCGTCAACTCTTGGAGACCGATAAGGATGATATTCGTTTGATCGACTGGGATGGTACCGTTAAGTTGAACCTCTTGCCTTTGTTGGCAAAGAATGCATCTGGCAATCATCATCTCTCTACACAGGTGATGTTCGCTGACCATCAATATACTCATGATGCCTCTTGGTTCCGTCCTTCTACCAGCACCATTGCCATCGAAAGTGGTCGCGAAGGTGAGGCTAGTCGTTCTTCCAGCAAGGAGAGCCAGTATGTAGTAGAGTGGCTCAACAACTATAGCGGTAGTTTCGGCAAACACAATGTGAAGGCTATGGCAGGTTACTCTTACCAGTATTCTCAGTATTCTGGTTTGAACGCATCCAACAAGGATTTCCCTAATGATGCTCTGGGTCCAGACAACTTGGGTGCTGGTGAGTTTAATAAGGAAGAAGGTGAGGTAAACATGGGCAGTTACAAGAACGATGCCAAGCTCATCGCTTTCTTCGGTCGTGTAAGCTACGACTTCGCTGGCAAGTATATGTTCACCGCTTCTCTTCGCCACGAGGGCTCCTCTAAGTTTGGTGCTAACCACAAGTGGGGTAACTTCCCAGCTGTATCAGCTGGTTGGCGTATCTCTGAAGAGAAGTTTATGAAGGGCGTCCAGTGGATCAGCGACTTGAAACTTCGTGCCGACTATGGTGTGACGGGTAACCAAAACTTCGATAGCTACAAGTCATTGAATACCATGAATGGATTTGGCTACTATATATATAATGGTAAGTTCTTCCAGGTTTGGGGTCCAGCCAAGAATGTGAACCCTGACTTGATGTGGGAGAAGGGTAAGAACTGGAACGTAGGTATCGACTTCTCTTTGCTCAACAATCGCATCTATGGTTCTTTGAACTACTTCAACCGCAAACAGCAAGACTTGTTGGGTGACTACAAGGTATCTGTTCCTCCATACCTCTTCGACAATACATTCGTCAATGTAGGTACGATGAAGAACTACGGTTTTGAGTTTGACCTCAATTTCCGTCCAGTTACTACCAAGGATTTCTCTTACGACTTCAACCTCATCGGTTCTACCATGCAGAATAAGTTCGTAAGCTTCAGCAACTCCCAGTTTGTAGGTCAGGACTATTATGATGAGGTAGGTACTTCTGATCCATATCCTTACTACAACTTGCAGCGCATTGAGAAAGGCGAGTCTATCGGTAACTTTTATATGTGGAGATATGCTGGTCATACAGAGGATGGCGAGTGGTTGGTCTATGACAAGAGCGGTGACATCATCCGTGCTTCCCAAGCAACGGCAGACGACCGTGTGAAGGTGGGCAATGGTTTGCCTAAGTTTACCTTGTCTTCCAGCCAGAACTTCCGCTACCGCAACTTCGACTTGTCGTTGTTCTTCCGTGGTGCGTTTGGATATGACATCTTCAACATCCACGATTTCTATTATGCCAACCGCAACTTCACTGGCAATCGCTTGCAGAAGGCATACGGCAAGAACTTCAAGATTTCAGGCAATGCCAACCCTGTGGTTTGTGATTACTTCTTGGAGAGAGGTGACTACTTGAAGCTCGACATGATTACATTGGGCTATACGCTCAATTTGCAGAAGTGTCGTTTCATCGACCGCATTAGAGTATATGGTACTGTAAAGAACGTGTTCACCCTTACCAAGTTTAGCGGTGTAGATCCTTCTACCTATCAGGTGAACGGACTCACCCCAAGTGGACAAGGTTCTCGTGACTACTATCCATCTACCCGCCAGTTTATCATTGGCTTGAACGTAGATATCTGATAATCATCTAAAAATATAGAAACAATGAAAATATTCAATTATATTGTATCTGCTGCTTTTGGTACACTTGCCATGACAAGTTGTACTGATTTGAGCGAGAAGCTCTACGATCAGGTGGCATCAGAGAACTATTATAATACCAAGAACGATGTGGTCAGAGCCACATTCCGTCCTTTTGAGCATGCTTACTGGAGCATAGAGAGTCGTCATGTGCTCAACGAGCTTACTGCCGACCAACTGATTACTCCTACCCGTGATGGTTGGTGGGATGATGGTGGAAAATGGCGTAGATACCACTATCATGAGTATAATGTAGAGGACGGAGGTGATTGCCAGACCGAATGGAATGGCTGCTTCCAGGGTATCATGCAGAGTTGTAAGGTCATAGAGGACTTAGGTACGCTTTCTTTTGAAAAGTTCGGTTTCTCACAGTCTGAGTTCAACAACCTTACAGCCCAGTGCCGCGTGTTGCGAGCATGGTTCTACCTTCGTTTGCTCGATGGTTTCCGCAATGTGCCATTGGTGACCACAACCACTGGCGCTTCCATGAAGCAAGTGGAGCCTAAGGTAATCTACGATTTCATAGAGAGCGAGTTGAAGGAGTGCTTGCCACTTCTTGTTGAGAAGACAGAGCTTGGAACAAACTCTACCCTTCAAGGTCAGTGGACCAAGGCAGGTGCAGCCGCCTTGTTGGTTCGTCTTTATCTTAATGCCCAAGTATATATCGGCGAGGATCATTATACAGAGTGTGCCCAAGTGGCTCAAGACATCTTGGATGGCAAGTATGGCAAGTATCAAGTAGCAGACCGTTGGGATGCCGCCTTTGACTGGGACAATGATGCTTGTGATGAGGTAATCTTCGGCTTCCCAGGTGCCCCAGGCTATAGCCATTGGCAGTATGATGGCGATACCTATATGTGGACAGTACCTGCACGTGCCAACTATTATCTCAATGATACCAAGAACAAGGCAGGTGGTCATAACACGAAGTATGCAGCTTCTCCAAGCTATGCGCCTAACGGTACGATGTATAAGTACGACTTGGGTATGCCTATCCAGAAATTCAAGAAATATCCAGACGATGAGCTTTTTAAACCCTACATCAAATATTGCAGATTTAATCATTTGCAACCGTATTTTCCCTAAAGAGGTAGATTATGAGTTGTATATCCGTGATGCTGTGGGCAAGTTCCAGAGCACTCCTCCTACCAAGTGGCTATCTGCAACCTCTTCTACCTTGCGTGATGGTGACCATAACTCAGGTTGGCATTTCGTAAAATATCCTCTTTATAGCGATGATGATGAGCATCAGTTGGAGAGCGATTATACAGAGATTCGTTTGCCAGAGATTATCTACTCGCTCGCAGAGTGCAAACTTCGTCAAGGCAAGCCAGAGGAGGCAGGTAAGTTGCTCAACAGCGTGCGCAAGCGTAATTATCCTGCTGCTGATTATGAGGAGTATCTCTATGCGCCTGAGGGTAATGCCAAGCTTGACCTGGACGAGATGCTCGATGAGTGGGGACGTGAGTTCTTCGCAGAGAGCCGTCGCCGTATCGACCTCATCCGCTATGGCAAGTTCTCTTCTGGTACCTGGTGGGACAAGACTCCAGATGCCGACAAACATACAGAGATTTGGCCTATCATGCGTGATGTCTTGAATGCAAACCATGAGTTGGTTCAGAATCCTGGTTATAATAAGTAAACCATTTTTAATAAGATACAATTATGAAACGAAATATTCAATTGAAGCAATTCAGCCTCAGCTTGTTTATTTTCTCTCTCCTGATGACCTTGTTTACTGGTTGTGATGGCGAGAAAGACTTGAAGATCATTGATGGTAATCTGCCAATTAAGACTTCTACGTTGTTCATGGTGGGTGATGCAACCCCAAATGGATGGAGTATAGACGATCCAACTCCTTTTACCCAAAAGGCAGATGACCCTATGCTCTTTACTTGGGAGGGTACTCTCAATGCTGGAGAAATGAAACTTTGTCTTGTAGCTGGTAGTTATGACAATCCGTTTATCCGTCCAGTCAATGACCAAGAGATAATCTCTAAGTCAAATGTTAGTGGACAGACTTTTGCGATGTGGGCAGGCGACCCTGATAACAAGTGGAGAGTTACAGATGCTGGTAAATATCGTCTTACGTTTGATATGCGCAATTGGACCATGTCTACCGAATACCTCGGTGAGAAAGAAAAGCCAGCTGTTGAGCCTATATCTTTAGAGCACCTGTATATTATTGGAAGCGCTACTCCTGGTGGCTGGGAGTGGGAACAGGCAACTGAACTTACGAAGAGTTCTGACTACATCTTTGTATACGAAGGAGAATTAAAGACAGGTGAATTGAAATTTAGTGGCGAAAAAGATTGGGGTGCTTCCTTCATCCACTGCCCTTCAGATGGTGTCAAGATTAACAAGGATGGTGTAGAGGACGAGAAGTTCGAATATTACGCTGGTGGTAACGACAACAAGTGGAGAGTAGAGGTACAGGGCAAGTATCGCTTAACCTTGGATCTTGAGCACTGGACCATCAGGTCAGAGTTCTTGGGTGAGCTTCAGAAAGAAACACATATCTATATGATAGGTGATGCTACCGCAGGTGGTTGGCCTTGGGACAAGGCGCAAGAGTTTACCCAGGATGCATCTAACAAGGATGTATTTACATGGGAAGGTCAACTCACGGAGGGTACATTTAAGATGAGTGAGGAGAAAGATTACAACGCTCCTTTCTATCGTCCTTCTTCTGCCAATGTCACAGTAGATGCTAGTGGAGTTTCGGCTTCAGATATGGTCTTCAAGGCAAGTCCTGACGACCAGTGGAAAGTAACAGAGGCAGGTACTTATCAAATCACCATTGACATCAACAACAAAACGATAAAGGTGGTAAAGAAATAATCAATTAAAGCGATTAGAACAATGAAAAAATCAATATTATTTTCCTTGGCGATAGCTGCCGTTTCTCTGTTTGGCTCTTGTGCCAATGATGTGGAAATGAACTATCCGTCTACTCACTTACTTGGACATACGGTTCAAACAAGAAGTGGAATGCTGTAGGCAACGAA
>OGKD01001998.1_pt1 | contig 9816 bp, 10 predicted proteins | sample 1572371 | NCBI WGS metagenome assembly OGKD01 (sample SAMEA2582096, study PRJEB24529) | metagenome | biome: Human gut stool | place: China | collected 2011 | reverse complement strand
TCGAGGACGGCCAGCACGTCCTTCGATAGCTTTTCCTGTTCTCTTGCCATAATGCCAATATTAAATGAGTAAATTGAATGAATGGTGAAAATCCGCCGGCAAGATAAGACCTTTTCCAGTTCATAACACCAAACGCGCCCCTTCTGGCGGGAAGAGGCGCGGAGTGACGGGAAATGACATATTTTAGCCTAAAAAATGCAGATTTGGGATAAGTCATTGAAGATAAGCCATAGATTCAGGCTCCAAAATACGATAGGAATGATTAAGCAAAATAGCAACTGCTTCGGATTGCCCCGTTTTGCACTACTTCAAACAACTCTATGCAAATATAATAGGTAAAATTTCACTATATCAAATAATCTTATAAATCAATTTTACACACAAGGCTTTCTGTTCTATTAAGGGAAAGCCTTGTGTTATTCTACGAGCGCACTTAACTACATTTGTATTTTATAAATCGTTAGTTTATAGGAATTTCGACTTCAACCGGAATGTTGATCATAGTTTCTATCTTTGTTTTAACGACATTGTATAAATCTATATTTTCGGCAGGCGTATCCAAAGATACAATCAAAGAATACCGTAGCTTATTATTATATTGTTTCAAATTAGTCCGTGTTTTCCACCATCCTCCAATTGGATATACAGCAATCAAGTTACATGTGGCTAATTGAGCAGCAGTAAGATTTAATTCATCAGAATGTATAGATCCTTTATTTCTATTGTCCGATCCGATTAACCATCTGGTAGAATCATTCTTGCCACGTTCTTCGTTTTCTTCAGCTTCAATCAATTTATTAATTCTTGATTGAAATGTCGTTTGATCTTCGTCTTCTTTATTTACATCAAAACGCAATCCGCATGATGCATATCTGTATTTATCTTTCCAGCCTATCTCTCCGGGTGCAGGTTCGATAAAATATGATAAGGTTACTCGCATTGTGACATTCGTTTCTGCAAGTTGCTCTAAAATCTCACGAGGCCAAGGCAGCTCAAAAAAATGCATTTCATTCATTTTGGGAGAAGCATCTCCTCGTTCCTTGATAAAGGGCTGTATTATTTCTTGGGCAACATACGTTAACCCATTTTCAGTACTATAAAACGCTCTTTCTTCTGATGGTACACCATAACCACAATGACGCAATCTTCGCTCCATATCGCCTCTGTTTCTTACTGGAAATTGCATTTCCATACATCTTGTCCACTTTGCAGAATGAACAATTAATCCGCGAATGCTTTCTGCCCATAAATGAGGATACCGAGCTTGTAATTTACCTGCAAAGTTTGAAGCTAACGCCGTCGCTGCACTTGTTGCATTAATAGTATCAAAGTAACCACTTACTTGGTAATTCTTATTCGCTGTCATCAATTCTAAATCTTGATGAGAATCAAATGGAAATTGGGGGTCATTGGTTTTATATAAATTCCCTCCCTCAAACATAACTTCTGGTTTAATTAATGCACCTTTTTCCCATAGTGATGATGTTCGAGAAAAGGGACTAATTCCTCCTCTTGGTGCAACACGATCATAGTTTCTCAAATCAGGACTATCTATTGCTACTATATCGGTAAAAGCCCCAATGGTTAAACTATTCCAAGCTTGAGCAGGATTCTGTATTTGTCGAAGGCTATGACTGTTTGGATAATCAGCAATAATTTCTTTATCCAAATTATTTATATCCTTAATATTTCCAGCGGAAACCATAAATAAGCGGCCTGCCTTACCATTATTGTATGCAATTGAATCGACTGCTCCTGACCAAGATGTCGGTTTTCCTTGCTCACTATCTTCTGCCGTTATTGCCATGCAATAGCAGACGTTTTTTCGAGGAAATATAATTTCAGATATTGAAACTGCTTGTTCAGTCAAAAATCCCCATGCTTCTTTGGGATTAGGGCGGTCATGCGGATACAATTTAATAGAACCAACTTGGTTGTCAATTTGTATTTTCTGGGTGCTGGCAAGGCAAGAAGACATATCGCCATAAATGACGGTTCCGCACATTTTTGTACCATGCCCATCCCTGTCTGCAATACCTTCTCCGACAACAGAACCACAATTCCTTTCAGGAATAATAGGTTCCAAAAGAGGATGCCCATTATTTACACCTGAATCTAATACACAGACAACAGAATCTGAGTTATGGTTAATTTGAGTTCGTTCCCTTAAATCTTCTACCCATTCTTGTTGTTCGCCTCTATACTCATCAAATAGAAATCCTGTCAATACACGTCCACTTCGCAATTCTGCTAATTGGTCTGAACAGCCTAATAATTTAGTCAGAGAATCTTTGTTTGCATATACTAAAAATACAGTCCTTTCGGGAAATGTTAAAATTGAATCTTCTTTGAAACGAATATCGAGAATTCGTAGAGAATCTATAAATTTGTTCTGCTGAGTTCCAATATCTTCGGCTGCGGAAATTCTGATCCAGATCTCATACCAATCATTGCGATCAGTTGGAAACTCTTCACGCTTATCAGTCCATAATGCTTTTAGAAGAGCTATATTAATATTTTCGATACTTCGGAAAAGAGCATCGTTTTTAGGTTTCCCATTACGCAACTCTTCCGTCGCATATTTATGCAACTTTTCTAAAAGTTTATTTTCTTTTCCATGAGGAATGTAGATGGTTGCAAAAGACTGTTCCTGATTATCTTCCGTTTTTACCTGCCGAATATTTAACAATCGGATGCCCGCTTTTTGATCTTCTAAACTCTTTGATACTAAGTCATAGGCAGGCGCACCTGCAAATTCGATATAAGTCCCACTTCTCGCAGGTAAAGAAATTGCTGTCATTTGCTGCTTAACATTTGTGTCATCTGCTCTGGCAGCATCAAATTTCCTTTGTAAATATTCTGCATGCTCTTGTCGATTGCGCATAGGTATAGAGAGACCGCCACCACCACTACCTCTGGGAGAATATTTAATAGCCCTTTTTATCGATTCAGGGACAATAATATGCTCGTATTTATTCATGTGCTATTATTTTAAGTTGTAAGCCGATTTCCTTTCTTGGATTGTCTTTACAACCAAGCTGGATGATATTTTAACCTCATTTATTACGGATTCTTTAATTGCGTCTAAACATGCTTGATTTATTTCTGCATGACTTAAAGAAGCTAATTCCGGCAAAATCGTATCAATTTCTTTTTGTGAAAGATTTCCATTTAATCGGTTTTTAAGCAACTGCACTTTTTCAAGATCGCTTGGAAGCTGATAATGAATTACGTCATCAAAACGTCTAAATAACGCCTGATCTAATAATTCCAAATTGTTAGTTGCAGCAATAATTAAACTATCAGAATGGTCTCTCTCAATAAACTGTAAAAATGAATTTAATACTCGACGCATCTCGCCAACATCATTATCCTTTCCTCGTTGTCCTCCGATTGCATCAAACTCATCAAAAAGATAAACGGCAGGAACATCTTCTATATAGTCGAATATTTGTCGTAATTTAGCACTCGTTTCTCCCATGTATTTCGTAACTATTTTATCCATTAGTACTACATATATTGGCAAGTGCAATTCATTCGCTATTATTGATGCCGTCATCGTTTTTCCGGTGCCGGGATGCCCAGAGAAAAGAATTTTTCGTCTGTTTTCAAGGTTATGTCTAAATAATTTATCTTTATAGGTAAATTCATTAATAATTCTTTCTATTCTATTCTTTATTTGCGGAGCTACGACTAAATCCGTTAAACGCTCATGTGGATAAATTTCTAAGAATAAGCCTTGTAAATTAGGATCAATATTTTTCAATTTGGGCTTATTGCTCTTTGCGGCATCAATAATTTTTCGTATATCATTAGCTAAATTAGTATGCCCTAATTTTGCCTCATGAGCTGCAATTTGTAATGCAACAGTATTAAATTTCTCGCTATTATTTTCAAAATGGCTCTTTACGAGCGCTTTTAATTGATTCGCTGTTGCCATATTATTGCTTATTTTTACTTTGTTCTATATCATCTTTTGAATATAGTAATTCATCCACCTCTACATCAAGGATTGAAGCTATTTTGTATAAAGTTTCAATACTTGGTTGGGTTCGATTCTGTACATACGAATTAACCATATTAAAACTCTTTCCTAACTGTTCAGCCAGCCATTTCTGCTTGATACCTTTTTTATCAAGCACAAGTTTAATCTTATTCATGTATTAAATGCTATTCTTATTTATTTGTGCAAATATACCCAAAATAACGAGATATAAATATCTCATCAAAACAAAAAGTTATAATATTGGGTTTGAGTCTAAAATTATTAAGCTCTTAACTCTCTATTCGCGAATAGCGCAAGCACTATTCTTATCTTTCTCGAATCTGCCTAATAATTCGTTTACCTCCATTTTGCTGTCTTTCCATCGTCCCGTGGCGTCGTTACGTTGCAGGTGCAAAGGTGTTTACGAGATCTTCACGGACGTACAAGGTCGAGCCTTGCGGTTCGGCGGAAAATCTTCCCTGCGATGCGAGGTATTTTTCGTCGAAACCTCATACGTCCTAACCTCTACACCGAAAAGCCCCTGAAACGAAACGACCGATACGACCGAAAGACGCATAAAAAAAATGTCGGATAAACGAGAGGCAGATTAGGATAAGAAACTCACTCCCTCCACTCTCAAATCCACATCAAACTCAAAAAAACAGCAGCCATGAAAGCGATAAAGATTCTCAAAACCGCATTACGCATCCTTGCAGCTGTACCGTGTACCCTTGTGCTTTGGGTGGTGTATTTCATCGTCGGGATGATCGAAGCCCTTATAAGCGGCGTTTGGCGAATCGTGTGGGGTATTGTCCTGTTCGGTGTCTCTCTCGCAACCGTCATCGGAGTTTTTGTTTGGATATTAACACTTTAATAAGATAGAACTATGTACGTAACGATTGAATCTTTATTCTGTTCCTATTGCGACGAGGTGGCGGAGACTTTCCTCCGACTGATAGACACGATTCTTTTTGCCAGCAACGAACACGAACTGCGGCAAGGCATCGAGATTCTGAAAACCAAAGTTCCACTCGACGACTATTTCGTGTACGGCTTCGGTGCACATCATTTTTGGGTGCACCAGCGCAAGGTCAGCGACTCGACGCAGCAGTTCAGAAACAGACTGTTGAAAGCAGAATTTTAACCCCTTAAATCACTATGACAATGGCAACGAGAATGACAGTAAACGGCGTGTCGGTATGCCCGACGGGAGAGGAGCGACACGAGTATTTCACCCCTGCCTTCGCCCGCAGGACGAAGAAGCGGTTTTGTCAATACGACTACCGACACACGGACGGCGAACTGTTCTCCTGCGTCGCTCCGACTTTGGAGGAGCCGCAAACGGAACGAATGGTTACAGCGTAAAACGGATAAAGAGGCGAAACGATGATAGCAGCAACGATATTACAGCAGATCGGCGGCAGACGATTCGCAGTCATGACGGGAAGCCGCGATTTCATGGACTTGGGGGATGGGGTTCGCATGAACCTCTCCCGCAGCAAGACCTCCGCCAACCGTCTGACCATAACGCTCGACAAGGAAACGGACACCTATCGGATGCGGTTCTACCGCATGACGGTCAGCAAACATTTCGAGGTCAAGACGAAAGACATCGCAGTTTACGAGGGCGTCTATTGCGATATGTTGGAGGAGATCTTCACCTCCGTAACGGGACTTTACACGATATTCTAATTATCAACGAGTTGAAATTATGAAAACGACAGCAGCTAATTAGGAAACATTGATAATCATTTTTGCGGAATCTATCCGTACGTTGGATAATATCTTCGACGACCCCGCAGTGTGGGGTGTCGAAACGCTCAAAGAGTGGATCGTCAGTTATGAAAGTTCACGCAGACGGACGAGCGGACGGCGGTCATAACCTCCGAGTATAACATGAACCACATAAAGGTGTGGCTGGAATGGGATACGCCGACAGTAATGTGTACAGACTTGAAATGACGGCGGAAATTTCCGCCATCGTTTTTTAGTGTATTTTTTTCAGAGTGGTTATTGCGTAACTTTTTTCGGTGTAGGAACGAGAGGTAGACAAAACTCCTTATTGACGACTTTATCTCGCATAGCGGCCTTGTCGTTGAAATTGCGCGAAAGATTCCTAATTAATTGACTGTAATCATCTGTGCCATCCTCTCGCTGATGATAATAGACTTTTACGGAGATGCAGTTACGATGCTCGAATAAGGTATTGAGCAGTGTGCGATCGGAGTTCCCGCACGAATGCCCCATAGTAATTACTTGATATGGTTCGGATTCAATAAACCCTAACAACTGCCGATAACAACCTGTTTCATGGTAGCGAACGGACTTGATATTTTCAAGGAAGTCATTATCTTGTAGCTTTTCTATCCGTTTGTAATCATCGTCCAACTCGTCGCCGTAGCCGAAAATAATCGGGTTGCGTTCATTATTGAGCTGTCCATGAATATTGATTACTTCATATTGCTTTTCAATATATAAGCGTTCTGCGGTGGATGTATAATTAAAGTTTAGAATTAGTGTTTCAGTCGGTGTGCAGTATTTTTTTTGATAAACGTCGAATTTTAACTGCCTAAGCACAAAGTGCCATGCAGGCTCGCCCTTTAATCGGGAATAAAACTTTTTCATATATGTTCTCAATCGAAATAATCTCCTAACTGAGAACTCAGATCGTTTCATTTGACGAGTAATTGAAGCAAGTATCTCTTTTTGCCTTTCGTAAGCAACTTCATTCGGATCAATTATGCTATCGAATGCCTCTTGAATAGATTGGAATGGCTCTATTTGCGTTTCTTGGGCTACTGCCGCTAAATAAGTTTCAAGTCGCTTTTTTACGGCATTGAAATCCCGGTTCAACGCCCGAACTTTTTCATTCCGAATAACTGCATCGTTTTCCGCAAGCAGCTCTTTCAATTTCCCATAATATTCGTTCTCTATGTCCACCCAGTTATTGAGAGAACAACGACCGGAAATATGCTCGAAGAATTTATTTCTGAAAGAGAGTCGAACCGAACCTTCATACCTTATATTAGTCCCATCATTGAACATCGCAACCAGCCCTCGAATCTCATCGTATGGAGTTGAATCCGATTGTGGGTATGATGGCTCTGAAGTTTTATGTTGTTTGTCTCTAAATACCTCAAATCGGACAAATTCATCTTCGTAAGGCGACGGGTCACCACAATCGGGACAAACGTATGTATCTATCCCCAAAGCGGTTGTGCGACATACACGGATAGCGTTCACCGCCTTGTACTGTTCGGGGGTGATGTACTCCGCCGGGTGCTGTGCGTACTCGTCCCACCACCGATTGAAGAAATCGGACAAGCGGTACTTCTTTTCTTTGCAACCGTCTGTATATATGTCGTTTAGCACTTCTTTCATAGCTCGCACACAAGTCCTTTTTTACTCTATTTAATATCTAATCATTTGATTATTAGTTGTTTATTGTCTTGAATGGAAGGGTAAAATGGATAAGCCAAAGTGAAGAACATACCATGTATGCTCTAAACAAGGATGGTAATAGAACTGGACAATCCATTACGATCCAAGACAGAGCTATTTTTGATGGCCTTACGGCCACAGGAGAAGCAAGCGATTATGCGGCGAGCTTTACAGGAGGAAATCCTACCGAATTAGCTTCAGTCTTTCTTTTTGGCGCAGATAACTCAAATGCTGAATGGAGATTTAGCCGGTATGACGAAGGCAATGGAGACCAATATGCGATAGGAACCGTTCATAATGATGGTTTGGCAATTTCGCCCGAACAGATGGGGTTTGCACGCGAAAACGAGATCGCTTTTATCCATTCGCATCCCGGAAATTATAAATCGGTAACAGGTCCGTTTAGTGAGCATAGCAGCATGGGGTCGCTGCCCGGTGGGAGAATAATACAACCGTCCGACTCTTGGAATGTTTACAATAACTCCGACCGTTATCCGGGTAACAGGAACTCATTCGTGTATTTTCCGAATTCCAGTAATATATATCATGTACGAGGCGTGCAGGCACCTGCATTAATACGAAATGTGAGTAACCACAATTACAATGGTAGGAAACTATTTTGGGGAACACTTAATGGCAGATAATCTATGAAAAAAATCGTTTTATTATTCACTGTGTTAGTACTTTTTGCTGGATGTAAACACAGGAAAGCTATTCGAGTGGAAGATGAAACACCACAAAATAGTGAGGAATCTTTTGTTTTGCATCCCACAATAATGGCTGCTATTAAGGAATTTGGATTGAGTAACCATACGGACAGAATCTATGCAGTTTATTTTACCGATACGAATGACGGATTTACCATGCTGAAGCAAGATACGCTTATCTACCTGTCATTTTTGGAAGAAACACCCTTAATTGATGCAAATTACAAAGGTATATTGGATATAGATTCCCTTTCGGTTGCAATTTTTGATAAAAACAGTTGTGGAAATAATTTTTATGATTCGACAAAACTTTCCACTATCCCGTTGAGTAACCTGAAAAAAATCCCCGAACACGAAATTAAACCTGTAGCCGCATGGGGAGTACAGGCGGATAGTATAATAAGATGGGTCGCTCCATAATGACGGAGTGCAACAAAGCGGGAGAACTTAGCGGTAACTTCTTTTACGGCTGACAATAATTTGTCAGCCTTTTCCTCTCCCTACCTCCAATATGGTCGAATACACTTTTAAAGAACGAACAACAGAGGATTGATAAACTAATTGAATAGCTACAATCCGAGATTTTGTTGTTCCGCAACCGGTTCAATAATTCCTTCGTCAAAAGGATCTCCATAGTTGAACTTCTGCCTCACGGGCCATGCCGTCATTTCTTCTTCGGGATATACCGTGAGCAGATCAGTGACGGCTTCCTTCGAAGCGATCGTCGGATCGAGCCACAAACGCTCCTGCTCCGAAGTGAGTATCTTCGGCATCCGGAAGGGATTACTGCCGCCGTTGTGGATCTTACGCATCATGGCGTTGGCATCGGTCGTAATCAAGACGAACGACAGCACCTTCTCTCCGGTCTGGGGATTCGTCCATTCGTCCCAAAGCCCGGCGATCGAGAAAATTTCCTGATCCTTTAAAGTGGTATAGTAGTACTGCGCCTTTCCGTTCGGCAGTCTGTGCGGCTCGAAAAATCCGGTTACGGGAATGATGCACCGGTTATGCTGCCACAGCATTCGCCACGGCCACTTCTCAAAAAGGGTTTCGGCCCTTGCGTTTTTGAACAGGTTTTCCCGGTTATAACGTTCTGCATCCTCAGGCTTCGTCATTCGTGGAATCAGCCCCCATTGCATTACTTGGAGTTTGTCGCTCCCGGAAACAATGACACATTGCGGCTCGGCGTAAGCGGGAATGACGTATATATCCTCGGCCAATCGAATGTCGTAGACACTAACCTTGTGTTCGGGGCCGGCTTCCTGCCTGGCCCTTTCTTCCTGTTCCTGCTCGGCGAGTATCTGCCGGGCTGCTTCGATAATATCCAACTGCTTGCCGTACTTTTTAGCTACGGCTGCCGCATTTGCTGATAGAGAGGTGAAGAAACACATAAACAAAGATTCTTTACAAATTTAGATGGCAATATCTATCCGGTCACTCCATTTGGTCGTAGGACATTTCGAAAGCATTTCGCGCCGCAGCCGGGTGTTATTCTGCCCGGTCAACTCCGCGCCCAGCACCACAAGCCGGCTGTCGAGGGTCAGCGGACCGTTCACCTCGTCCACGGCAGCCTGCAGGCGTCGTAATTGCTCGATGTTGGGCTCCTGATGAAACATGTTAAGCTGCATCGCTTCGGCCGGAATAAGGTCCGAAAGAGTTACCGTCGCCCGTTTGAACAGGAAC
>OGKD01001996.1_pt1 | contig 9818 bp, 5 predicted proteins | sample 1572371 | NCBI WGS metagenome assembly OGKD01 (sample SAMEA2582096, study PRJEB24529) | metagenome | biome: Human gut stool | place: China | collected 2011 | reverse complement strand
AAGGACGGTGGATGGAAGGACGGACCAGAGGTCTGTTTCGCCCTGGTCTCCCTTTTCCAGATACAGAAGGGCGAGGTCCTTTTCATCCAGCCCCACGAAGTAGGAGCGGAGCACCGCAGCCAGGGCCAGGTCCTGCCGCGGATTGTCCAGAATTTTCAGGAGGGCCCACAGGATTTCCACTTCTCCATTTTCCATGAAATCCTCTTCCTTGTCGGAAACGGCGGGAATGTGGTTTTCCTCCAGCACCTTCATGAGCTGGGGGCCTTTGCCTGCAATGGAACGGAGAAGGATGACAATATCCCCGTATTTCATGGGCCGGAAGGTACCGTTCTTTTCCATTACCATGCCGCCGTCCATCATTTCATGGATGCGGCGGGCAATGAGGCGTCCTTCCAGGGCCATGTTTTCCATGTCCTTCACATCGTCGGAAACATCCGCTTCTTCCATGTCCTTTCGGTCGATGAGGTCTATGGAAACGCTGCCGCCCACGTAGGCGGGGGGCCTCTTTTCTTCATGACGGCCGGCGTAGAGGGCTTCCGCGTCTCCGTAGTCCAGTTCCAGGTTTTTTCTAGTCATCATCTGGCGGAAGATGAAATTGATGGAGGAAAGAATGGCGGCGTCGCTTCGGAAATTGCGGTTCAAGTCGATGCGGTGGGAGGGGGCGTCCTTTTCCAGAGAATATTCATGGTATTTTTCAAGGAAAATGGTAGGGTCCGCCTGACGGAAGCGGTAAATGCTCTGCTTAATGTCGCCCACCATGAAGCGGTTATTTCCGGTAGATACCAGGGTGGTGATGAGCTCCTGCACGCCGTTGGTGTCCTGGTATTCGTCGATCATCACTTCCTTGAACCGGCTGCGGATGGACAGGGCGGCGGCAGAGGGGAAGGAAGATGCCTTTTCCGGCGTGAAGGCAGGATTGTCCCGGTCCAGCAGGATGTCCAGGGCGTAATGCTCCATGTCATTGAAATCCATGAGGCCTTCCTGTTTTTTTCGACTCTTCAGGGCGGCGGAGAAATCAAGGGCAAGGCGGGAAAGGACGGTGACCGTGGGAAGCATGGCCGCCGTTTCTTCTATCCACTGCTTTTCCGGTATCTGGGCGAAGGGGGCGATTTCCTTCTGCCACAGCTTCTTGGCGCTGTCACGAAGGTTTTTGATGGTTTCCGCATCCTCTGAATTGGTGAAGTCTGCGGATTTGGCAAAATGAAAGGCCTCTGCCTGGGCCTTGCTCATGCCCTTCAGTCGGGCAAAGGCAAAGGAGGGCAGACGGAACCAGTCCTTCCAGCTTTTCATGGAGGAAAGGGTGGAGAAATAGGCGTATTCGCCGCTCATCTGCTCGCTGTATACTGCCTCTGCCGCCGGATTCATTTCCATGATGGCAAATATCTGGCGGTAGGAGTCCATGATTTTTTCGGAAAGGGAAATGAGCTTTTCCAATACCGGCTTATCCCAGGGAAGGTCATCCATGGAGGCATTTTCAGGGATGCGATAGCTGTCCGGAAGGCGCCGTATCCAGTCCTCCGGGAAGGGGAGGGAGGATGCGAAATGGAAAATGCGGAGCACCATGTCCTTCAGCGCCCGGTCCTGGTAGCGGTCCGCAAAAAGGTCCACAGTATCAAGAAAGTCGGGATTTCCCTTTTCATACCAGCGTTCCAGCACGGAGGACAGCACATCGTCCTCCAGCAGGAACTCTTCATTCTCATCGGAAATAATCCTTGTCTTCGGGTCCAAGTCCAGAAGGTAGAAATACTGGCGGATAATGGACTGGAAATAGGAGTCCAGCGTGGAAATCTGGGCGCTTCCCAGAAGGGAAATCTGCTTCTCCAGATGGCGGATGCGCCCTTCGTCGTCGGCATTGTCCGCCTCCTTCAGGGCATCTGACAGGGCCTGGGAAATACGGGCCTTCATTTCGCTGGCGGCGGCCTTCGTAAAGGTGAGCACCAGAAGCTCATTAATGTCCGTATGGTTCTTTGGATCCTTCACCAGGCGGGCAATTCGTTCCGTGAGGACCGCCGTTTTTCCGCTGCCCGCAGCGGCGGAGAGAAGAAGATTCTTCCCCCTCACCGAAAGGGCTTCCTCCTGTTCTTTTGTCCAGTGATTACTCATAATTGTTCTCCTTTCAGTGGGGGATTAGTGTGCTGGTGTGCTGGTGTACTAGTGTGCTAGTGTGCTAGTGGGCTGGTGGGCTGGTGGGATAGTGAGACAGTGGGACAGTGGGACAGTGAGGGGCTGTCGGCTTCCGGCTCCCGGCTCCCCGCTGACTGGTATTTACTAACGTTTGTGTCATATGCTTCGAGTACTGCGCGCATTCTGCATAGAATGCGCGAGTCGACCAAAGTTGGCCCTGCGTAGAACAGCAATGTAGCAACATTGTTATTCTTATCCTCGTACACCCTTTTGCCACTTCGTGGCACTTCCCCTCAAGGGGAAACGAGAAATTTAGAATTGCTTTCCTTTTGGTTGGTCGACCGGCGATTCTTCGCTTCGCTCAGAATGACGACCCCGGCGGGGAGGAAAAGCCGTAACGTCCGCCGCGGAGCGGCGTTTAAAACTCATCGCCCGTTAGGGCGATCCCTTCCCCTCTGAACCCTTTGACCCCTTTGAACCCTCTGAACCTGCAGGCCCTTCGGGCCTGCTTTCAGCCATTTCCGCCAGCTGCTTTTTCAGCTCTCTGTCAGTGGGAAGGTTTACGTAGTCGTAGCTTTCGCCTTCGCCTTTGGGGTCGAAGCGGCAGATGGCGTGGTAGGGGCAGTAGGTGCAGGGGACCTGGTTCCTGTAGCGCACCGGGCGGATGGGAATATTTCCTTTCTCCATGCGGTGGTAGATTTCCAGCAGTTTCCGTTTCACGATGGTGAGAAGGTTTTTGAAATCGTCGGCGGAAAGGGTGGAGGCGGTCTGGGTGAGGGCGCCCTTTGTCGTAAATTTCACGGGAAGGAAGGAGTCCTCTTCTCCGGCGGCACTGTCCAGGCGGCGCACCGTGTCGGCATCGGAGAGAATCCAGCCGGAGGTATTGTCCCTGTCCTTCACCGGCGGCGTTCCTCCCGGCGGTACGGCGGGGAGGCTCTTGATGTCGCCGGAGAGGTAGATGTACATGAGGGCGGCGGGAAGGAGGCCTTCATCCCCTTCTTCTTCCACGTCCAGAAGATAGGTGAGGAGCTGGAGTTTCAGCCCCGCCACCGCTTCCTGCAATGTGGCGGTGGTGTTTCCTGTTTTGTAGTCGAAAATGGCTACGGCCCTGCCGTCGATGTCGATACGGTCGATTTTGCCGTTTAAGGTGAAGGTGTCCTTTTCTCCTGAGAGGTGGAGGTAGAATTCCTTCTCCAATGCTTTGGTGTCAAAGGAGCTGTTTTGGCTCCATTTGCGAAGGGCCGTGAGGGAGCGGCGGAATGTTTCGTTCAGTGCCCTTTCCGTATAGCGGGAGGCACCGTCGGCGTGGAGGGCACCGTAGCGAACCTTGGGGGCCAGGCGGGAGGCAATGGTTTCGGAAAGGTTCTGTATATCTTCGTCCGTGGCGTCACGCCACTGCTTCTTTTGGCCCGACAGGGCTTCGCCGAACTGGTGAAGCCCTGCGTGAAGGTAATTGCCGAAATCGAGAGATTCCATTTCCCCTTCGTCCCGCTTGTCTATTTTAAGGCCGTAGCGGACAAAGTACATGAAGGGGCAGCGTCGGTAGCTTTCAAAGCGGGTGACGGAGCCGAAGAAGCGGCCTCCCGGTTTGAAGAGCCTCTCCGCCAGCTCTCCCGGAAGCGGCGGTGCTTCGTTTTTATACCGGAAACCGGAAAGGGCGTCGGTGATGTCATTTTCATAGCCCCTGTCCTTTGCCCAGCGCACCAGGCCGGCCCAGGGGGAGTTTTCTTCCGGCATTTTTTCCCGGAGTATGGCAGGAAGCAGGGAGAGGGCCTGCCGGGGATTGGCGAAATAGGTGTGGTCCGTTTCCCTGTCCTCCGGCGCGAGGGCGCGCTCTTCGGAAGCATAGCCCAGGCGGCGGAGCTGAGAAATGAGGAAGGAAGGCTCCGTGTCATTATGGTCGTCGTTTACGGAGGGCATGGTGATGTAGAGGGCTTTCTTCGCTCTGGTGAGGGCGAGGTACGTGAAAAACTGCTCCTTGTGCACCTCTTCCAAAAGGCTTTCGCCGAAAATGAGGCGGCTGTCTTTGAAAATCTTCTGCCGTTCCAGTTCCGTGAAGAAACCTCCCTCTTCCACGCGGCGGGGAAATTCCCCTTCCACCGCGCCGGGAATGAAGACGGCATCCGCTTCCATGGCATAACCTCTGTCCATGCCGGTGACGGTCACATGGTCCAGGGTGGGAGGAATGGTGGAGTAGGTGAGGGCGGCAAGGCCGTCTTCAAAGATGGAGAGGAAATTCTTTTCTGAAATTTCATCGTCACCGGCGGTGTGGACGATTTCATCCAGAAGGGAGAGAATCTTCTTCCAGACCTGCAGGTGGGGGCGAAGGTTGGTGTGGAGCACTTCTCCTTCATCCATGGCGCACAGGGTGTCCGGTATTTTTTCATCCATCATCCACTGGTACAGGAGGCGGCAGCGGTCTTTGACCCTTGGGCTTTGGCTCCATTTTTCCGCCAGCCCGTCCAGCATAGTGGTAAGGCGGGTGCGCCATTCGTTGGCCTCTATGAGTTCTGCCTGCTCCTTTTCGGAAAGGGGTGGTGCCGGTGCGTCCAAATCCCGGTAAGTGCGGAATTTCCATGGCTCATGGTACTGCCAGGGACGGATGCCGTGGGAGAGCACATAGTTTTCCAGCCGGTCCACGTCTTCTTCCTTCCATTCCGGCAGGAGGAAGGTTTTCAGCATGCGGAAAATGGTTTCCCGCTGCCAGCCGCTGTTTTTCCTGCTGCATTCGGATGTGAGGAAGCGGACCAGGCTGCTGAGAAGCACCACCAGGGGATGGTTGTTCATGGGATGTTTGCGGTCGATGAAACCGGGGATTTCGTAGCGCTTGAAGGACCGCTCAAAGGCATCGACGTAGTCCTCCGGATTTCTGAGAAGCACCAGAATGTCCCGGAAGCGGAGGTGGCGGTCCCGCACCAGGGACAGAATGGTTCGAGAAATGAAATCCACTTCCTCCGCCCGGTGGGAGGCGGTGATGAGATGAAGTCCTTCGTCGGGAACCGGATTTTCCGCTTTGGGAAGGCAGCAGCGTTCAGGGCGCCGGTTGAAGAAGGAGCGGGCCACGGCTTTCAGGTGAGGAGAGGAAAAACGGCAGTCCTCGGACAGGGTGACCGATGAGAAATGGCGCTCTTCCGCAGAAAGGAGGGAGAAGAGATGGAAGGGACGGGAGAAATTGGGGTTCATCACCGCTTCTTCAGGCCGGTCCATCTGCAGGGTCATGGTGACCTCCTCTGCCGTGTGAAGAAGGGCGTAGACGATGTGGATTTTCTGGGGCGCCATGCCGTTGAACCCGTCAATCCAGATGCGGGAGGAAGAAAGGGTGGGGGACTTTGGAATTTCCCGGGCCAGCAGGTCAAAAAGGCTTCCCTGGTAGTCGAAATGGTCCTTCAGGTAGCGGTGGTAGGCACGGTACAGGAGGGCGAGGTCCGCCATCTTCCGCCCCAGCGGGCTGTCTCCCTGGGCTGCGGCGGCATTTTCCAAATCCTCCTCCGATACGCAGAACATATCCAGCTGGTGGAAAAAGCCGGTGAGCTCCTCTGAAAAGTGGGGCTGGGATGCGGCTTTCATAATCATTTTGAGATGTCCCTTATTTTCTTCCAAAAGGCGGCGCAGGATAATCTGCTGCCCCAAAGGAGACAGGGCATCGCTCACAGGAGAGTGGAGCTCCTGGAATACGCGGTAAGCCAGACGGGAAAAACCGCACACCGTTACATTGGTGAAGCCCTTCTCCGGGAAGGATTCCGCCAGTCGGTACTCCGCCGTGTAGGTGCCCTGGTCCGGCACCAGAAGAAAGGCCTTCCGCTCCGGATGTCCTGCCACATATTCCCTGATTTCCTGGCAGCACCGTTCCGTTTTCCCTGTGCCGGCGCGGCCGAATATGAAATGAAGTCCCATGGTATCCATCCTTTCTAAAGCTCTATATAACAGCTTTATTATACTATAGATGGAAGATGATAGACGATAGATGGTAGAAGATAGATGGCTGTCCGCTATCCGCTATCCGCTATCCGCTATCCGCTTTCCGCCGACCGGTATGGTTTAGTGAGCTGGTGGACAGGTGAACTGGTTGGCGTCACTATCGGCATGTACCAAGATTCTTCGCCCGGGGTCAGAATGACTGTGGCCGGCGGGAAAGCACGTAACGTTGACTTTATATTCATCGCCGAAGGCGATACCACAACCCTCTGAACCCTTTGAACCCTTTGAACCTTCTGAACCCTCACGCCGCAGGTGTGTCCAAGGGCGATACCATCACCCTTTGAACCCTCTGAACCCTTTGAACCTTTTGAACCTGGGGCGGCAAAGCCGCCCCCTTTGTGATACAATAGGTATGTTTTTCTATTGTAAGTATGAAAGGTTTGCCATGTCTGAAAATAAAATCTGGACCCGTGAATTCGTGGGAATGGGGCTCACGAATTTCTTTTATTTTATGTCCCAATACATATTGATTGCTGCCCTTCCCGTATTCATCATGGATGATTTAGGGAAGGGGCAGTGGGAGGCGGGGATGGCCATGACCTGCTTCCAGATCGGCACGGTGCTCTGCCGTCCTGTGGCAGGGCGGATTATTGATGGCGTGAACAAGCAGAAACTGCTCTTCGGTGCATCGCTCCTCTTTTTCCTTCTTATGGCCGGTTTCTATTTTGCTTCCAGCCTTCATGTGGTATGGTTCCTCCGCCTGATTCACGGCGCTGTCTTTGCGCTGGGCACCACAGCATCGGCGGCCATGGCGGCGCTGGTGCTGCCCCGGCGGCGCAAGGGGGAGGGCATCGGCTATTTTGCGGTGTGCGGCAATATGGCCATGGTCATCGGTCCTCTGGTGGGGCTCCTCATTATGGATTATCTGGGCGCCCATCCCCTCTTTGTTTTCCTTGCCCTCCTGGCGCTGGGAGCGCTGGCGGCAGGAAACGGGAAGAGGCTGCCCGATGAAGTCATCCTTCCGGGAGGGAAAAAACGGAAGGGATTCCATGTGAGTGACTTCATAGAAAAGAAAGCGCTCCCTTCCGTTATCCTTGGCGGTCTTGTGTTCTTTGCCTACGGCGGGGTGCTTACCTTTATTCCCATGTATACCAGAAGTCTGGGCATGGGCGGCAGCACCAGCCTGTTTTTCCTGGTGTTTGCCCTGGTCATTGTGGTGACACGGCCCTTTGTGGGATATCTTTTTGACCACCACGGCCCCAATGCCACGGTGTATCCGGGATTTGCCTTTTTCTCCCTGGGCTTCATCCTGTTCAGCCAGGCAGGAAATCTGCCGCTCCTTCTCCTTTCGGCGGCGGTGCTGGGCATCGGATTTGGCGCTCTGGCGCCGGCTTTCCAGACACTGGCGGTGCAGAGTGCGCCGCCGTCCCGGGCAGGGGTGGCAACCTCCACCTATTTCTGGTCCCTGGATATTTCCGTAGGTCTGGCAGCGGCCCTATTGGGCATGGCAGCCAATGCCTTCGGCTATCCCTTCATGTACGGCGTCATCTGCCTGGCTTCTTCTCTCCTGGGCCTTGCGTACTATTTCTTCTGGAGAAGAAGCCTTTCCTGATTTTGGACATGCAAAAAGAGCTCTGAAGACGTGAAAATCATTCCTTCAGAGCTCCTTTTCTTTGAGGTTTCCTGTCCGACTTGGAGACCATGTGATTCATGCAGGACTGGTACAGGGAAAGACGCTGAAAAGGGGAAGAAAATTCGTCATCCTGGGCGCCTTCATTCTGGCGGCGGTGATTACCCCTACGCTGGACATCCTTACCCAGTCCCTCCTGGCGCTTCCTGCCATTGCTCTCTATGAAATCTCACTCCATTTCATAGAACTTTTGGAGAAGGCAAAGGGCCGGGAAAAATAAAACAGCATGCTTTGATTTTCTCAATGAAATAAAAAAGACTGCCCCTCAGGACGGCCTTTTTTATTGTGAAATGATGGGATTTCGCGGCAGATGATTTCCCTGTAAAAGAATGGTACAATGAGGGTGAAAAGATTTATTTTAGATAGTTAAGGATAAAGAGGTGAGAAAAATGAAGAAGCAGAAAGGACAGGACCTTATTGAGTATGCCCTCATGCTGGCACTGGTGGTAGGCATCGGCGGCTTTATCTACACCCAGGGGGATGGGGATCATATTTCCGGTGTGTTCAACAACGCAGGGAACCTGCTGGAACAGGTGGATAAGTCACAGGAAGAGGCAAAAGAAGAAGCGGCCCGAAATGCGGACAGAAGCTATGCGGGCCGGATGGCGGAGCTTCTGAAAAATGCTATCCAAAGCGGACAACTGACCATGAGGGATGGAACCACCATTTATCTGCTGGCCCAAAACAGAACGCCATCAAATGCCAACGGTTTTAACTATAATGTCAATGCAGCCGTATATGGCCCTGAAGGAGGATGGAAAAATACGGCCTGGGTCGATGACAGAGATTATGGAAGCATGGGATATAATAACTTCTGGAGAGCCATCGGAGAAGGAACCTATCAGGATGCTGCGGTGAATCAGTCCAACATTGACTGGTACGGCGTAGGAATCACGCAGAATAAAGATGGCACCTACAGCCTGTCCTACGTAGAGGGCAAAGGATACAACCAAAATAACGGTTTTGATCCAAGAACCGGTACGGAATACAAGAATGAAACCTGGTCAAAAATGAAACCTGGTCAAAATCCTAAGGATGCACTGATTCATTCATAAAGGAAAGCAGCTTCGGCTGCTTTTTTTTATTGGCTTTGGTCCTGTGCTTTTTATCTGCCATGCCGCCTTGATTTTTCCTCTGCCATACCATGCGCCCCGGCCGTGCGATACTGCAGCTGTTGAATCTGCCGCCTCTCAAGAAATAAGAAACTATTCCAATTTTTTTGCATAACCCTTCATAATATGCTATCTTTAATGTAAGAAAAGAAATATTTTATCATGAGCATTTTATATACAAAACAAAGCATGACATTCATCAAAAATCATCTTTTATCTGGAGGCTTTTATGAACCAGTATGTATATGAAGTCGAAGAGGGGAAGGGACTTTCGGAGGTTATTTCCCGATTTCAGCGTGCACGGAAAAAGGAAGACCGGCATCTTTTGATTTCCATTTTCCATGCATCCAATGACAGGAAAATCATAGCAGAAGACCTGGCTCTCCTGAAGGAAGCCTTTCCTGGTGCGGAGATGGCAGGCATGAGCTCCTCCGGCGGCATTATGAACGGGCACATGGTGCTGGGCCGCAGTGTGGTGAGCTTTTCTGCTTTCCAGGATACGGAGGTGAAGGTCTTTTCCTACGACATTTCCGCCATGACACCGGCAGAGGCAGGGGAAAGGGCGCTGGAGACTTTCAGTAAGATTCCTCATCTTTCAGGCATCGAAATATTTACCACCCTGTCCACGGTGGATGTGGACGATTTCCTCACCGCCCTGGATAACCTGCCGCCGCCGGTGTCCGTTTTCGGCGGCGGTGCCGACACATATACCGGCGGCGATGGCACCTGTGTTTTTGGGAATGATTTCATTTCTAAAAAGGCCATCGTGGCGGTGTGCTTTGCGGGAAAAGTGAAAATCCATGTGTACCAGAACCTGGGCTGGCAGCCCCTGGGCAAAGCCATGACCATCACCGCCACCGACGGGGATAAGGTGATCCGGGAGCTGGACGGAAAGCCCGCTGTCCACGTATATGAAAAGTATTTGAAAATCAAGAAATCCGACTTCGGCGGGCAGCAGCTCATGTCCTTTCCCC
>OGKD01001977.1_pt1 | contig 9894 bp, 3 predicted proteins | sample 1572371 | NCBI WGS metagenome assembly OGKD01 (sample SAMEA2582096, study PRJEB24529) | metagenome | biome: Human gut stool | place: China | collected 2011 | reverse complement strand
GGGCGCCGCCTGCCAGTGGCCCGCCTGGGAGCAGTTTAAACAAGCGTACGTCAGCCCCGAGGGACGGGTGATTGACCCCAGCGATGCGCGCAAAATCTCCACCTCGGAAGGACAGAGCTATGGCCTGTTTTTCGCCCTGGCGGCCAACGATCGCGCAGGGTTCGACAAACTGCTGACCTGGACGCAGAACAACCTGGCGGAAGGCGATCTGAAACAACATTTGCCGGGCTGGCTGTGGGGCAAAAAGGACGATGAGCAGTGGACCCTGCTGGACAGCAACTCGGCGTCCGACTCGGATCTGTGGATAGCCTGGGCGCTGCTGGAGGCGGGGCGCCTGTGGCAACAGCCGCAGTACACCGAGACCGGTAAAGCCCTGCTGGCGCGGATTGTCGCTGAAGAGACGGTGGCGGTGCCGGGCCTCGGCACGATGCTGCTGCCGGGAAAAGTCGGTTTTGCCGATGACAGCGGCTGGCGGTTTAACCCCAGCTATCTTCCGCCGCAGCTGGCCACCTACTTTGTGCGTTTTGGCGCGCCGTGGCCCGCTCTGCGCGACAGTAACCTGCGCCTGCTGCTGGAGACCGCGCCGAAAGGCTTTACCCCGGACTGGGTGCGCTATGAGAAAGGGAAAGGCTGGCAGCTGAAAACCGAAAAGCCGCCGATCGGCAGCTATGACGCGATTCGCGTCTACCTGTGGGTGGGCATGCTCCATGATGGCGATAAGCAGAAAGCGCGTCTGCTGCAACGCTTCGCGCCGATGGCGGCGCAGACCACGGAGCATGGGGTACCCCCGGAGAAAGTGAATATCGTCACCGGCAAAACCAGCGGTCAGGGGCCAGTGGGCTTCTCCGCGGCAATGCTGCCGTTTTTACAGGACGACGAGGCCCGGTCGGTGCAACGCCAGCGCGTCGCCGATAACTATCCCGGCGCGGATGCCTACTACAGCGCAGTTCTGACGCTGTTCGGCCAGGGTTGGGATCAACACCGTTTTCGTTTCACGGCGAGTGGCGAATTACAACCTGACTGGAACCAGGAATGCGCAAGCTCACACTAAGTTTACTCACGCTGTCCCTCGGCGTTGCGCTGCTGCCGTTAGCGCAGGCGACGACGACGCCTGCCCAGGAGCATCTGCTGGAGCAGGTGCGCCTCGGCGAGGCCAGCAATCGTGAAGACCTGGTGCGCCAGTCGCTGTACCGTCTGGAGCTGATTGATCCCAACAACCCGGAGCTGATTGCCGCGCGGATGCGCTATCTGCTGCGTCAGGGGGATGCCGCCGGGGCGCAAAAAGAGCTGGAACGACTGACGAAGCTGGCGCCGGACTCCCCGGAGCTGAAGGCGTCGCGCAATGAGATGAAAAGCAACACCGGCGAGGGCCGCCAGGCGCTGCAGCAGGCGCGACTGCTGGGCGTGGCCGGGAAGGTCGATGAAGCCATCGCCGCCTATGAAAAACTGTACGGCGGGGTGCCGGATGACGTTGACGTCGCCATTGAATACTGGACGCTGGTGGCGCGCCTGCCGTCCCGCCATAGCGAAGGCGTCAGCCAGTTGAAAAAACTGAACGCCAGCGCGCCGGGCAACGTCAGCCTGCTGACTTCGCTGGCGAAGCAGATGTTCGCAGATAACAAACCGCAGGAGGGGTTCGCCTATCTGGCGGAGATGGCCCGATCGGCCTCGGGACGCGGTATCGCCGCCGATATGTGGTTCAGTGAGGTGAAAAGCATGCCGGTGAGTAAGGCCAGCGTGCAGGCGTTGCAGCAATTTCTTCTGCAGTTTCCCACCGGCTCGGTGGCGGCGAACGCCCGCGTTCTGCTCGACCAACAGCAGGCGCAGCTGCAGGATCCGACTTTCCGCGCCCGCTCGGAAGGGCTGGCGGCGGTCAAGTCCGGGAATACCACGCAGGCGGTCGCGGATCTGCAGAAAGCCGTTCAGGCCGACAGCCGCGACAGCGACGCGGTGGGCGCTCTTGGCCAGGCCTATTCCCAGCGCGGCGACCGCGCGCGGGCAGTGGCGCAGCTCAGTAAAGCGATTGCTATGGACCCTGACAGCCCGAACCGCGGCAAGTGGGACAGCCTGCTGCAAACTAACCGCTACTGGCTGCTGATAAAGCAGGGGGATAACGCCCTGAAAGCCGGCCAGCTTTCGCAGGCGCAGAACTATTATGCCCAGGCGCAGCGGGTCGATCGCACCGACAGCTATGCCGTGCTGGGGCTGGGGGACGTCGCGGCGGCGCGCAAAGAGGCGGCGGAGCGCTATTACCAGCAGGCGTTGCGCCTGGATCGCGGCAATAACCTGGCGGTGCGCGGCCTGGCCAACCTCTACCGCGCCGAATCGCCGGAGAAAGCCAGCGCCTGGATCGCCGGCCTCCCTCCCGCTCAGCGGCGGAGCATCGATGATATTGAGCGCAGCCTGACTAACGACCGGCTGGAGAAACAGGCGCAGGCTCTGGAGAGCCAGGGCAACTGGGCGCAGGCGGCGGAAGTTCAGCGTCGGCGCCTGGCGCTGGATCCGGACAGCGTCTGGATAACCTACCGTCTGGCGCGGGATCTGGTCAGCGCCGGTGAACGCCAGGAGGCCGACGCGCTGATGCGGACGATGGTCAACCGCCAGCCGCAGGACGCCGAACGGGTCTACGCCTCGGGACTCTACCTGTCGGGGAACGACCAGGACGATCTGGCTCTGGCGCAAATCGCCGCTCTGCCGCGCAGCGCGTGGACGGATAACATTCGTGAACTCGAAGCGCGCCTGCAAAGCGACCGGGTGCTGCGCCAGGCCAACCAGCTGCGCGACAGCGGCGACGAAGCGCAGGCGATCGCCCTCATCAAACGGCAGCCGTCTTCGGTGCGCTATGACCTGACGCTGGCCGACTGGGCGCAGCAGCGCGGCGACAGCCAGACGGCGATTGCCGACTATCGGCGGGTGCTGCGTCAGGAAGCCGACAACGGCGATGCGCGCCTCGGCCTTGCGGAAGTCTACCTGGCGGAGGGCGATAAACCGGCCGCCCGGGCGCAGGTCATGCAGCTGAAAGGCGCAGAGACCGAATCCATGAACATGCAGCGGCGGGTGGCTCTGGCGCGAGCTGGCCTTGGCGATACCGCTGACGCGCAACGGATTTTTAATCAGATTGTGCCGCAGGCGAAGGCGCAGCCGCCCTCGATGGAGAGCGCGCTGGTGCTGCGCGATGCCGCGCGCTTTGCCACCCAGAGCGGGGCGCCGCAGCAGGCGCTGACGCACTACCGGGAAGCGATGGTGGCCTCCGGCATTACCCCCGCGCAGCCGCAGGATAACGATACTTTTACGCGGCTGACGCGCAACGACAGCCATGATGACTGGCTGAAGCGTGGGATCCGCAGCGATGCCGCCGACCTTTATCGTCAGCAGGATCTGAACGTCACCCTGGAACATGACTTCTGGGGTTCCAGCGGCACCGGCGGCTATTCCGACCTGAAGGCGCATACCACCATGCTGCAGGTGGATGCTCCGCTGGCGGATGGCCGGATGTTCTTCCGCACCGACCTGGTCAATATGGATGCCGGCAGCTTTTCCACCCACAGCGACGGGAGCTACTCGCCCAGCTGGGGCACCTGCGGGGAGATCGCCTGTACCAGCGGCAGTAAAAATCAGACCGACAGCGGGGCCAGCGTGGCGGTCGGCTGGAAGAATGACACCTGGAGCGGGGATATCGGCACCACGCCGATGGGCTTCAATGTCGTCGATGTGGTGGGGGGGCTGAGCTACAGCAGCGACGTCGGGCCGGTGGGGTACACGGTCAACGTCCACCGGCGGCCTATCTCCAGCTCGCTGCTCTCCTTTGGCGGGCAGAAGGACAGCAGCAGCCATACCGGCGCCACCTGGGGCGGCGTCCGCGCCGACGGCGGCGGCCTGAGCCTGAGCTACGATCGCGGGGAGGCTCACGGCATCTGGTCCTCGCTGGGCGCCGACTCGCTGACCGGTAAAAACGTGGCGGATAACTGGCGTGTGCGCTGGATGACCGGGTACTACTACAAGGTCATCAACGAGAATAATCGTCGCGTCACCGTCGGCCTCAACAATATGATCTGGCACTACGACAAAGATCTCAGCGGCTACACCCTCGGCCAGGGCGGCTATTACAGCCCACAGGAGTATCTCTCGTTCGCCGTGCCGGTGACCTGGCGTCAGCGCACCGAGAACTGGTCCTGGGAGCTCGGCGGGTCGGTGTCATGGTCCCATTCGCGCACCCAGACGCAAGCCCGCTATCCGCTGCTGAACCTGATCCCGTCCGACTACCGGCAGCGCGCCAGCGAGCTGACGGAGGAGGGGAGCAGCAGCCATGGATTCGGTTACACCGCCAGAGCGCTGGTGGAGCGGCGGGTGACCAGCAACTGGTTCGTCGGCGCCGCGGTCGATATTCAGCAGGCGAAGGATTACACCCCGAGCCATGCGCTGCTTTACGTCCGCTACTCGGCGGCCGGCTGGCAGGGGGATCTGGATATGCCGCCCCAGCCGCTGGTGCCCTACGCCGACTGGTAGCAGAATAGGCTGAATTACGTTACAGAGCGCCACTCCGCGACGCGCTTCGCGTATACTCGTGAGGCGTTGCCCACCGTTGGCCGTCGGGGATGTATCCCGGCGTCCGCGCCACCGCGCGGAAATATCCCGTCACTTCATCCCTCGCGGGCGTGGGCGAAGGATTTAAGTATATAATCAGCCTGAAACGACCGGGATTGAAGGATTGATACCGGGTATGTATTCAGTATCAGTGGAGAACACCGTTGCGCGTCAGCCGTTCACTTACAATCAAACAGATGGCGATGGTCGCGAGCGTGTCCATGGCCTTTGTATTGGTTTTTTGCACTATTTTGCTGTTTCACTTTGTGCAACAGAGTCGCTTTACCACGGCCACGCAGTTAGAAAGTATCGCGCGATCCGTTCGCGAACCGCTGTCTGCGGCTATTCTGAAAGCCGATATTCCGGAAGCGGAAGCCATTTTAAGCCGTATCCAGCCTGCTGGCATCGTCAGCCGGGCGGATGTGGTATTGCCGAACCAGTTCCAGGCGCTGCGGATGCGATTTATCCCCGAGCGGCCGGTGCCGGTAACCGTCACCCGGCTGTTTGAGCTGCCGGTGCAGATTTCGCTGCCCATTTATTCGCTGGAGCGGCCGGCCAACCCGCAGCCGCTGGCCTATCTGGTGCTGCAGGCCGACTCCTATCGCATGTATAAATTCGTCATGAGCGCCCTTGCTACGTTAGTGACTGCTTACTTACTTCTGGTGCTGATGCTGACGGTGGCGCTCACCTGGTGCATCAACCGGCTGATGGTTCGCCCTCTGCGGCGTATCGCCCGCGAGCTGAACGATCTCTCCCAGCAGGAGCGTCTTGGCCATCAGCTGACCCTCCCGCGCCTGCACCATGACGACGAGATCGGTATGCTGGTGCGTAGCTATAACCGCAACCAGCAGAGCCTGGTCCGCCAGCATGATGAGCTGTCCATCCAGTCGACCCGCTTCCCGGTCTCCGAGCTGCCGAATAAAGCCTTTTTGCTGGCGATGCTGGAGCAGACGGTGGCCCGCCCGCAGAGCGCCGCGCTGATCGTCGTCGCCTGTGAAACCCTGCAGGACGCCGCCGGAGTCCTCAAGGAGAGTCAGCGCGAAATGCTGCTCCTGACGCTGGTGGAGAAGCTGCGGGCCGCGATCCCGCCGCAGATGATGCTGGCTCAGGTGAGCGGGTATGACTTCGCGATTCTCGCCGATGGCCTCGCCGAACCGTGGCAGGCGGTAACGTTAAGTAAGCAAGTGCTCACTATTATTAATGAGCGTTTACCGCTGCATGGGCTGCAGCTGCGGCCCTACGCCAGCGTCGGGATCGCCATGTTCCACGCCGGGCTCAGCGCCGAGCAGTTTTACCGGCGCGCGGTGTCCGCCGTCACCGCACGACGTAAAGGCAAAAACCAGATCGAGTTCTTCGATCCCGAGCAGATGGAAAAGGCTCAGCGCCGCCTGATGGAAGAGCACGACATTATGACCGCGCTCGATAACCAGCAGTTCGCGATCTGGCTGCAGCCGCAGGTGGCCTGCGCCAGCGGCGAGATCTGCGGCGCCGAGGTACTGCTGCGCCAGCGGCAGGCGGATGGCAGCTGGTCGCTACCGCCGTCGCTGATTGAGCGCATTGAGTCCTGCGGGCTGATTATCCCGGTCGGCTACTGGGTGATGGAAGAGGCCTGCCGCCAGCTGGCGGCCTGGCAAAGCCAGGGGATTATGCTGCCGCTGTCGGTCAATGTTTCCCTGCTCCAGCTGCTGGAACACGACCGCGGCGAGGAGATGCTAAAGCTGATCGCCCGCTACCGCATCGCCCCGGGCACCCTCATCCTCGAGGTGACGGAGAGCTGCCGGATGGACGATCCGCAGGATGTGATGGCCCGGTTGCGACCGCTGCGCGAGGCCGGGGTACAGATTGCGCTGGATGATTTTGGCATGGGTTATGCCGGGTTGCACCAGCTGCAGCAGATGAAAGCTCTGCCGGTGGATATTCTGAAAATCGATAAAGTATTCATCGATATGCTGCCGGAGGATGTCAGCATGGTGCCGGCGATGATCCAGCTCGCGCGCGGCCTGTCGCTGCGTATCGTGGCGGAAGGGGTGGAGAACGACGCCCAGCGCCGCTGGTTGCAAGCCGCCGGCGTCGAGGTGCTCCAGGGCCATCTGTTCGGTTGCGCTTTGCCGCAGGAGGCATTCAGCGCGCGCTATCTCTCCCCGGTTCGGGAGGATGAAAATTTGTAAATGTTTTGTTGACTTGTGCGAGTCAGCTCAAAGATTTTAACAATTGCGTTGCACTTTCGGCGTTAGTTATTTCTGAAATGTTTCCAGGGTGTTATTTTTAAGCCACAGACGTCAAATATCCCTTCTTGCTCTGTGGTTATTCCCAAAGGACACCCTATGAAAACCTCTATCTTTAAAAGCCTCTATGTCCAGGTGCTGACGGCCATAGCGATCGGTATTCTGCTGGGCCATTTTTACCCGGAACTGGGCGCGCAAATGAAACCCTTTGGCGACGCCTTCGTTAAGCTGATTAAAATGGTGATTGCTCCGGTTATCTTCTGTACCGTCGTGACGGGGATCGCCGGGATGGAAAGCATGAAAGCCGTTGGCCGTACCGGGGCGGTGGCGTTGCTCTATTTCGAAGTGGTCAGCACCATCGCGCTGATTATCGGTCTGATTATCGTCAACGTGGTGCAGCCGGGCGCCGGGATGAACGTCGACCCGTCGACGCTCGATGCGAAAGCGGTGGCGGTGTACGCTGAGCAGGCTAAAGATCAAGGGGTAGTGGCCTTTTTACTGGATGTGATCCCGGGCAGCGTCATTGGCGCCTTCGCCAGCGGCAACATTCTGCAGGTTCTGCTGTTCGCCGTCCTGTTTGGTTTTGCCCTGCACCGTCTGGGCAGCAAGGGCCAGCTGATTTTCAACGTCATTGAAAGCTTCTCCCAGGTTATCTTCGGCATTATCAATATGATCATGCGCCTGGCGCCGATCGGCGCCTTCGGAGCCATGGCCTTTACCATCGGTAAATATGGCGTCGGCACCCTGGTGCAGCTGGGGCAGCTGATTATCTGCTTCTATATCACTTGTATCCTGTTCGTGGTGGTGGTGCTGGGGAGCATCGCCCGGGCCACCGGCTTCAGCATCTTCAAATTTATCCGCTATATCCGGGAAGAGCTGCTGATTGTGCTGGGGACCTCCTCATCAGAATCGGCGCTGCCGAGAATGCTCGACAAGATGGAGAAGCTGGGCTGCCGTAAATCGGTGGTAGGCCTGGTGATCCCGACCGGCTATTCGTTCAACCTCGATGGCACCTCTATCTATCTGACGATGGCCGCAGTCTTTATCGCCCAGGCGACCAACAGCCATATGGATATTTTCCATCAGATCACCCTGCTGGTGGTGCTGTTGCTCTCCTCCAAAGGGGCGGCAGGGGTGACCGGCAGCGGCTTCATCGTGCTGGCGGCGACCATCTCGGCCGTCGGTCATTTACCGGTGGCTGGTCTGGCGCTGATCCTCGGTATCGACCGCTTTATGTCCGAAGCCCGCGCGCTGACTAACCTGGTGGGTAACGGCGTTGCCACGGTGGTGGTGGCGAAATGGGTGAAAGAACTGGATGCCAAACAGATGGATGACGTTCTGAATAACCGTGTTCCGGCGAACAAAACGCACGAATTATCCTCTTAAATCCTCCTCTTAGGCCCGTACTCCCTTGCTGGAGTACGGCCTCCTGCGCATAATTAGAGGTCATTCCCGCCCGGTGGGAATGACACGAAATGATTATTTTACGTTGTCATGCGACATTTTCGTCTCCGTGTGGTCTAACCGACGTATTTCACTCTCACTTTTTTCGGCAGCCCGTCAGTGGGGTGCTGTTGTAACCAGGAATGTTCATCAGGGGTTCACATGCAGGGCACAACAATTAAACTCTTAACGGGCGGTTTGCTGATGGTAGCGGCGGCCGGTTATGTGCAGGCAGAAGCGCTCCAGCCTGATCCGGCCTGGCAACAAGGGACCTTAGCGAATGGTTTGTCGTGGCAGGTATTGGCCCCGCCGCAACGTCCCAGCGACCGTATCGAAGTCCGTTTGTCCGTCAATATTGGCTCGCTGAGCGAAAGCACTCAGCAGAGCGGTTTCAGCCGCTTTATTCCCCGCCTGGCGTTGACGCAAAGCGGCAGCCTGCCGACGATGCAGGCGCGCTCTTTATGGCAGCAGAGTATTGACCCGAAGCGTCCTCTGCCGCCGGCCATCGTCTCCTACGATTACACGATGTTTAATCTCAGCCTGCCCAATAACCGCAACGATCTGTTGAAAGAGGCGCTGAGCTGGCTGGCGGACGCCAGCGGTAAACTGGCCATTACGCCTGAATCGATCAATCATGCGCTGCAGGGCAGCGACATGGTGGCGACCTGGCCACTGGATACCAAAGAGGGTTGGTGGCGCTATCGCCTGAAAGGGTCCACCATGCTGGGCCATGACCCCGCCGCGCCGCTGAAGCAGCCGATCGACGTGGCTCAGCTGAAAGACTTTTATCAAAAATGGTACACCCCCGACGCCATGACGCTGATCGTGGTGGGGAATGTCGACAGCCGCAGCGTTGCCGAGCAAATCAATAAGACCTTTGGCGATCTGCAGGGCAAGCGGGAAACCCCCGCAGCGGTGCCGACCTTATCGCCGCTGCCTACCGTGCCGGTCAGCATCATGACCAACGCGGTGCGTCAGGACAAACTGTCCATCATGTGGGATGCGCCATGGCAGCCGATCCTCGACTCCGCGGCGCTGCAGCGCTACTGGCGTGACGATCTCGCCCGTGAAGCGCTGTTCTGGCACGTGCAGCAGAGCCTGAGCAAAAATAACGTGAAGGATATTGGCCTTGGCTTTGACTGCCGGGTGCTATATCAGCGCGCGCAGTGCGCCATCAACATCGATTCACCGGGCGAGCGCCTGAACAACAACCTGAGCGTGGTTTCGCGCGAGCTGGCGAAAGTGCGGGACAACGGCCTGCCGCAGGAGGAGTTTGACGCGCTTATCGCTCAGAAAAGCCTCGAGCTGCAGAAGCTGTTTGCCACCTATGCGCGCACTGACACCGACATTCTGATGAGCCAGCGCATGCGCTCCCTGCAGAATCAGGTGGTGGACATCGCGCCGGAGCAGTACCAGAAGCTGCGTCAGGAGTTCCTCAACTCCCTGACGGTGGACATGCTGAACCAGTATCTGCGCCAGCAGCTCTCGCAGGACATGGCGCTGGTGCTGCAACAGCCGAAGGGCGAACCGGAATACAATATGAAGGAACTGCAGGCCACCTGGGAAAAACTGATGGCGCCGAATCCGGCGGCCACGGCGACTAGCGGCAGCGCCGATACGGTTGACGCCCACAGCGAGGCCA
>OGKD01001970.1_pt1 | contig 9922 bp, 7 predicted proteins | sample 1572371 | NCBI WGS metagenome assembly OGKD01 (sample SAMEA2582096, study PRJEB24529) | metagenome | biome: Human gut stool | place: China | collected 2011 | reverse complement strand
CGAAGTTGGCCCATAGCCTGCCCATAAAAGGGCCTTCCTTTTAATCGACTGACCGATAGGCGCGGTTGTATGGTTTGCCATCGGGCGAAGCCCGGCTGTAAAGGTTTTAGGCCGCAAAGCGGCCATTATAATTGCGCCGTTAGGCGCCACCACAACCCTTTGAACCTTCTGAACCCTCTGAACCTTCAGAACCCTCACGCCGAAGGCGTGTCAAAAAGGCGCCACCACAACCCTCGGCCCGAAGGGCCGTCAACCCTGAGAACCCTCTGAACCTTCGGCTCAGGAAGCCGTCAACCCTCACGCCCGCAGGGCGTATCAAAAAGGGCCGCGAAGCGGCCCCATTATGAAAGGAAGCAAGTCATATGCAGTTTGAACGCCGCCTGGATGGTAAACTGATTTTTTCCATCATTGCCGCAGGCATTCTGTCTTTTACCGGCGTGGTCATCGAAACGGCCATGAATGTCACATTTCCTTCCCTCATGAAGGAATTTTCCGTGTCCACTTCCCTGGTGCAGTGGATTACCACGGGCTATCTTCTGGTGCTGGCGGTGGTGATTCCGTTGTCGGGGTATCTGAAGGAGCGGTTCCCTATGAAGAAACTTTTCCTCACGGCGGCGGGGCTTTTCATTTTGGGCACTCTTCTGGGCGCCTGGTCGCCGGATTTCCTGTTGCTCCTTCTGGGCCGTCTTCTGCAGGGGGCGGGGACCGGTATTGCGCTGCCCCTCATGTTTAACATCATCATGGAACAGGCGCCTTTGGACCGGCTGGGGGTCATGGTGGGCGCCGGCATGCTGGTGTGCGCCCTGGCTCCGGCGGTGGGCCCCTCCATCGGCGGGTACATTGTGAGCCTCTTCGGCTGGCGCATGATTTTCTGGGCCGTGCTTCCGCTGCTTCTGGTTTCCTTCGTTCTAGGCGGCCTGTCGGTGCGCCAGTCTTCGGATATCCGCATTCGTCCCTTTGATGCCGGAGGTCTCCTGTATCTGGCCATTTCCTTCACCTGCCTCCTCATGGGCTGCACGGAGCTGGGCCATGGGAAACTGACCCTCATGGCGGCTGTCCTCTTTGCCGGTTTCCTGCTGGCCCTTCTCCTTTTCCGGGAGAGGGAAAGGAAATTAATAGAGAAGGGAGAAAGGCCGCTCCTGAATATCCGGGTCCTTGGAAATCGTCCTTTCGTGCTGGGGGCGCTGGGCCTTTCGCTCCTTCAGTTCATCTGCCTGGCCCTGGGCTTTCTGATTCCCAATTTCTCCCAGATTGTTACCGGTGAAAACACCTTCGCCGCAGGATGCATCCTTCTTCCCGGCTGCATCCTGGGCGCCCTCTTTGCGCCAATATCCGGACGCATTTACGACCGATTCGGCGCCAAACGGCCGGTGCTTCTGGGAAGTGCCTTCCTTATCCTCTCCCTTGTCCTCTTCAACAGCACCCTCTCTTCCGCCTCCACCTGGGTCCTCACGGTGTGCTACCTCTTCTTCGCCGCCGGACAGGGACTGTCCGTAGGGAATATTCTCACCTACAGCCTTTCTGTGCTGAATCAATCCATGAAACCCGACGGCAACGCCATCTGCAACACCGCCCAGCAGCTCTCCGGTGCCGTAGGCACCGCTGCCCAGACCGCCCATCCCGAAGGCTTCGCCGCCGCCACAGCCAAGGGCACCGCCGAAGCCTTTCTGGTCCTCCTCATCCTCGGGGTTCTCCAGTTCCTCTCCCTCTTCTCCTCCTTTCGGAAAGAAAAAAGAGTGGAAAGAAGGGAAACAATAGAAGGTAGAAGATAGACGGTTGTCGGCTGTCCGCTATCGGCTTACCGCTGTCCGCTGTCGGGGAGACATCAGACAATCAGATGGCATAGGAGTCATATATGACGGCGCCCTTGAAACGGAGGGGTGCCGCTTCTTTATGCTTTTGGGGATGGAGCCATTTCTCCCAAGGGAAAGCGGAGAAATGAAACGTGGAAAAACCGCTATTACCTTTCCGGTGATTCCCCCCCCCCTTTTTGGGTGGCTGCTTATTCTGTTACTTCAAGGGGGACAATGCTCTCCCTTGCCACCCCGCTAAAGCGGGGGCACTATGGGCGCTGGGCTTTTGAGTCAATTTATGTTTATGGCGATAACGTCGGCAAACCATACAACCGGGCTTTGCCCGTGGAAATGCACCCCTTCTGTCGCCTACGGCGACGTCTCTCCACGGGAAAGCGTCTCACACGATTCTCAGTCACCTGCGGCTCCCTACGAATCGTGTTCGCTTGCCACCCCGGAGGGGGAGATTCTAGCGGCGCTATATCTTGAGTTGCTTATGAATTCAAATGCTGAGCGGCGAGAAAACTTCCCCCTCCGGGGGAAGTGGTGCGCAGCACCAAAAGGGGTGCATTTCCACGCGCTGTGCACATTCTGCAGAGAATGTGCAAGTCAGTCGAAGTTGGCCCATAGCCTGCCCATAAAAGGGCCTTCCTTTTAATCGACTGACCGATAGGCGCGGTTGTATGGTTTGCCATCGGGCGAAGCCCGGCTGTAAAGGTTTTAGGCCGCGAAGCGGCCATTATAATTGCGCCCGAAGGGCGCCACCACACCCTTCAGCCGCCAAAGGCGGCTGTCAAACCTGAGAACCCTTATGAACCTTCAGAACCCTCACGCCGAAGGCGTGTCAAATTTCTTCCAGCGCTTCCATGCCCAGGATGAGGGCGGCGTTTCTGCTTTCTTTTCCCCAGCGGCGCTGGTCGTGGGTGAGGGAGGAGAGGGTGTCGGCGGTGAACATGATTTCCGCAAATTCCTTTCCCCTGTATCTGGCGCAGGCGGCGAGGGCGCTGGCTTCCATGTCCACCAGGGTGCAGCCTTCTTCGCGGCGGCGTTTGATTTTTTCTTCCGTTTCCCTGAAGAAGCCGTCGCTGGTCCAGGTGGCGGCGGGACGGAAGGGGAGGTTTTTCTTTTGGAAATAGTCCTTCAGGTGAAGGAGGGGGCCCTTGTCCATTTCAATAAAACGGGCAGGGGGCAGGTAGTGGTAGGAGGTGCCTTCGTCTCTGAGGGCCCTTTCAATGGGGAAGAAGCAGTTTTCCGGAATGTCGGTGAGGGCGCCGCAGCAGCCGATGGCCAGCACCTTTTCCACGCCGTAGGCAAAGAGCCGGTCTTCGATGAGCACGGCCGCCGGGGCACCGGCAGGGGCCTGCACCAGGAGGAGGGGTTCCCTTTCCCCTTCGATTTCATAAAGAGGGAAGGGCTTGGTGAGGGAAAGGAAGGTGCCTATAACCTTTCCGCCCCTCTTTTCCGCAAAGGAGGCGATTCGTTTTTCTCCCAGAAAGGCCATGAGGCAGCGGCGGGGGAGTTTCAGGGGAAGGTGCTCGAAATCCGGCGAAATGAGCCCTTCTTCCCTGCTGAATTCGGCAAGCGGTATGGTGGATGTGTCCATATAAACTCCTTTCCGGCGCCGCTTCATGACGGGAAGCGGCGCCACAGAACTTCCATTGCCTATAGTTTATCATTTTTCCTGCTCTGATACATTATCTTTCACACCACTTGACAGATTTCCGGCATAGGTGTACACTCATGGGCAGATGAGGGAATTCCAAGGTTCCCTTTCAAAGTGAATATGACTGGCAAAGGCGTCTGATGTTTTGGGACAATCAGACGCCTTTTTACGTGGCGGGGAGGCCTTCCGGGGGGGGGCCCCCCCCGCCGCTTTTAGTCATAATCATGATTTCAAGTTATGAATCACACGGTTAAGATTGCGTTGAAATGATTTTTCAAATTTTATTATTGCAGCACATGCATGGAAAGGAATTCAAAAATGCGCAAGGAACATGATTTTCTGGGAGAAAAATTAGTACCTGATGAGGTTTACTACGGCGTTCAGACCATGAGGGCTAAGGAAAATTTCCAGATTACCGGTGCCCACCTGGACCCTGATTTCATCGAATCCATGGCTTCTGTGAAAAAGGCTTCCTGCCTCACCAACCTGAAGACAGGCCGCATGGACAAGACCATCGGAGAAGCCATCATCCAGGCTGCTGATGAAATCATGGATGGCAAAATGCTGGACCAGTTCCCGCTTGACCCCATCCAGGGCGGCGCAGGCACTTCCATCAACATGAACATGAATGAGGTTCTGTGCAACCGGGCCCTTGAAATCCTTGGCTATGAAAAGGGCCGCTACGATATTATTTCACCAAACAACCACGCCAACATGGCCCAGTCCACCAACGACGTGTTCCCCACCTCCATTAAAGTATGCCTCTGCAGGAAAGCGGCAGCCTTGACGGAAGCGCTCATCGACCTGGCAGAGGGCTTTGAGGCCAAGGGGAAGGAATTTGAGGACGTGCTCAAAATGGGCCGCACCCATCTCCAGGACGCTGTGCCCATCACTCTGGGCGAGGAAATGAATGCCTACGCCTCCATGGTGCGCCGGAGCATCGGACGGATTACCCGGTCCCTGCGCTCCCTGCAGGACCTGAATATGGGCGGCACCGCCGTAGGCACGGGCCTCAATGCGGAACCGGAATACATCCGCCTCTTCCCCTATACCCTGTCTGAAATCACGGGCTTCCATTTTGAAACGGCGCCAAACCTCATCGATGCTACCAACAACACCGACTGCTACGCCGACGTATCCGCCGCCCTCAAGGTGACAGCCCTTTCCCTCATTAAAATGGCCAACGACATCCGTCTCATGGCCTCCGGCCCCCGCTGCGGCCTCAATGAAATCAAACTGGAAGCCCGCCAGCCCGGATCCTCCATCATGCCGGGCAAGGTAAACCCGGTGATTGCAGAAGTCCTCGACCAGACCTGCTACCAGGTCATCGGCAACGACCTGGCCATCAGCATGGCCGTGGAAAATGGACAGCTGGAGCTGAACGTCATGGAACCGGTGATTGCCTTCAACATCTTCAACTCCTTCCGCTACCTCACCAATGCGGTGAATACATTCAATGAAAAGCTCCTGAAGACCCTGGAGGCCAACAGAGAACAGTGCCAGTACTGGGTGGACCACAGCGTAGGCGTCATCACCGCCCTCCTGCCACACATCGGCTACGAAAAATGCGCTGCCACCGCCAGAGAAGCCTACACCACCGGCGAACCGGTTCGTGAAATCATCCTGAAAAAACAGCTCATCACCAAAGAAGCCATGACCCGCATCCTCTCCCCCTACGAAATGACCCACCCCGGCATTGCAGGCGGGAAAGACGCACTGGCAAAATGAAGAAATCCGATTGATTGAAATAATAACAATAGTTTGCCTGCCATTTGGGACCTCTCCGGAGGTCCTTTTTTCTTGGGACTGCCGCCTGCCTTCCCCTCGTCATCCTGAGCGAAGCGAAGAATCCCGGTAAGAATGGCAAGTGAGGGAAAGACGGTAAATACCGGTCGGCGGGAAGGCAGTGGGATAATGGCAAATGAGGGTGGGCGCTGGGCGAGTGCCGCATGATATTAAAGGAAAGCATAGAGCTGCTTATTCTGTTACTTCAAGGGGAACAAAGCTTTTCTTGCCACCCCGCTAAAGCGGGGGCACTATGGGTGCTGGGCTTTTGAGTCAATTTGTGTTTTTGGCGATAACGGTGGAAAACCATACAACCGGGCTTCGCCCGTGGAAATGCACCCCTATTCCCGCTACGCGGGACTTCCCCCGGAGGGGGAAGTTTGCTCTCCGCTCAGCTTTAGACCTCATAAGTACATCAAGGCATAGCGCCGCTAGAATCTCCCCCTCCGGGGTGGCAAGCGAACGTGATTTGTAGGGGAGCGACAGCGACCTGAAAATCACGTGAGACGCTTTCCCGTGGAGAGACGCCGCCGCAGGCGGCAGAAGGGGTGCATTTCCATCGCCCGCAGGGCGGTTTGCCTGTTTTTCCACGGGCGCAGCCCGGTTGTACGGTTTTCTCTTCGCTGCTGTCATAGACTCACTTTGATACCACTGCCCAGTACCCATTGTGCCCCCAGCTCCGCTGGGGGAAAGGTGGTGGCGCCAGCCACCAAAGGGGGGCGCTGCCGACAGACAGCATTTATATTGCGCCCGACAGGGCGCCACTACAACCCTCAGACGCGAAGCGTCTGTCAATCCTAAGAACCCTCGGGGCGAAAGCCCCGTCCATCTTTAGAACCCTTTCCCCTCCCCTTGCGTTCGGGAATACCGTTCAGCAGTCCAGCGATAAGCGGACAGCCGATAGCGGACAGCCGGCAGCCATCCCCCCTTACTCCTTCTCTATGGAATTCTTGATTTCCTCCAACGACTTGATATCCACTTCGGAAATAAGTTTCTTGAATTTTTCCAGCTGCTCCGCCACTTCCGGCGCCAGTTTCGGGAACTGGGGATTGATTTTCTTCAGCGCCTGCAGGGTGATGAGAGCCACCACATAGCGGGTATACCACTTGTTGTCTGCCGGCACAATGTACCAGGGGGAGATGTCCTTGGAGGTTTTGGAAATCATTTCCTCATAGAGCTCCTGGTACCGGTCCCAGTACTGTCTTTCGTTGATATCGGACATGGAGAATTTCCAGTTCTTCTGCTGGTTGATGATGCGGTCCATGAGTCGGCGCTGCTGTTCCTTCTTCGATACGTGGAGGAAAATTTTCACCATCTGGAAACCGTTCTGGTGGAGGTATTTCTCCCAGTTGTTAATCTGTTCATACCGCTCTTCCCAGAAGTCCTTATGAATCAGGTCCTGCGGGAGCTGGCCCTTGTGAATCAGGTCGTGAATGCGGGTGACAATGACGTCCTCATACTGGGAGCGGTTGAAAATGCCGATGTCCCCCCGCTCCGGCAGGGCTTTATTGATGCGCCACATGTAATCGTGGTCCTTTTCCTCGCTGGTGGGCTGCTTGAAGGACACCACCTTCACGCCGCCGGGATCCAGATTGGCGAAGACATGGTTCACCGTGCCGTCCTTACCGGCAGCGTCCATGGCCTGCAGCACGATGATGAGACCGTAGGTATTCTGGGCATACAGCTTTTCCTGCAGGTCCTTCACCTTTTCAATGACCTCCGGGAAATAGAGGGATTTCACCTTTGCCTTGTCAATGGCCACATCACAGGCAGTGGGATATTTCTTCAGGTTTACCTTGGTGCCTTCCTTCACCCGATACCGATCAATATTCACTTTACCATCTTTGATTTCATCCATCTTCTCATCCTCCAGTCTGTAAAAAATACTCTCTCCCTTAATTATAAAACATATTTCCCTATGAAGGCATAAAAAGAATTTCTATTAACCCTTATCAGTCATAGTATAATAAAGACAGAAAGGAGGAGCGCCATGGAAGAAGATAAGAAACCGGAAGGAAAAAGGTACCGCACCATGGAAAGCATTGCCGGCGTCTTTACGGAGTCCGACGTGAGGCAGAAGCTTTTCGGAAATAAGGGTTTCCAGTTTTACCTGTTCCAGAAACGGTGGAAAAAAATCGTAGGCGCCGTGATGGCGGAAGAGTCCTACATTACCGGCTGCAAGGGCCCCCTCCTCTTTGTAAGGGTCACGAACTCCACCTTCCTGCAGCAGCTCTTCATGATGAAGGCGGACATTCTGAAGGAACTTCAAAAGGATGAAATCGGCCGCTATTTCACGGATATCAAATTTCTGGCCGGCTCTCCCCAGAAACCCTATAAGCCCTTCACCACCCTGGATCCGGTGAACCAGACCATTGAAAAGGAACATAAAAGATACAGCCAGAGCCTCACGGAAGAAGAAGAGACCTGGATAAGGAGCTGGGTGGATGGACACGTAAAAAAAGAGGCCCTGCGGCCCCAGTTTGCGGAAATGATGGAAGAAGTGCTGAAAATCCGGAAAGGAGAACTCAAAGACGGCTACCACCCCTGCTCCATCTGCGGCAGCCTCTGCCCGCCTTCGTCTCCCATCTGCCCCGCCTGCCAAAGAAAACTGGCTAAAACGAAGAAAAACAAGGTCATCCTCATCCTGAAGGAAAATCCCCATTACACCTACCAGGAAGTCCGCGCCATCCTCCCCTGCGAATACAGTATGTACGAAGAAGCCCGGGACATTCTCATCCACCGGGCTAAAGAAAAAATCTTCCGCAAAGAAGCGGCATCGGAAGAAAAAAGAAAACTCCTCGCCCTCCTTCTCCACAGGCCTTTGACCGGTATTACGGAAAAGGAAGCGGAGGAAATGCTGCAGAAAATGCCGCAGAAGAAATGGGACTGAATCGGCGGCTTCGCCGCCGCAGGTTCAGAGGGGAAGGTTGACGGCCCTTTGGGCCGAAGGTTCTTAAGGTTCTAAAGTTTGACAGCGGCCATTGGCCGCTGAGGTTTATGGACCCACTTCAGCTTTGTAAAGCCCCTATTTAGAACGGTTGTTGTGGATATGCTGATTGAATCGTTTATAACCGTTTTGAGTAAAAATATTTGCCAAAACTTTAAAGTAAATGATAATATTGACATAAGACAGCTGGCATGGCTTTCTCTTACTTTGGGTAAGAGGGGGTGATTCACTATGAGCCAAGACTTATATCAGGCCTTTATGGTCATCATTAATTTTGCTGCTCTGGTGGTCGCCATCATTGCACTTTCTAAAAAGTAGCAATTGAAAAAAGCCATCCAATGGCTTGGAAGGCTCCTTTCAAATTAATTAAATTCTGAGAGAGCCGTTTTCCCAGCACGGATACCAGCTGTCTCTTTCTATGCCCATTATACCATAGAAAAGGTAAAAAACAACAGTATTGGTTTTTGATATAAGTGCCAATGATAAATGATTTACATACTTTATCATTACGCTCTCAGCGCGTTGACCCCTTTATACTGCGGCGACAACCGCCACCGTCACCCTCTGAACCCTTTGACCCCTCTGAACCCGGGCCGCTCTGAAGCGGCCCTATAAACTGCGGCGGAGCCGCCACCATCACCCTTTGAACCTTTTGAACCTTCTGAACCCGGGCCGCTCCGCGGCCCTAAATCAGTGATACAATATATACAGAGAGCTTCCATGCTCACACTGTCAAAAGGAGGATGAGAGAAATGGAAATCAGAAAAATTACCATTGCCGGTGCAGGGACCATGGGGTATTCCATGGCGGAGATTTTTGCGCGGAAGGGCTATGATGTGATTCTCTGGAACCACCGGGGTGCCACTTTGGAACGGGCGAAGACGAAGATTGCGCCGGACATGGTGGACCATATTTCCTACACCACGGACCCCGCTGCTTTTAAAGGGCGGGACCTCATTGTGGAAAACATTGTGGAAAATCTGGCGGTGAAGTCGGAATTCTATAAAACCTATTCTCCCATGGCAGACGAAGGGACCATCATCGCCACCAACACCTCCGGCCTTTCTATCAATGCACTGGCAAAGTCGGTGACAAAGCCGGAGCGGTTCCTGGGCATGCACTGGTTCAATCCGCCCACCCTGATTCCCCTCATTGAAATCATCAAGAATGACCGCACAAAGGATGAGGTGGCCAAAACCATTTACCACCTTGCCCTTGCCATCGGAAAGAAACCGGCCATTGTGGAAAAGGATGCCCCCGGCTTTGCGGCCAACCGCATCCAGCTGGCGGTGATCCGGGAGGCCCTTTCCATGGTGGAAAAGGGAATCATCAGCAAAGAAGGTATTGATTCGGTCATGAAATACGGTCTGGGCTTCCGCTGGGCCTGCCTGGGGCCCCTGGAAACGGCGGACTTCGGCGGCCTTGACGTATTTGCCCACATCAGCGAATACCTCATGCCGGATTTGGAAGACAGCCATGAAGTGCCATCTCTTCTGGCAGAAAAGGTGAAGGAAGGGCACCTTGGCGTGAAAACGGGAGAAGGTTTCTACAAGTACGACGGCAATAGGGCGGCGGAAGCGACAAAGGAAAGGGACAGGAAACTGAAGGCAGTGTATGAGGCGCTGTATAAGTGAGCTGGTGAGCTAGTGAGCTAGGGAAGAGCTGATTCATTTGCTTCTCTAAGGAAGCGCTGATTAAATCGTTGTCTGCTTTTATTCTAGAATTTTTATGCAA
>OGKD01001952.1_pt1 | contig 10015 bp, 10 predicted proteins | sample 1572371 | NCBI WGS metagenome assembly OGKD01 (sample SAMEA2582096, study PRJEB24529) | metagenome | biome: Human gut stool | place: China | collected 2011 | reverse complement strand
AAATCCGATGCACAAAGGTATCACCTGTTATGGGGAAGACCTCCGGAATGTAACCGATGTGAATGGCTTTACGCTTCTCTACTTCTTGAACTTTTATCGCTTATCCGATGAAAGCGCAGCCTTCTTCTCCCGTGCCCGATGGTTTGATTTGCTGATGGGTACTGACAGCGTACGCAAGGCTATCCTCAAAGGGGAATCGGAAGAGGCTATCCGGAATAGTTGGCAAAAGGAGTTACAGGATTACAAAGAGATTAGAAAAAAACATCTTCTCTATGAGTAAAAAACTAGTATCATACTCTCATTCATTTTTATAAACCACTTATAATTAAAAGAATAAGTATATTAGCAAAAAGAATGAGAGTTATGATAGTTATTTTCTACTCTAAGAACAATCAGTTAATAACACAATAATGAAAGATAAAACACAAAAAAGTTTCAGGGGAATAGTCCGGATATTACTTCTTGTTTTCTGTTATACCTTTGGTAGTCATGCTTTTGCATTGGCTTTAGAGCACGAACAAACAGTAGATATCTATAAAGTAACAGATGTCCCCAATCCGCGTAATGAAAGCTCTTCCAATTGGGTCAGCAATCCGAATCAGATATTGGATGAAAGTTATGTGTGGGAAATAAATAATATGTTGTCACAGTTAGAAGATTCATTGAGTATTGAAGTGACAGTTGTTGCACTCCCTTCTATCGGTGAAGATATTCCGGCAGAGTTTGCCCACAAGCTTTTTGAACACTGGGGCATCGGAAAGAAAGCGGACGACAACGGATTACTGATTCTTTTAGTGCTCGATCAACGTAAAGTCACTTTCGCAACCGGATACGGTTTGGAAGGAGTACTTCCCGACGCTTTATGCTTTCGCATTCAACAGAATGAAATGGTTCCGTGGTTTAGAAAAAACGACTTTGACAGAGGAATGACAGAGGGAGTCCGGGCTGTAACATTGGTGCTTTATGGAAGCGACTATGAGCCCGTTTCTCAAGGCACTTCTGATAATTACTGGAAAAGTGCCGGCAATACGTTGTGGAATTTTCTGGCAAATCAGCCGCCTATGCTTTGGGTATTCTTGATACTGGTAAATGTTATCACTTACCTCATGAAGGTAAATAAAGCTCGCCCCAAAGACAGTTCAGCATTAGCAGCAATCAAAGTCCTGACACTTTACAACCCACTTGGATGTCTTGTATTGTTTTTTCCAGTCTGGCCTGCACTTATTGCGGTATCCTTATGGTACAAGTTCTACCAAAAACAACGTGTTATTTTGCAGAGTAAAACCTGCGATTCTTGCAAAGCTGTGGCTTTACAACTTTTACCCAATGAGCTTGCAACCCCTTTATTATCTGCTTCCGAACAAATGGAACACAAACTAGGTTCTGCCATCCACCGTATTTATCAATGTACTTCCTGCGGCTGGCTTTTACGGTATAAATCTATCACCATAAGCGAATATAGGATGTGTAATCAATGCCATACCATTGCTTCCAAGCGTATCAGCCCGTGGAAAACAATTAAAGAGCCCACATATTCCGATGCCGGATTGGAGGTTGCCGACTCTCTTTGCCTGATGTGCGGAGATAAAAAGCAGACAACACAGAAGATTCCCCGCAAGACACCCCCCAATAGTGACAGTTCTAGTAATAGTCACAGCAGTAGTAGTGGCAGAAGCAGTAGTAGAAGTAGTAGCGGCAGTTTTGGTGGTGGACATAGCGGTGGCGGTGGAGCGTCAAGTAGTTTTTAAGATCAACTATCCATCCGAAGAAGTCGACTAACCAAATAAAGGACATGAAAACACATCTCACCTGAATATTTTCATAGAAAGATGGTTGTCCACTCCCTTATTCTAACTATTTTTGCATAGATAACCGAACATAAAAAAGTGAAATGAATATCGAAGAATTTAGAGAATACTGTCTTTCTTTTAAAGGTGTTCACGAGAAGATGCCTTTTCCCAATGTACCCGACCAATATAGCCGTGACGTTCTATGCTTTTATGTTGCGGACAAATGGTTTTGTTTCGTTAACATTGAGATTTTCGATTTTTGTTGCATCAAATGTAACCCTGACGAATCTGGAGAACTGCAAACTGAATATGCCGGTATAAAACCAGGCTGGCACATGAATAAGAAATATTGGATCAGCGTTTATTTCAATCAAGACGTATCTGATGATAAGATCAAAGAACTTGTAAGCAAATCCTATGATATTGTAGTCAAAAGTCTGACAAAGAAAGAACAGGTTTCTGTTTGAGATTGCAAAAAGTCCTCCAGTGCTTTCAAGTCTTTTATTTCAAATATTCTTTCCATCATTTTCATTTTCAGCTCCGATGTCTTGTGTTGGGGAATGTTTTACATTTTTCACAGCGTGCACTATTCAATTGCGCTCCCAGACAAGGATTTTTTTGCCGTGTATAGGTAGGACACCCACCACAAAACACGCCACATGCCGGGACACGACCATTATAAATTTTCATCATACAAGGCTTTTGGCCATCCAATAGTTAGTAAGAGACAGCTGATTAGCCCTGCGTTTTTGCTCTACTTCTACTATATACCCTCGCTTTTCAAAAAATGGACGGGCTGTTATACTCACTTCAGAGGTAATCCGCGTAATCCCGGCTGCGACGGCATAACGTTCTATCTCATTCAACAATAGTGTAGCAACACCTTTGCCCTGAAAATCCTTATGAATAAACATTGAATGCAAATAGCCCTGAGGTGTAATGGATGAAAAACCGACGATTTCAGATTGCCGATTAACAGCAACAATAAAATAGTGAGTTTTTATCATACCCTCTATTTTAGAAGGATCATCTCCGCACGATGCCCAATCTTCAACCTCGGCCTGTGAATAGTCACGCCTGTTTATCACTAACACTGTGTTTCGATATAGAGACTGAATTTCCTCTATATCCGTATTTAAAGCTATCCTTATAGTAATCATATAATCCCTAATTATTTACTATTTTACCTCTTTTTTTCGCATTTTCCACAACTGCCAGCTATTGATAATATTCTGCCACAGCACATACGAACCCGGCCCTACGGAAGAGAGCGGATTCAAATAAGTATAGGACATCCAAATGGCAAGCACCGTATTCTTCTGTCCCAGCGCCTGTCCGCCACTGATACGGTCATTGTAATGCCCGCCGATTCTCTTACCTAAATAGAATTGGACACAACAGGCTGCCAAACCTGCTAAAGCAATCAGGACTTCCACAAACACCGGAGCATCACTGTTCGCCAACGAACGCACCGTCTGCCCCGATACAATGGCAAGCGCCACCGCCCATAAGTAGAAAGCAGCATCGTGAAACTCCAATAAGCATCTATGCACATTCTTGACAAACACCCGCAGAAACCAAGCCATGAAGAAAGGCAGAAGCAACAGCGGAAACACCTTACTCAGTATTTTCAAGAAAGCTGCAAAAAAAGTAACATCCGCATGAGGCTCAACCCAAGGAAATACCAACGGAACAACCACCGCAGCCAAAAGATTGGACAACAACGTATACGTGGTAAGACTCGACGCACTTCCGCCCAGCTTACCGGTAATGACCGCAGCAGCAGTAGCCGTAGGACAAATAAGACATACCATAGCCCCTTCAAAAACTTCCCGATACATCTCCTCCATCGGACAGCACACCAGCAAAGCCGCCACAATCAGACACGCCACCGTCTGAAACAGCAACAGCCAGCCATGCCATCCTTTCGGTTTCAAATCATGCACTTCTACCTTACAGAAGGTTAGCAGCAATTGGGCAAAAATCAAAGCCGGAGTCAGGAGAGCCACCAACCCGTTCAAACAAGGTTTCACCGGTGCAAACCAGGGAATTTTCGCAAAGAAGAAATATCCAGCCGTACCGGCAAGCATCGCCAAAGGCAATGTCCAATTCTTTATAAGACGAAGAAGCATACCTGTATCTACCAATTAATATTTGTGCGCAAAGTTACAGATATTATCAACAAATAGGCTCATCGCAGAAAATAAAAGGGAAAAAAGAGAAGCATTGACACAGAACATAGTATTTTTAATTCGTTAGACAGTCGTCGCCCTTTCGTTAGACCCGGGTCATCCGTTCGTTCAACCAAGGTCTAACGAACGGATGACCCGGGTCTAACGAATTATGCACAGCCAACCGCCAAACAGAAGCAAGTATAGAAAACATGTAAATTTTGCAAATGCAAAGACTAAATCTCCCTAAAAAGAAGCTGTTACGAATAAAACTTGAAAGCAAAGTGTGAGTTTTCTATAAAATTACATTACTTTTGCAGGGCGATAATAGACCTTTGCGCTATCTTTGCAACGATATTTTAATATGAAACGATACAGACAACATATCTTATATATAAGCCTTTGCCTGGGACTGCTCATTGCGCCTTTTTGTTGCAGCAATATCGGGGCGAAGGATTTTGTTGTCGTTATCGACGCCGGACACGGCGGACACGACCCCGGCGCCATCGGCAGAATCTCCAAAGAAAAGAACATAAACCTGAATGTCGCACTCAAGCTCGGCAAGCAGATACAAAAGAACTGCCCGGATGTAAAAGTCGTATATACCCGTACGCGGGATGTCTTTATTCCTCTAAACCGACGCGCGGAAATAGCCAATGATGCCAAAGCAGACCTATTTATCTCGATCCACACCAATGCGCTTGCCAATAACCGGACTGCCAAAGGCGCATCCACCTGGACGTTAGGTCTTGCCAAATCGGATGCCAACCTTGAAGTTGCCAAACGGGAAAACTCGGTCATTCTTTACGAAAGCGACTATAAGACCCGCTATGCAGGATTTAATCCCAATTCCGCCGAGTCCTACATTATCTTCGAGTTCATGCAGGATAAATATATGTCGCAAAGCGTGCATCTGGCATCACTTGTACAAAAGCATTTCCGCAACACCTGCCGGCGGGTAGACCGGGGCGTGCACCAGGCAGGTTTTCTGGTATTGAAAGCCAGTGCCATGCCCAGTATTCTGGTCGAACTCGGCTTTATCTCCACACCCGAAGAAGAACGTTATCTAAACACGGATGCAGGAACCGGCACCCTTGCCGACGGTATTTTCCGTGCTTTCCTTACTTATAAACGGGAACAGGAAATCCGGTTGAACGGAAGCAGCCAGACCATTCTGCCGGAAGACCTGCCACAGCCGGAAGAGAAAACGTCCGCTCCTGCCGATGCCACACCCGAAACAGAGAAAAAAGCGACCGCCCGGAACAACAAACCGGCCCCCCAGCCTTCGGAAAAAGCAACCGTTGCGCAGACAGAGGACAAAGCCCCTGTGTTCAAGATACAGATACTCACCTCTTCCCGTCCGCTGGCCAAGAACGACAAGCGGCTGAAAGGATTGAAAGATGTGGATTATTATAAGGAAGGCGGCCTGTACAAATACACCTATGGCGCATCTTCCGATTATAATAAGGTGTTGCGCACCAAACGTTCAATTACGGCAAAATTCAAGGATGCTTTCATCATAGCCTTTAAAAACGGCAGGAAAGTAAACGTAAATACTGCCATCAGAGAATTTAAAAACAAAAGAAATAAATAAAATACATCATGAAGTATATTACCAAAGAAGTCAGAATTGGAATCGCAGGCATAGCAGCGCTTTGCATATTAGTATATGGTATCAACTATCTGAAAGGCATTCACATGTTCAAGCCTTCCAGTTATTTCTATGTCAAGTTCCATAATGTCAACGGACTCACCAAATCAAGTCCGGTCTTTGCCGACGGTTTCCGCGTAGGTATCGTACGCGACCTGTATTACGATTATACCCAACCCGGAAAAGTGGTTGCCGAAATAGATGTCAACACCGACCTCCGCATTCCCAAAGGCAGTACGGCAGAACTGGCCACGGAAATGTTAGGCGGCGTCAAGATGAATCTTCTTCTTGCCAACAATCCCCGCGAGAAGTATCAGGTCGGAGATACGATTCCCGGCACTCTCAACAACGGAATGATGGAGAAAGTGGCTACCATGATGCCGCAACTGGAAAAGATGCTGCCCAAACTGGATTCTATCCTCGGCTCTTTAAATACGGTATTGGCAGACCCCGCCATACCTGCCACCCTGCACAATGTGCAGAACCTGACCGCCAACCTGGCCGTAACCAGCGGACAACTGCAAACATTGATGAATAAAGACCATCGGAGATAACTTTGTTCTGATTTCCAACAACCTGAAAGAGATAGACTACGCAACAGCCATGCAAAGCATAGACTCAACGCTGGCCAACGTGAAGATGCTTACAGACAAATTAAACCGTAAGGACAATACAGTAGGATTGTTGCTGAACGACCCGTCGCTTTACAACAATCTGAATGCCACCACGGCAAACGCAGCGAGCTTGTTGGAAGACTTGAAATCGCATCCGAAACGCTACGTCCATTTCTCTTTGTTCGGCAAGAAAGATAAGTAGAAATTCCTCTTAAATAGATTTTGTCTAAATAAGAAGGCTCATTTGTTATTGGGAAAGAAACCCCTTGATAAGTCTACGTATAAAGGTAAAAAAGAGGTTTATACTCATGCTGTTTCCAATGGATGCAGCAGCTTGTGTATAGGCTATAATACACTACATTACAAGCTGTTACATAAAAGCAAGACTTCCAGCAAAGGCATAGGTTTCATACACTCCGATAAGTAGCTGAAAGTAAAGAGATTATTGTTTTCCTGAGAAATGCAAGAAAAGAGAGATTTGTTTTTTTCAAATAAGATTGCCAATTTTGCAAACGTAGAAGTTTTGCTTAATTAATAAATGTATTAGTAACCGTTATGAGTGGACAGGATCATGTCGGATTGTGGAACCGCTGTCTTGAAATCATCAGAGACAATGTTCCGGAACAGACATATAAAACTTGGTTTCTCCCCATCGTTCCCTTAAAATATGAGGATAAAACGCTCGTTGTACAAGTTCCCAGCCAGTTCTTTTACGAATTTCTGGAGGATAAATTTGTAGACTTGTTGCGTAAGACCCTCTATAAGGTAATCGGAGAGGGAACAAAGTTGATGTATAATGTTATGGTGGACAAAAGTTCACGGCCTGAAAAGACCGTCAACTACGAGTCGACCCACCGTACTATTATGCCACAAAAGCAAACGATAGATAAAGCTATTCCACAGATACCTGTTCCCGATTTGGATCCGCATCTGAATCCGGAATACAATTTCGACACGTTCATTGAAGGATATAGCAATAAACTCTCTCGTAGTGTTGCAGAAGCAGTGGCGCTCAATCCGGCTAAGACCATATTCAATCCGCTGTTTTTGTATGGAGCATCAGGTGTGGGAAAAACTCACCTTGCCAATGCCATCGGTACAAAAATCAAGGAATTATATCCGGAAAAACGCGTATTGTACGTATCTGCGCATTTATTCCAAGTACAATACACCGACTCTGTACGTAACAATACGACCAACGATTTCATCAACTTCTACCAGACTATTGACATATTGATTATTGACGATATTCAGGAATTTGCAGGCGTTACCAAAACGCAGAACACATTCTTCCATATCTTCAACCACCTGCATCAAAACGGCAAACAGCTTATTCTCACTTCAGACCGGGCTCCCGTACTGCTTCAAGGTATGGAAGAACGCTTGATTACACGTTTCAAATGGGGAATGGTGGCGGAACTGGAAAAGCCCACGGTAGAATTGCGCAAAAATATCCTGCGCAATAAGATACATCGTGACGGTTTACAATTCCCGCCGGAAGTAATTGATTATATAGCAGAGAATGTAGGTAACAGTGTGCGCGACCTGGAAGGCATTGTCATCTCCATTATGGCCCATTCTACGATATACAACAAGGAAATCGACCTGGAGTTGGCGCAACGCATCGTACGCAAAGTCGTGAACTGCGAAAGCAAAGCCATAACCATTGACGACATCATCACCACCGTATGCAAACATTTTGGTTTGGAAAATGCCGCCATACATACAAAATCGCGTAAACGCGAAGTGGTGCAAGCCCGTCAGATAGCCATGTATTTAGCCAAAAAACATACAGACTTCTCTACAGCCAAGATAGGTACGCTAATCGGAAATAAAGACCATGCCACCGTACTGCATGCCTGCAAAACAATCAAGCAACTGAAAGAGGTGGACAAATCATTCCGCGCTGAAATCGAAGAAATTCAGACCGCCTTGAAAAAAGTATAAGGTACGGAATAAAAGTATAAGGTATAAGGTATGAGGTATAAAGTCATCATGCAAAAAACTGCATGGATACGCTTTATACCTCATACGTTATACTCAAATTAAAATCCCTGTTGTTTCATTACTTTCCAAAGATTCTCGGACATAGCCTCGCTGTCTTTCTTTGTATAGCGTACATCCGTAAAGACCTGAGCCAATGTTTCTTTATTATTTTCTGCGATAAACTGCTTATTCTCAGGCAAAGATTCCTTATAGGCATACAGACGGTCGATATCCTCAGGAGTATAATCATGATAAGTTTCTTCATGGACAATGGCCCCCAAAGGCAGTCGGTCTACCTGTGCAGGAGTCTCTGCCGGCCAGCCTACGGTAACGGTAGTGATAGGGAAGACCAATTCGGGCAACTCCAATGCCTCAATAATCATTTGGGGGTTGTAGGTGGTAGTACCCAGATAGCAGATGCCCAAACCTTTTTCTTCGGCTGCCACACAGAATGTTTGCGCAACCAACAAAGCATCCACAGCTCCGGTAACAAACCATTCAAAATTGTTATATCCCGGTTCTGCCTTCCGCTGCTCGCACCATTTGCTAAAACGGCGCAAGTCGATGCAAAAAGTAAGGACTGTCGGCGCCGTCTTCACCATAGGCTGATTGAAATGCGCCGGTGCCAACCTGGCTTTCCGGTCAGCGTCACGGGTTACAATTACGCTATACACCTGCATGTTTCCAACCGTAGAAGCACGGAAAGAGGTTTCAAGCAAATCATTTAACAAATCAGAAGAAATATCTTTCTGCTGATACTTACGGATTGTTCTCCTTTGTTTTAGACTTTCCATTCTTTCTTTTTTCTGCAAATATATGAAAAGAAACACAGAATATCATCCAATAGTTTAGAATATGTGCAGGCATGTTTTCTAAAAAGGACAAACTACCCGAACTGTATTCGTTATGGAATTTTCTTTTTAGAAAACTTTTTGTTAATTTACAAAAAGCCATTTTATTATAAACCAATAAATTAACCGATTAAAACTGAAAACTAACAACCGGTTAATAAAAACATCATTTTTTATTTTGCCATAACAAAAAACATTCATAGATTTGCAGCCACATTTGTTAGCAATAAGTACAACTTCTACACTTTTACTTATTCATAATTAAATCTAAGAGTTATCGCATCGTGGAAAAGAAAGTTTATTCTTATGACGAAGCCTACGAAGAATCTTTACGATACTTCCAAGGCGACGAACTGGCTGCAAGGGTTTGGGTGAACAAATACGCAGTCAAAGATTCTTTCGGAAATATTTACGAAAAATCTCCGGAAGACATGCATTGGAGAATAGCCAATGAAGTAGCCCGCATCGAAGCCAAGTACCCCAACGCACTGACTTCCGAAGAACTCTTCGGCTTGTTGGACCACTTCAAATACATCGTTCCGCAAGGCAGCCCGATGACCGGAATCGGAAACAACTACCAGGTAGCTTCCCTTTCCAACTGTTTTGTGATAGGTGTGGATGGCGAGGCCGACTCATACGGTGCAATCTTCAAGATTGATGAAGAGCAGGTACAACTGATGAAACGCCGCGGCGGTGTAGGACACGACTTGTCACACATCCGCCCGAAAGGTTCTCCGGTAAAAAATTCCGCCCTGACATCAACCGGACTGGTTCCTTTCATGGAACGCTACTCCAACTCCACCCGTGAAGTAGCCCAAGACGGCCGCCGGGGTGCGCTGATGTTAAGCGTATCCATCAAGCATCCGGATTCGGAAGCCTTTATAGATGCAAAAATGACAGAAGGTAAAGTTACGGGGGCCAATGTATCCGTCAAGCTGACCGACGCATTCAT
>OGKD01001948.1_pt1 | contig 10028 bp, 10 predicted proteins | sample 1572371 | NCBI WGS metagenome assembly OGKD01 (sample SAMEA2582096, study PRJEB24529) | metagenome | biome: Human gut stool | place: China | collected 2011 | reverse complement strand
CCCTCTACCGCTTCGCTCAAAACACATTTCTGGTAATTGTTTCCGAATTGTTAAGACGCAAAAATAAGTAAAGGGTCTCTGCTCGTATATAGAATCGCCGGTTGACCCGAACGAAGTTCCTGCCCCTGTTTTGCAGCAGCATTGGCTGAAAAGCCGGTATCACGCTCGGACGGCTCATGAAATTTTCAAGGTGCAATCTTCCCTGGAAAAGAAAAATACCGCCCACGCAGTACAGGCGAAGGATTTTGTCGGGATGAAAGGCGGCAAAATGAATCGGGTGTGTTGCGGGGCGGTACGTTCTTTCCGGGCAATCATCCGCTGAAAGTGGTGGTTATCACGGTGAGAACCACCACTTTTGTCAGCAGAATTTGGAATAAAGGGTATCATGGAAGCGTGGGTGCATCAATATGGTTTTGTAAATTTTATTGCAATAAAGCGGTGATAGTAGGACTTATGGCACGGTGAAAATGAAAACAGCAGACAGAGATGTTCCTGTCTGCTTGGTAAGAGATATGATAGAAGAGCAGGCTGGTGTGGTATGGTCACAGATACTCCACCAGCAGTTCTACGAAGATATCGAACAGCACCGGAGAAACCGAACTGGCCTCGGGGTCACAAGTGGAATAAGGCAGAACGACACTGCGGTCGATTTTTTCGGCGCAGGCCGGGTGCGGATTTGCGGTGACGAGCAATATTTTACCGGTGGTGTGCTGGATGCTCTGCATGATCTCCGAACGTCCGCTGACGGAAAACAGAATCAGAAGATCGTTGTCGTCCATATAAGCAGAGGTCTCTCCCAGAAAATCATTGGCAACAGCCCGCACGGTGCGGCGCTTCTTCCGCATCAGGATCTCGAACAGCTGTGCAGGCTGGAAGCTCTTGGCAAGGCCGGTGGCGTAAATGTTGGCGTGGTTGTTGATGTATTGCGCTAACTCCTGCAAGTAGGCAGGTGTCAGAAGCTTTTCAGAGTTTTGCAAAAGCTGATATAACCGATGAAAGTAGCCAGTGTGGTTAGAGCCTTGCGCTGTCTGCTCGGCCTGCACAGCAAGCCAGGTGCTCACATCAGCCCGGAAATCCTGATAGCGGTTATAGCCCAGCGTTTTGACAAAGCGGGAGAGTGCCGGCTGCGAAACGCCGCAGTCCTCGGCAAGGCGGCTGGTGGTTTTATAGACGACCTGATCCGGGTTCTCCAGAATGGCCTGATAGATGGCCAGATCATTCGGGGTGAAATCGGAGCGGTGCATTTCCATGAGTTGAAGCGGATTCATAAGGATATCTCCTTGGTATTTACAGGTGCTGTATCGAATATTTGATTCTATCATATCGAAAAGAAGGCAAAAATGCAAGCGTTCCGAAAAAATCATGCTGCGGAACGCGAAAAAGAGATGCGTGTCAGACAGATATCGCTGGAAATTGGTGGATATGCGCAAGAAAGCAGAAAATCTTTGTTTAAAACAGATATTTACAACTTCTGAATATTTTGATATAAAATATTTGATTCAAGTGAATGAAACTTCCAAAAATGCTTTGACCGGTCAACAGGAAGTGTTTCATGAAGAGTCGATCCTGATATTGTGGTCGTTTGGAAACCGAAGGAGGACTTTTACATGGCAACCAACAAACAGATCGCCGAAAACGTGCTCAAAGCAGTTGGCGGCAAAGAAAATGTAGTCAATCTGGCGCACTGCTTTACGCGGTTGCGTTTTACCCTGAAAGATGAATCCAAGGTGGATCAGGATGCCCTGCGTAAAACACAGGGCGTGATCCAGCTGATCATGGCTGGCGGACAATGTCAGGTCGTTGTCGGCAGCAAGGTGGATGCTTTGTATGATCTGATCTGCGAGACTTACGGCATCAGCACCGCTGTAGAGGAAAATGACGTGGCAGACGGGCAGAAGCACAACCCCATCAATACGCTGATGAATACCATGTCCGGTGTTCTGGCACCGACCCTTGGCATCCTGACCGCAGCCGGTATCATCAAAGGTGTGATCTCGCTGTTTGCATCGCTGGGCTGGGTCTCGACCACCAGCGGCGTATACATGCTGCTGTATGCAGTCGGTGACGGCTTCTTCTACTTCCTGCCCATCCTGCTGGGCTTCTCGGCAGCCCGTCGTTTCAAGTGCTCGGAGTACCTGGGCGCTGCGATCGGCACGGCACTGGTTTACCCGGCCATGGTGAACATCGGCTCCACGATGGAAGTGGCTGGTACGATCCTGGCAGGTACGCCGTTTGCCATGGACTATTACAATACCCTGTTTGGTATTCCCATCATCATGCCGGGCAGCGGCTACACTTCCAGCATCATCCCAATCATGCTGGCCGTTTATGTGGCTGCTAAACTGGAAAAGGCCTTTAAGAAATCCCTGCCGGAAGTGATCCGCGGCATCCTGACCCCGGTTCTAGTGTTGCTGATCACCGTTCCGCTGACCTATATCGTCATCGGCCCGGTCTCGCAGGGTATCTGCGGCGCGATCTTCATGCTGGTGAAGGCCCTGTATGAGATGGGCATTGTCGGCGGCATCATTGCGGGTGCTCTGGTCGGCGGTGGCTTCGGCGTACTGGTTATGTTTGGTCTGCACTGGGTCATCATCTCTCTGGCACTGTCCAACATCGGCATCAACGGATTTGACTATATCATGGCTTCCGGCGGCATCGGCCCGATGATCGGTGTGGCACAGGGCCTGTGCATCACCCTGCGCACCCGCAGCAAGAAGGTCCGCGATCTGGCACTGCCATCCTTCATTTCTCAGGTATGCGGTGTCGGTGAGCCTTTGATGTACTCCATCCTGATCCCGTTGAAGAAACCCTATGTCATCAATATCCTGTCCGGTGCTGTTGGCGGTGCCGTGATGGGTGCTCTGCGGACAAAGATCTATTTGTTCGGCGGCAGCGGCATTTTCGGCTTTGCAAACTATGTCAACCCGACCGGTGACCTGAGCGATCTGGTCAAGGCACTGATCGGTACCGGCATCGGAATGCTGTTCTGCTTCATCGTCCAGTGGGTCACATACGATTTTGAGGCAGAGAAGAAACTCTGATACAATCAGCTCCGAGGGGACAGACCAAAGGGAAGCTTCCCCGGTCTGCCCCCTCCGGGCGTTTACAAGGAAGGTTCACAATGCAAAATTTCTTCAAGCTCCAGTCAGTAACGCGGCACATCAGCCGGATCATTCTTCCCTGCGGAGTCTGCGTCTATCTGGTTCAGGGAACCCACGAAGCGGTCCTGCTGGACACGGGTTTTGGCATCGGCGATCTGAGAGGCTTTGTGGAGCAGAATGTCACAACGCCCTATCGGGTCTGGCTGTCCCACGGCCATCTGGATCATGCGGGAGGCTCGGCGCAATTTGAAACGGTCTGGCTGAGTCCGGCAGATTTTGCATTGGAAAAGCAGCATAACATCTGGCAACGCCGGTACGAGGAGATCCTCGACGGGCCGGATGGAGCACCGGAAGGATTTGCGCCAGAACTGCTGCAGCCCAGCCGTACAGCACCTTACTGCCCGCTGGAAGATAACGCCGTGCTGGATCTGGGCGATGTGCGGGTACAGGCGATCCCGGTCCCGGGCCACACGGCGGGCATGATGGTATTTCTTATCCCGGAAGACCGCACGGCCATCTTCGGAGACGCCTGCGGAGAGATGACGCTGCTCAAGCGGGAGATGCTCCCGACGTATGCAGAGGCACTGCAGGGCCTGCAGAGATGGGAGGGTCAGTTCGACACGGTGCTGCGCAACCATGGTGTATTCTGGTCCGATAAGCGCATCCTGCAGGACAATCTGGAACTGACGGAAGCGATTCTGGCGGGCCGGGATGCCGCCATTCCGATGCAGATGATGGGCGTGCCGGGCTTTGCAGGCCGTCCGCAGGAGCATCCCGGAAAATATGGCAATATTTTCTATGCCGCTGCACAGGACGCAAAATGGTGAGCGGCAGACCGACTGAATACGGAATAATGATAAGAGGAGAGAAAATTTTCATGGGAAAGGCTCTGTGTTTTGATCCGGATGGATATGTCGTGAAGTGCTGTGCGCTGGAAGGCGTAACGGTGCAATACCGGGCTTATGAAGGACTGGAATACTGTGCCGCACCCGCCGACCCAATCCAGAAACTGAACCTCTATGTGCCGGAGGATTATTACGCAGGTGCACACCACAACGGCTATACCCTGCACACGGCGCCCATCTTCCTGCCCAATACGGTGGGCGGCTACCTGCCCGGCCCGGCAGACTGCCCGGGGCCGGATCGCTTCGGGCACCCGAACGCGGCCCTCTGTGCGCTGGCACATGGCTATGTTGTGGCCTGCATCGGCGTGCGGGGACGCACCTCCGGCCACCGGAACACGGAATTTTTTGAAGGATCAAAAGCAGCGGAATCCGAAGCAGAAACCGGCCGCAGCGTGGGCAAGGCTCCGGCGTTTGTGGTGGACCTGAAAGCGGGCATCCGCTGGCTGCGGCACAACAAGGCACAGCTGCCCGGTGATACCGAGCACATCATCACCAATGGCACCAGTGCAGGCGGCGCTCTGTCGGCACTGGCCGGTGCCAGCGGCAACAGTGAAGCGTATGCCGCAGAGCTGACCGCGATCGGTGCACTGGAAGAACGGGACAACGTTTTTGCGGCGAACTGCTTCTGCCCCATCCACAATCTGGAAAATGCCGATACAGCCTACGAATGGATGTTCTGCGGTTACGATGATTTCAGCACCCTGCGCATGAGCGTGAAGGACGGAAAAATCGTCCAGAAGGGCACCACCGGCACCCAGACCGAGCAGCAGAAGCAGACCTCCCGGGAACTGAAAGCGCTGTTCCCGACCTACCTGAACAGCCTTGGGCTGAAGGATGCGGCAGGCCATCCGCTGACGCTGGATGAAAACGGGAACGGCAGCTTTCTGGAAGCCGTCAAGGCCGCTGTGCAGCAGTCGGCCCAGCGGGAACTGGAGACCCATCACACGGCACAAAAACTTTCCATGCTGGCGGTCAAAGGCAGTGAAGTGGAGCAGCAGACCTATTTGACCATCAAAGATGGCCGGGTGACGGCACTGGACTGGGACGGCTTCCGGGGTGCGATCCTGCGCATGAAAACCGCACCGGCCTTTGACGCACTGGATATGATGTCGCCGGAAAATGAGGAATTTGGCACAGAAAGCATCGAGCGCTGCCACTTTACCGCATACAGCCAGGCACACGATACCGTAGGCGGTACGCTGGCCGAACCGGAGCTGATCGCCAAAATGAATCCGCTGACCTTCATCGGCAAAGCGGATACGGCAAAGCACTGGCGCATCCGGCATGGAGCCTACGACCGGGACACTTCGCTGGCGATCCCATTCATCCTTGCGACGACCTTGAAAAATCACGGATTCGATGTGGATTTTGCTTATCCATGGGGTCTGCCCCACAGCGGCGATTATGATTTGGACGAGCTGTTTGGCTGGATCGACGATCTGTGCCGCTGAAAAGAGTATTGAAAGAGAAAGGAATCTTTTATGAAAAAAAGTACAAAACTGGCTTCTTTAGTGCTTGCTGCTGTGGTTGCATTGAACGGTCTGGCACTTCCAACCTTTGCTGCTGTTCCTTTCCTTGAGACGCAGACGGGCATCATATCTAAACAGGTAAATTACACGCCGGGCGTTACCGTGACCAAGCCCACGGCAGAGGATCTGGAAGGTGAATATGGAGCGGCTTATGCGGATGCCGGATTCAAGGTGACATTTACGTTTTGCAGCGATGATGCTTCGATTCAATCGGTCAGTGTCGGCGGCAATATGAATTTCTACACGCAGGAAGATTGTAAGGTTTACGCTGAGGCTGGACGTCCCAATCAGTCGGCAGGGCTTGTGCCCAAGAGCGCTTACGAGTACCGGGTGGGTATGACGACTGCGCAGAACAACGCGCCTGGCCTGACCAGTCGGGAAGGCATTCTGTATGAAATGGAAAAGGTAGACGAAGGCATTTGGAGCGTTTCCATGCCGCTTCCGGCGCAGCAGTATGTATATAAGTATATTCTGACCTACGCCAACGGCAGCACAAAACAGTCCGATGATCCGGCCAATCCCGCAGATGTGCCTGCTAACGTGGTCAGTACACTGGCAGGTCAGAGCATTGTTTATGTTGGCACTGCTGCGGATGCGCCGACCGAAATGAATGATTTCTATCCGGTTAAAGAAAAGTACCAGGGTACACTGCGGAAGGCAAGTGTGACCGCAAGCAGCGGGCTGGAACAAGCGCTTCTTATCTATCTGCCCTACAATTATAACGAAAACAAGACCTATAAGACCCTGTACGTCAGTCACGGCTCTGGTGGCAGTGAGACAGATTGGTTTGGTGTTGGCAACCTGAAGAACATTCTGGACAATCTGTATAAAGACGGTAAACTCACGGATGTGATCGTGGTGTCCATGGACAACAATTCGCCCTTTAACAATCTGGGCAATCTGGAGGATGCTGCGCGAAACATTGCAGACGTGATCGTTCCGTATATGGAAGAAAACTATCCAGTTTCTTCCAGCGCAGAGGATCGGGCGGTCTTTGGTTTGTCGGCAGGTGGCTCCATGAGCGAAAAGCTGCTTCAGACGATTCCAGAGAAATTTTCCTATGTGGGAATCTGCTCGGTAGGACGTCAATTTCCATTAAGTGCCGCACAAGCTGACTTAACAGATATCCAGGCAACGAATGTCAGCTATTACTGTGGCGAGTTGGATTGGCGCGAAAGCAATACGAAGAACCTTTATGAAGAAATGGCGGCTTTGGGCGGCAATGTGAGTTACAAAGTGGTATCCGGTGCCCATGACTGGATTACCTGGGGCCTGTCGATTGACGACTTCCTGACCAACCGGCTGTGGAAATCGTCTGTCGAGGACAGCTGTCTAAAGCAAATCTATCAGCAGCTTCGTAAGGGTTACACCGATCGTTTCTGATATGGAAGATGCTTGAAAGATAACCCCTGCGACAGAGAAAGCAACCAGACTTTCTGCTGATATCTCATCACTTTTTCTTTTGAAATGACCGCCCGAATACTCTAAAATGAGTTGTACAGGCGGTCATATTTTAGGAAAGTATCTGATTTGCGGCATAATAAATCCAAGTAAAGGAGAATTTATCTATGGATCATAGAACCGAAATCCTGGACCTGCGCACGGCACTGGAGGTGCTGCGCCAGACCCCGGGGCAGCTGGTGGAAACGGATGTGGAGGTGGACCCGGCGGCAGAGCTGTCCGGCGTGTACCGCTATGTGGGCGCAGGCGGCACGGTTATGCGTCCCACAAAGGTGGATGGCCCGGCTATGGTGTTTCACAACATCAAGGGTCACCCGGACACCAGCGTTGCCATTGGCGTGCTGGCCAGCCGTCAGCGGGTGGCAAATCTGTTTGGTGCGAAAAAGGAAGAACTGGGCCACCTGCTCTGCGAGTGCGCCAAAGCGCCCATCCAGCCGGTGGTGACCGATAAACCGGCTCCCTGTCAGGAAGTGGTGCACAAGGCCACCGACCCGGATTTTGACCTGTTCCAACTGGTACCCGCTCCGACCAATACCCCGGTGGATGCCGGCCCCTACATCACGCTGGGCATGTGCTATGCCACCCACCCGGACACCGGGCTTTCGGATGTGACCATCCACCGGATGTGCATCCAGTCCAAAGATGAACTTTCCATCTTTCTGCAGCCGGCATATCGGGGCCATGGCAGAGCGTGCCACCGAGTTGGGTCGGCCGCTGCCCATCTCCGTTTCCATCGGTGTGGATCCGGCCATTGAGGTGACGGCCTGCTTCGAGCCACCCACAACGCCGCTGGGTTTCAACGAACTGAGCGTTGCCGGTGCGCTGCGCAAACGTCCGGTGGAATTGTGCCCCTGTCTGACCGTGAAGGAAAACGCCATCGCCAACGCGGAATATGTCATCGAAGGCGAAATCGTGCCAGGCAGCAACCATGTGGTCGAGGACCAGAACAGCCACACCGGCTATGCCATGCTGGAGTTCCCTGGTTACAACGGCCACGCCAGCCACGAGTGCTGGCTGCTCAAGGTCAAAGCGGTCACCCACCGCAAGCACCCCATCATGCAGACCTGCATCGGCCCCAGCGAGGAGCACGTCAACATGGCGGGCATCCCGACCGAAGCCAGCATCCTGAACCTGATCGACAAGGCTCTGCCCGGCAAGGTGCTCAACGTTTACTCCCACCGTGCGGGCGGCGGCAAGTATATGGCCATTCTGCAATGCAGAAAGACCGTGCATACCGATGAGGGCAAGCAGCGGCAGGCTGCATTGCTGGCATTCAGTGCATTCCCGGAGCTGAAGCACGTCATTCTGGTGGACGAGGATGTGGACATCTTTGACACCAATGATGTGCTGTGGGCTATGAACACCCGTTTTCAGGGTGACCGGGACATCATCACGATCCCCGGAGTGCGGTGCCATCCGCTGGACCCCAGTTCCTGCCCGGAATATACCGGTTCCATCCGGGATGTGGGCTGCTCCACCAAGACCATCTTTGACTGCACGGTACCGTTTGCTCTGAAAGAAAAGTTTAAACGTGCAGCTTTTAAAGAGGTGGACCCGAAGCACTGGCTGCCGGATTTTGAACTGTGAGGAGTTACCCTATGAAAAAACGACTGGTCGTTGGTGTGTCCGGGGCATCCGGTGCGCCGCTGGCGGTGGAACTGCTGCGGGCGCTGCAGGCAAACCCGGAGGTGGAAACGCATCTCATCTTGACCCGCGGCGGCGAAATGACCCTGCGGCAGGAGATGGGGCTGACTGCCGCAGACATTTCCGCACTGGCAGACTTCACCCATGACAATGCGAACATTGGAGCTGCACCGGCCAGTGGCAGCTGGAAAAGCCTTGGCATGGTGGTGTGCCCCTGCAGCATGAAAACCGTGGCAGGCATCGTATCCGGCTACAGCGATAATCTGCTGCTTCGCGCAGCAGACTGTATGCTGAAGGAACGCCGCAAGCTGGTGCTGGTGGCACGGGAAAGCCCACTTTCCACCCTGCATCTGGAAAATCTGTGCAAGGCCAGCCGCTACGGGGCGGTGATCCTGCCGCCGATGCAGACCTATTATAACCATCCGGCAACGGTGCAGGAAATGACGCGCCACACGGTGCAGCGCATCCTGAGTCAGTTTGACCTTGACAACGAACTGTGCGAGTGGGAGGGCATGGAGGAATGAAGCACCTCGTTTGTGAACGCCGATTTCGTGGAAAGCCCATCACAGCGGAGCTGACCGTAACAAACGGCGGCGTGCAGGTGGGGCTATTCGGCGGGGATAAGCCCCACATCGGGGCGGTAGGCATCGTGGACCCGGCGGGAAAAACCACGGTGTCCCAGTTTGAAGAGCACCGGGAGGGCATCCTGTGCCAGCAATGGTGTGAAGCACTTGCAAAAGCCGGGTGCACCCCGGCGGTGGTATCGGCTGGTGTCCACTATGACAATGCCAGTAAAGAGGAAATCGTGCAGATCGTCCAGCTTTGTAATGAACTGCTGAAGGATATGTTAGATAAGGTGTAAGAGGATAAGTCCATTCTCCGGAACAGCATCAGGAGAATGGACTATTTTTCGGAAAATGGGCAAGAAATACTTGAAATGTAATAGAAATCATGGTATATACATTATACGAAACATTGATTTGAATGAACAATCCACCGTTCATTGATGTGAAAAAGAGAGGTGCACGCCATGACCGCCGTGATCTATGCCCGCTATTCTACTGATAGTCAGCGCGAAGAATCCATTGAAGGTCAGATTCGGGAATGCACCGCCTATGCGGAGAAGAACGGCTTCACGGTGGTCAAACACTATATTGACCGGGCAATCTCTGCAAAAACAGACAACCGCCCACAGTTCCAGCAGATGATCAAGGACAGTGAGCGTGGCATCTTTGATGTCATCATTGTCTGGAAGCTCGACCGCTTTGCCCGAAACCGCTATGACAGTGCCCGGTACAAGACCCAACTGAAGCGGAACGGCGTGAAACTGGTATCGGCAACGGAAGTCATTTCGGCTGGCCCGGAGGGCATTATTCTGGAATCGGTGC
>OGKD01001936.1_pt1 | contig 10116 bp, 9 predicted proteins | sample 1572371 | NCBI WGS metagenome assembly OGKD01 (sample SAMEA2582096, study PRJEB24529) | metagenome | biome: Human gut stool | place: China | collected 2011 | reverse complement strand
CGGGCAACCGCATGAAGGGCATTCTGGAGCGGCTGACCTCCAACCGCTTCCTGGGCATCCTGGTGGGCGCGGGCATTACCGCGGTCATCCAGTCCTCCTCCGCCACCACAGTCATGGTGGTGGGCTTCGTCAACTCCGGCCTGATGACCCTGCGGCAGGCCATAAATGTCATCATGGGAGCAAACGTGGGCACCACGGTGACGGCGTGGCTGCTGAGTTTAGCCGGTATTGATGGGGGAAATGTGTGGGTAAATCTGCTGAAACCCACCTCTTTTACGCCGATCCTGGCCCTGATCGGTATTTTCTTCTACATGAACGGCAAAGATCCGAAAAAACGGGACACCGGCGCCATCCTGCTGGGCTTCGCTACCCTGATGTTCGGCATGGACACCATGAGCGGCGCGGTGGCGGGCCTGCGCGATGTGCCCGCCTTTTCACAGCTGTTTCTGCTGTTCAAAAACCCGCTGCTTGGCGTGCTGGCCGGCGCCGTGCTGACCGGCATCATCCAGTCCAGCTCCGCCTCCGTGGGTATCCTGCAGGCCCTGGCCGTCACCGGGCAGGTCAGCTATGCCGCCGCCATCCCCATCATCATGGGTCAGAACATCGGCACCTGCGTCACGGCGCTGATCTCCTCGGTGGGTGCCAACAAAAACGCCCGCCGGGCTGCCATGGTGCACCTGTACTTCAACATCATCGGCGTGACCCTCTTTCTCGTCGGCTTCTACGGCCTGAACGCCGTGTGCCACTTTGGCTTTGTCAATACCACCATCGAAGCATGGGGCATTGCTGTGGTGCACTCGGTGTTCAACATTCTGGCCACGATCGTTCTGCTGCCCTTTGCCAATGTACTGGAAAAGCTGGCCATCCTCACGATCCCGGATTCGCCGGAAAAAGAGAGTTTCGCCCTGCTGGATGACCGTCTGCTGAACACCCCCGCCGTGGCTGTGGAGCGTGCCCGCTCTGCAACTGCCGACATGGCCGAGCTGGCCCGGGTGGGCGTGATGCAGGCCATGAGCCTGAGCCACGAATGGAACGACGAGCTGGCCCAGAAGGTGCGTGAGCAGGAATGCACTGTGGACCGCTACGAAGATGCACTGGGCACCTATCTTGTCAAACTGTCCGGCCGGGAGCTGAACCACGCCGACAGCCAGAGCGTGAACACCCTGCTGCACACCATCAGCGATTTTGAGCGCATCAGCGACCACTCGGTCAACCTGCTGGAATCCGCTGAAGAGATGCACAACAAGAGCATCGAGTTCTCGCAGGATGCCCGTGATGAGCTGCAGGTGCTGGAAGATGCCGTACAGGATATTCTGAACCGTACCACCGATGCATTCCGCAAGGGAGACCTGCATCTGGCCAGCAAGGTAGAACCGCTGGAAGCCGTGGTCAACGAGCTGGTGCGCGCCATCAAGGCGCACCACATTGCCCGCCTGCAGGCCGGCAGCTGTTCCATCGAGTACGGCTTTGTGCTGGACGACCTTTTGACAAACTACGAGCGTGTGTGCGACCACTGCAGCAATGTGGCTGTTGCACAGATCGAGGTTGCACAGGACAGCTTTGATACCCACGCTTACCTTAACGACCTGCGCCACGGCAACGACACCAAGGAGAGCGAAGAGTTCCACCGTCGCCTTGAGCGCTACCGCGAACGTTACCTCTTCCCCGAAGATCAGAATGCGGAGGAAAAATAAACCATGATCTATATCATTGAAGACGATGCCGCCATCCGGGAGCTGGAACAATATGCCCTGCAGTCCAGCGGCTACGATGTATCCAGTTTTGAAAGCTCCGAGCCGTTCTGGCAGGCCATGCGTGAAGCAGAGCCGGAACTGGTCATTCTGGATGTGATGCTTCCCGGCGAGGACGGATTTTCCATCCTGAAAAAGCTGCGCAACACTCCTTCCCTGCGGCGGCTGCCCATTATTATGGTCACTGCCAAATCCAGCGAGCTGGACACCGTGCGCGGGCTGGACTGCGGCGCGGATGACTAAATCACGAAGCCTTTCGGCATCATGGAGTTTCTCAGCCGGGTGCGCGCCGCACTGCGCCGCTCTGCCCCGGAAACCCGGCCCAATGTATTCAGCTTCCACGAGATCCTGCTGGACAATGCCCGCCACAGCGTAACCGTGAACGGCACCCCTGTGGAGCTGACCTATAAGGAATACAGCCTGCTGCGTCTGCTGCTGGAAAACACCAACCTTGTCGTGACCCGTGAGACCATCCTTCAGGTGGTGTGGGGCACCGACATCTCGGTGGAAAGCCGGACCGTGGACATGCACATCCGTACCCTGCGCAAAAAGCTGGGCGATGCCGGCAAATATATCTGCACCGTCCGCAAGGTCGGCTACAAGCTGACCGACGAAGAGGAGGCGGCTGAAGAATGAAGATCCGCAGCATGGAAGAAAAGATCAGTTACCGTCTGTTCCTGATGGGATTTCTCGGCCTGCTGTTCACCGCTGCACTGTGCATCTTCGTTTTTCACAAAGCCTTTACAGCGCAGGCATGGACCGGGCTGGAACAGGAAGCTGAGCTCGTAAGCGACAGTTACGACCTTGTGGATCAGCCCGAAGCACTCTCCGCCTTTGTGACGGACGATCTGCGCATCACGCTCATCTCGCAGGATGGCAACGTGCTGTTTGAGTCCGCCACGGACCAGTCGATGGAGAACCATCTCACCCGGCCGGAGATCCGGCAGGCCATGGAAAGCGGCGTCGGCAAGGATATCCGTGACTCCCAGACGATGGGATACGAGACCTACTACTATGCTGTGCGTCTGCCCAGCGGCGAGATTTTGCGCGCGGCACAGGACGCTGAGACCATCTGGTCGATCTACGACTCTTCCATCCCCGCCATCATTCTGAGCTGCGTGGCGCTGATGATGGCCGCCGCCATCCTGTCCGGCCTGCTGACCAAGGCTCTGGTGCAGCCTGTCCTGAACATGACCGAAGATCTGGACCACATTCAGGAAAATGTGCCTTACAAAGAACTGATCCCCTTTGCCGAGAGCATCCATTCCGACCGCATCCTGCGCGAGAACAACGAGAAGATGCGGCAGGAATTTACGGCCAATGTGAGCCATGAACTCAAAACCCCGCTGACCAGTATTTCCGGCTATGCTGAGCTGATCGAGACCGGCATCGCAAAGCCGGAGGATGTGCAGGGCTTTGCGCAGAAGATCCATGTGGAAGCTACCCGCATGATCCAGCTGGTCAACGATATCCTGCAGCTTTCCAAACTGGACAATGCCAGCGAAGCAGGAAACGAACCGGAAATGGGCGTTGTCGATCTGCTGGAGGTAGCGCAGGAATGCGTGGAGCGGCAGAAGCTGAATGCCCGCCGGGCTTATATCTCCCTGAGTTGTCTTGGTGAAAGCGCACCGGTACGCGGCAGCCGTGATCTTCTGGATGAACTTTGCCAGAACCTGTGCGACAACGCCATCCGCTACAATCGCCCCGGCGGAAAGGTACAGATCACCACGGCCTGCAACCGTGATGGCCATTGCACCCTGACCGTCTCGGACAACGGCATCGGCATTCCGCGCGAAGCGCAGTCCAGCGTGTTCGAGCGCTTCTACCGCGTGGACAAGAGCCGCAGCAAGGCCACCGGCGGCACTGGTCTGGGGCTTGCTATCGTCAAGCACATTGCCCGCATCCACAATGCCCGCATCAAGCTGGAAAGTCAGGTGGATGTCGGAACGACCATAACGGTCACCTTCCCCACTGCAAACTGATTCAGAATTTCAGAAATCTTACGTCTGCCCGAAATTCCGGGCAGACGTTTTTTGTTGTGTCCGCATCTCCGGCCAGCGCCCGGCGCTGCTGCAGCGACAGCAGATCGATGCCCTGCTCCCAGAGTTTTCCGCTCACCCTGCAGACAAGCTCTTCCAGCTGTTTTTTCTGTGCATCGGAGGGAGCCGGTTCACCGGCAGGCAGCTGACAGTCCAGCCGGAGAAGTGCCTGTTCTCCGTGCAATGTGACCGAAACACTGCACCTGCGGACCGCGACCCGCTCCCCTTCCAGCCAGAAAGCGTGCATTCCGGGGATCTGCTGCAACATCAGGCAAAGCTCTGTCTCGTTTTCATCCAGCTCCACGCTTTTCTCCGGCGTCCGAAAGGATCCGGTTTCGTCCAGTTTCACCGCGTCCTCTGATAATTCAAGGTTCAAATAAAGTGCAGCTTCCCCGTGACGGTAAAGCCTTGGAAACCGCACGGATTGCTCTTTCAGTTTCCCGAGAAGTTTGTCAGAAAGGCCCGTGTCATCGTTTTCAAGCCGGGTGAGAGCTTCTTCGTCCAGTTCCATGCAGACAAGCCGCGCCGCTGTCCGCCCGCAGCCGCGTTCCAGAACAAGTGTTTCGTATTCCGAAAGCAGCTCATCCGGCGTATTTTCCGGAAAAAGGAGAAAATCGCACAGCCGGTAATCCGCCGTCTGCGGAAGCTGCTTTTGCGCGGAATACAATGCTTTTTCCAGCGTTTCGCCTTTTGTGCATGTCATTTGCAAGGCAGCAGACGCTTCGGATGCATCTGCCGCCGCCTGCGGTGCCTGAACCCACAGCGCCGCCGTGACGCCGCCCTCGGTCTGTGCAAGATATACTGCCCGCGCCATGCTTTTTTCGGTCGTTTCGCAGCGAAAGAACAGCAGGCACCACCCGGCAAGAAGCAGTACCAGTACCGGGCGGAATTTCACTAATTGTTTCTTCATGATACCGCCTTCCTTTCTGTGCCGGACAATCTCTCAAGACAGATGCGGAGCGCCGCGCACAGAAAGCAGATCCGGTAAACAGCGCAGGCCAGCCAGATCAGGATCAGCAGGGCATCTGCCCGTGAGAACGCACCGATGCTCCATGCCCGCAAAAGTTCCATGACCGGGTAATCATCCCGTCCGCCGAACAGAAGCCCCATGCCAAGCGCTGCACCGGCCTGCACTGTATAAGAGAGCCACGGCAGGCAGACAGCGCGGCCGGGTACCACATCCGGGCACAAAAGCGGCCAGAGGAAAAACTCCGCGCAGAAAAAGCTCTTGCAGAAACCGCCAAACTGTGACGGGCCTTCTGCGGCAAGGCCGGGCCAGCACATCTGCCCCCACAGGCCGCCTATAAGCACAACCCCGCCCAGCAAAGCGAACCACCACAGTACCCTTGCCGGTGCATTCCAGCTTTCCGGCGGCAGACTCCACCCGGCCCAGAGCAAAAGCGGCAGAAATCCGATCAACGCCATGGAGCGGAACTCCTGCTGTGCAGCCTGCTGCGCCTGCAGGATGGTTTCGGCCAGCTCCGCAGCAAGCCCCAATGTGAGAAGTGCCAGCACTGCCTTCCGGATGAACGGTTCCGCCTCCCGGATACAGACCGAAAGGCAGGTCAGCAGCGACAGAAGCAGTGTATTGCCCAGCCCGGAAAGGATTGCTTCCCGGGCAGAACATTCCGTCTTCCCTGCTGCAGCCAGTGCACCGGTCACAACGCTCAGCGCCACGGCAGAAATTGAAAATCCTGTGGAACAGCTCATCTGCTTTTCCTCCTTTTCTGCCAGATATTGAAGCCTGTGCGGGAAAGGAGGCGGTAGTTGCGGCGGATGACACCGTCTTCCGCAAGCGGCTGCTGCGGGAAAGGATGCGCCGCAAGATACGGCACGCCCATCATGGACGCCCCGGAAAGGCCCAACAAAAACAAAAAAAATGCCCCTACTAATCCTACCGGGCCGGCAATGCCTGCCGCCAGCACGACACCCAGCCGGAGCAGTGTTGCCGGCTCATACAAAGGCGGCGTGACGAACACCGCAATGGCCGTAATGCTGGCCACAAAGATGACCGGTGTGCTCATCAGCCCGGTGGCGATGGCCGCATCCCCGATAATGAGCGCGGACACCAGACTGACCGAATGCCCCAGCGACTGCGGCATCCGCAGCCCTGCCTCCCGGATGACCTCTAAAATCAGCATGACAAGGAGCATCTCGGCAAACAACGGCAGCGGCGTGGCCTTTTCCGCCGCTTCGATTTTATAAAGCAGTTGCGGCGGGATGAGCTCCGGCAGATAGACCGCAAGACACACGAACACGCCCGGCAAAAAGACCGTGAGATAAAACGAAACATACCGCAGCACCCGCAGGAATGAGGAAAATACTGCGGTGGAAGCATAGTCATCGAGACACTCGAAATTTTCACAGAACAGTGCCGGGAGCACCATTGCCGAAGGACTGCCGTTGACAAGAACCACGATTTTTCCTTCGCAGAGCTTTGCCGCCGCCACGGCTGGCCGCTCGGTATAGCTGACCGGCGTGAACAGCCGGACTTTGCCCGGAAGCAGCCAAGGCACAAAATAGCTGGAATCCAGCAGAAGTTCCGGTCTGGCGGCAGCAAGCGTTTTTCGGACACGGGCCACCATGGCAGGGTCAGCCTTATCCCGGCGGTAGCACACTGCGTATTCCGTTTTAGCTTCAGTGCCGGCCTGTTGTACCTCCTGCACAAGGTCCTCTGTCCGGATGAGCCTTCGCAGCAAGCTCAGGTTGACCCGCAGAAGGTCAGCAAAACCTTCCCGCGAACCGCGCAGATTGCCCTCGCCGGAAGGTTCTTCCACCGAACGGGCCTTCAGACTCTGCACCGAAAAGGCAATGCCTTTTGCACAGCCGTCCAGCAGCAGCACCGCCATACCGGCGGTCAGACGTTTGACAAGGTCTGACCAGTCTTCCACGGGGCTGCTCTCCGCTGGGTAAGCCGAGTCCTGTAAGATGAGGGTATAGACCTGTTCCCCGGTGAGCGGCCCGCCCGCCCTGTTTTGCGGCGGGGCCTGACGGCTTGCCCCGTCCAGCACAAGCGCCCAGAGTGAATCCAGACTTGCCATCCCATCAAACAGGACGATGCACCCTTTGCAATGATAAATCGTGATCTTTTTGGCATAATAATCGGCAGATGTACCAAACATTCCGTCGAGTGTTTTCAGATTTGTTTCCAGTTTCCGCGATAACTGCTGCATGGCACTCTCTCCTTTGCACAGCAGTATGCCCGGCTGGGCCGGGCTTCATTCCTACCATCCGCAGGAGGGCATTTTATGAAACTTCTGATCTGCCGCACCGTCATCATCTATCTGTGCGTGCTGTTTGCCATGCGCATGATGGGCAAACGCCAGCTGGGCGAGCTGCAGCCCGAAGAACTGGTTTCCACCATCCTCATCTCCAATCTGGCGTCCATTTCCATCGAATCGGATGAAGTACCCATCACATCCAGTCTGATCCCGCTGTTCCTGATTGCCGCACTGGAACTGCTGGGTTCTGTGCTGAGCTTCCGCAGTCAGCGATTCTTCAATTTTCTCTCCGGGCGGCCAAAGACGGTCATTCTGGACGGTCAGATCGACCAGAATGCTCTGCGGATGCTGCGCCTGACCACTGCCGACCTGATGGAGGCCCTGCGTGGCAAAAGCATCTTCGACCCGCGGGATGTCTCCTACGCTGTCATTGAGACGAACGGCACCCTCTCAGCTGCACTCCGGCCGGAGAAAGAGCCGGTGCGTCTTGCAGACCTGCAGTGCAAGGTAAAGCAGGCCAATGCCACCATTCCTTTTGTGCTGGACGGGCAGGTGCTGGAAGATAACCTGCGCTGGTGCGGAAAAGACCGCGCATGGCTGGAGCGAACGGCACAAGCCAACACCCTTCTGCCGGAGGAGATCCTGCTGCTCATCGGAAATGAGACCGAGGATTACTTCCTGCTGAAAAAAGAGAACCGCCGTGCGGGCGGCAGAAAGGACGCATCATGAAACGGATCTACGCCTGTATCGTCATTGTCGCTGCCCTGCTCTGTGTTTCTTTTTACAGCAGCTTTCAGGTGCAGAAATTTGCCGATGCCGTTTCGGATGATCTGGACACAGCGGTCGCCGCCATCCGCAGTCGCAATATCCCGTCGGCGCGGCGGGCACTTTCTGACGGGGCCGACCTGTGCGACACCATGCGCGAGAAGATGAATCATCTGCTCAAAACCGAGGATTTCACTGAGCTGGAAGCAGCTCTCCGCGCTGCGGATGGACATCTGGAAATGAACGCACCGGAGGAAGCCCTCGGCGAACTGCGCCGGGCACAGGTGCAGGTGGAAACGCTGGAATGGCTGTCGCGCCGGATTGTATGAAAAAAGCACCGGCTCTCCTGCCCTTTTGTGGACGGAAAGCCGGTGCTTTCTGGCGTTATTATGTGTTTGGTTCGCTGCGGTCGCCCATCAGCTTTTTCAGCTCGTTGAAGAAGCTTTCCACATCTGCAAACTGGCGGTAGACCGATGCGAAGCGCACATACGCCACCTCGTCGATCTTTTTCAGTTCCTGCATGGTCAGCTCGCCGATGCGCACGCTGGGGATCTCGCGGTCGTAGGAGCTGAGCAAAGTCTGCTCGATGCTGCTGACCGCACGTTCCAGTGCTTCATAGCTCACGGGCCGCTTGGCGCAGGCCCGTACCATGGCATTGAGAAGCTTCTGGCGGTCGAACGGCTCCCGGGAGCTGTCCTTTTTGATGACCACGAGCGGAACAGTCTCCACCACCTCATAGGTCGTAAAGCGCATATGGCAGCTCAGGCATTCGCGGCGGCGGCGGATGCGCTCATTGTCTTCGGTGGGACGGGAATCAATGACTTTCGATTCCTCCGCACCGCAGTAGGGGCACTTCATGATCGGTTCCTCCTGAAATTTTACCGGCTTTGCCGGAAAATGAAAGGCATTGGCCCTTTGCCGGGAGCCAGTGCCTTTCTTTGTTTTTGGGTCAGTTTTTCTTTGCTTTGGGCTTGCGCTCGGTCCACAGCACCCATGCCGAAGTGGACACACACAGCGAAGTATACACGCCGCTGATCATACCCATCATCAGCGGGAAGGCAAAGGTAAAGATGCTGTCCAGGCCATAGAGCTTTGCCACGATGCACATCACACCCAGCGCCATCACGGTTGTGATGGTGGTGATAAGAGTACGGCGGGCAGACTGGTTGACCGAATGATTGACCAGCTCTTCAAACGAAACTTTTTTGCCCATCAGGCTGCGGTTCTCACGGATACGGTCGTAGACGACCACGGTATCGTTGATGGAGTAGCCCAGAATGGTCAGCATAGCGGCGATGAAGTTGCCGTCCAATGCGGTGCGCAGCAGCACAAAGGTGCCGAACACCACCATCAGGTCATTCACCAGAGCCAGAACAGCCATCAGACCGCCGGTCAGGCCGCCGATGTTCTTGAAGCGCAGAGCAATGTACAGCAGGATCAGCACCAGTGCGAACACCACAGCCACCAGACTCTTCTGCAGGAACTTGGTGCCCATGGCTGCGCTGACGTTGCTCAGGGACAGCTGTTCAAAATGATTGTCCGGATAATTCTCGTTCAGAGAATCCAGCAAAGTCTGCACCTGATCGGTGGTCACCGTCTCGGTGCCGGGCATGGAGATCTTCAGGGTCTGGCCGCCGGTGGCGACATTCTCGCCGGTCTGCAGGGTCAGGCCGTTGTTGCTCAACGCATCGGAAGCGGTCTTCTGCACGTCGGACAGGGTGAAGGAGTTTTCATAACCCAGCGTGATCATGGCACCGCCGGTGAACTCGGTATCCAGATGGACGCCGAACACCACCGCGCACAGCACGATGGCTGCCATCAGGCAGGAGGAAAAGGTCAGGAAGCGCTTGCGCAGGCCCACAAAATCAACGGGCTTTTTCTCAGCCTTTTCTTTACCGGGCTTCTCAGCACCATAGAGCCACGGGTTGCGCAGAGCTTTGATGGAAGCTGCGCCGCGGATCATGACGCGGGTGGCGAATACGCCGAACACAAAGTTCAGCAGCACGCCGGTGAGCAGCGTGTAGCCGAAGGCATAGATCGTACCGGCAGTGGACGGGCCGAAGGCGAAGAACACGAAGTGCAGTGCCTTGGCAAAGAAGCCGTCCGAGGGGCCAAAAGCGCCCATCAGCACGATGGCCACGATGACGATGGTCACGTTGCCGTCAATGATGGGGGTCAAGCCGCGGGCAAAGCCGCTCTTCAGAGCGCCGTCCAGCGACTTGCCATTCTTCAGCTCTTCTTTGATGCGCTCGGCGGTGATGACATTGGCGTCCACGCCCATGCCGATGGCCAGAATGATACCGGCGATGCCGGGCAGCGTCAGGGTAAAGCTCTCAAACA
>OGKD01001933.1_pt1 | contig 10127 bp, 13 predicted proteins | sample 1572371 | NCBI WGS metagenome assembly OGKD01 (sample SAMEA2582096, study PRJEB24529) | metagenome | biome: Human gut stool | place: China | collected 2011 | reverse complement strand
GTCTGCCTCCAAATTGTCTAACTATCCAGTGAGAAATCAATCATTTTTTCACAGCACCCTGCGTTACGGCTTTCCCTTCCCGCCGGGCTCGTCATTCTGAGCGAAGCGAAGAATCTCGGTACCCGAAGCATATGAGACAATCGGTAGTACATACCAGTCGGCGGGAAGCGGATAGCGGATAGCAGATAGCGGATAGCTGTCCTGCCAGCCCGCCAGCCCATAAAAAAAGAGCCCCCTTGGGGAGCTCTTTTTTTGCACTATACTCAAATTCCCAGTGCCTCTTCTGCGGTAGCCGGCATTTCAGGGAGCGGGGTTTTGAACCATTTTTCGTGAAGTTCGTTCAAGGTTCCCTTCTGTTTCAGGTCTGCAATGGCCTTATTCACTTCCTGCTGCAGCTGTTTGTTGTCCTTGTTGAAGCCGAAGGCGAAGTACTGGACCTTGGAATCCGGCACGTCTACCACCCGGAAGGCGCCTTTGCCGTCGGTGGCTACGAAGTAGTCCGCTGCCGGTTTATCCAGGATGCCTGCCACAGCGCCGCCGGCTTTCAGTTCCATGATGATGTCGGAGGAGTGATCAAAGTTTCTTGTCTTCATGCCCTTGTCCTGAGCGTAGTAAGCGGCGGTGGTGCCTACCTGCACAGCCACTTCCTGGCCCTTTGTCATGTCCTCCACGGAGTGGATGTCGCTGTCTGCCTTGGTGACTACAGCCAGTTTTGTTTCATAGAAGGGAGCAGCGAAAAGGATTTTTTCCGCCCTTTCCTTAGTGGCGGTCATGCCGGAAGCGGTCATGTCCACTTCTTTGGACTGGAGGGAGGGGATGAGTCCATCAAAAGCGATGTTCCGGAATTCCACGTCCTTTCCCATTTCCTTGGCCACCGCCCTCACCACGTCGATTTCATAGCCCGTATAGTCCTTGCCGTCCTTTGTTTTGAATTCAAAGGGTACGTAGGTGGCATTGGTGGCTACCTTCAGCACGTTTTTGCCGGAGGCGGAGGAAGCGGCCTGTTTTTCGCCGCCGCAGCCTGCCATCATGCCGGCCGCCAGAAGGAGAGCCGATGTAACCAATACGCCTTTTTTCCACAGTTTCATAAAAGCACCTCATTTTTATGCAATTTATACGAATTATGTAAATAATTATACACATTCATTTCTGCTTTGTCCACAAAAAAATGGGGCACAGTGAAATGATTTCCCTGTGTCCCATTTTTTATCTTATATTCCTGTTCAGTTCATCCAGCGTTTCCGTGAAGCTCCCGGCGAAGTGGTCCATGAACCAGTCCACCTCTTCCATGTGGAGGGCCTTCAGCTTCTCTTCCGTGGACTTGAAGGCTTCCTTGAACTCGCTGTTGCCGTCCCGGATTTCTTCCATGCATTTCAGGTAGGCGCTCATGGTGTCCGCCGCCTTGGCCAGAGGCCAGAGGGGGTCCTTTTCCATGTCCACCACGTAGGGCTTGTAGGAAGACTGCAGCCTGTCCGGCAGGGTGCGGAGCAGCTTTTCCCGGGCCTGGTCTTCGATTTTCTGGTACTGGCTCCGAAGGTCACTGGTGAAATATTTCACCGGCGTCGGCATGTCCCCGGTGAAGACTTCGCTGGCATCGTGATAGAGGGCCAGGAGAGCCGCTCTTTCCGGATCCAGGTCCTTGTGGAAAATGTCCCTCCCGATGACCGCCAGGCCGTGGGCAATCATGACGGTCTGCAGGGTGTGCTCCGCGTCGTTTTCGGAAATGGAATTCCGCATGAGTCCCCAGCGGGAAATATATTTCAGCCGGGCCATGAAGGCAAAGAAGGGATAGTTCATTCCATGCGCCCCCAGTTCTTCCCGTAGAACCAGAAGTGGTGCACCGGGCCGTGTCCATGGCCCACAGAATCCTCTGCCGCCTTTGCAATGGCCCCTTCCATGTACTTTTTCGCTTCCCCCACCGCATCTGCAAGGGAAAGGCCTTTCGCCAGGCCTGCGGCTATGGCGCTGGACAGGGTACAGCCGGTGCCATGGGTATTTTCCGTGGAAATCCGTTTTCCTGAAAATACATGGAATTCCTTTCCATCATAGAGAATGTCCCTGGCATCCTCCACGCTGTGCCCCCCTTTCACCAGCACCGCCGAAGGCCCCAGGTCCATCAGAGCCCTGGCCGCCTTTTTCATGTCCTCTTCATTTTTAATAGACAGCCCCGACAGCACCTCTGCCTCCGGGATATTGGGAGTAATCAGCGTTGAGAGGGGAATGAGCTTTTCCTTATAGCTTTGGATGGCTTCCTTTTCCAGAAGCACGGCGCCGCTGGTGGCCACCATGACAGGGTCCACCACCAGAGGCACTTTATGGGAGGAAAAGAAATCCGCCACAGCCTCCACGATGGGAGTGGAGGAAAGCATGCCGGTCTTCACCGCTTTTGGCGGGATATCGTCAAATATGGCTTCCAGCTGGGCCCTTACCATATCCACCGGCGTATTCACCACCATGGTGACACCCTTCGTATTCTGGGCGGTTAAGGCGCAGATGCAGCTCATACCGTAGGTGCCAAGGGCGGCAAAGGTCTTAAGATCCGCCTGGATGCCGGCGCCGCCGGAGGAGTCGGAGCCTGCCACTGTCAATACAGGTATCATGTCAGTCCTCCTTTTTCAGCTGCCGAAGGCCGGATGTGAAATAACCGATGAGCTTCCCCTGGTTCCACTTCAGGTCATAGTCAATGACCGCAATGCCGGCCAGGTCAAATTTCACCGCCGCGCTGCAGGTGGTCAAAAGATAGGCCTGCAGGAAGGGATGATGGCTCACCAGGGCAATGGGAGAGCCCTCCTGGAGGATGTGGTTTCTCACCATCTGCCAGTTGGGCTGAAGCAGCTCGTCGGCCGTATGGATTTCCTCGGCAAAGCACTCCTCCGCCAGGATACCGGCGGTCTGCCTTGTCCGCACATAGGGGGATGTAAAAATCCGGATGGGATTTTCCTTAAGGAACCGGGCCAGTATGCGGGACGACCGGCGGGCCTGCCGCATGCCCTTAGGCGTAAGTCCTCTTTCCCTGTTTGTTATACCCTCTGTCTGGGGAACCGCTTCCCCGTGACGCATCAAAATAATATACATAGGTCTCCCTCCATTCCTTATTGCTTATCCTCCGTGTCCCTGCCTACGGAATAGGCATCCTTTTCCTTCCCGCTTCTTGCATATTTCACGGACAGATTCTTACCTACGGTGGTGTAGGTCTGCTCCACAGGAGAGCCATTGGCCAGCACCTTGGAAATCACCACCCTGCCGTCCTTGATATGCACCAGGGCGGTGAGGTCATTCTTCATCCGGGTTTCCGTCTTCTTCCCGGTCTTATCCTTCAGCTGCACCCGCTCCGACAGCTCCACCACCGACAGTTTCTTCAGCTGTTCCGGCAGCATGTACATGCGGTCCGCAGGGAATCGGAAATGCACCAGTCCGTCGGAAGCAGAAATCACCCGGGTAATGATGTACATGCCGCCGGGCTTCCTGTCCGACGCGCCGGTGAGCTCCATCATGCCTTCACTGTTCTTGTCAAAGGACAGGTAGATTTCCTGCCCCTTTTCCGGCGTCACCGTGCCCTTCCAGGGCGCTTCGGTGAGGGGGATGTAAATGGGGAGATAATTTCTTCCGTAAAAATCCCCCTTGAAATCGATGGCCGCCGGCACCTCATACTCCGCCCCGTCCAGCATGGTGGAGCGGTAATCGCCGCGAATCCAGAAAAGGGAACCCGCTTCAATCACAAAAACCGCCGACAGAAGGATGAGTGATAGCTTCTTCGATATCATCGGGATCCCTCCTCTCCCTGATTTTCCTTTTTCTCAGGAACCGCTGTCTTCTTACGGGTGGGAAGATAGAGGAAATAACATATCACCGCTGCCAGGATACCGATGCCCAGGAAGAAGAATCCCCTCTGGGCAAAGGTCAAAGCCGAGTCAATCACCCGGATAGCTCCATCCCCCGCCAGGAGGAACACGCCGGCCCAGCTCTGCACCGCCCGGTCCGTCAAAAGGCCCCGGATGATGACGCCTCCCGCCAGGATACCTGCATAAATGGAAACGATAATGGCCGGCAGGGCACCGGTCGTTTCAAAAATAGACACAATCGCCGAAAGACCCATGACAAAGGGTGTGAGTCCTGCCAGCACCGAAAGCCATTCCTTTTTCAAAGCGATACGGAAAAGAAGCACACCGTCCGCTGCCAGGAAAAGGATGAAAATGAACCACAGAGCGTAGCTGCCGGAAATATCCGCCCACACCGCGCCGTAGGAGCCCTCCAGAAGCACCGCGAAAACCGCAATGCCGCCGAAGAAACGGAGCGCATCGGCCCCCAGGCCATAGGAGCGGAAAAGGCCCCCCGCCATCCAGGTCAGCGCCGCCGCCAGGGAGAAGAAAATGGTCTGCCACAGCATATTTCCTGCGGACCAGAAAATGAGAAGCAGAATACCTACTGCCCACACCCAGGAAAAGCACACCACCGCCCGGTCCCGGTGGCTCCGGAGCATGTGGCCCAGAATGCCCAGGGCAAGAAACATGTAAATCCAGGACGCCGCCTCCGGCCAGCCCCGCACCGGTGCGCTGTAGAAAATGCCCACCGAAACAATCATGTAAATAATACCCATGCCCGCCGACTCCGTCACCACCGTCATGATGAGAAGGAGAAAAGCGCAGAGCGCAAGGGCACTGTACAAATCAGAGGACAATTTGAAGGAATCCCCCACCATCCAGAAAGCACCGATAAGGCATATGCCATGGAAAGTGGCGGCCGCCTCCCGCAGGAACACCGGCACACGGTGCACCGGCGGCGATTTCTTAGGAAGAAGCACTTCCTCCTCCCTTTCTTCGCCATCCATTTCCTTTTTCTTTTCCTTCGGAGCCAAAAGCCCTTTATCCACCAGCGCCACCGCCGCTGCCAGAATAAAAGACACAGCCAGCGGCGCCAGGGCCAGCAGGAACCGCTGGTCCTGGTCCAGACCGCTCCACAGGCTGGCACAGAGGAAGAAAATGCCCCCTACGATACACACCGCAGCCAGAATAAACAGGGCCTCCTTATAAGCCCTGCTGTCCTGCCTTTTATACCGGGAAAGAATCTTCTTCCCCGCATCCTCCGAAATCACATCTTCCTTCACCCAGTGAGGAATCTCCTGCTTCAGCCAGCTTCGATTCGACATACCTATCACATCCCGATTCATTCTATTCCACGGCAGCCAGGGCTGCCCTTTGATTTCTTTATACTTCTGTCTTTATTCTATACAACCGCAGGGAAAAAAGCTATTACTTCATGAAAAGCCCCGGAAAAGCACTGATGAAATTTGCTTCTGTAAAAATCAGTGCTTTCCCGGGTTTCACCTCGGAGCTGTATAAAATTTGATGCAGCAGATATGAAATAAATGAAATCAGAATGAAGAATCATGCTTATTTGAAAATACATACTTTCTTAAAGTTTTCCATTATGGAATCCAACCCCAAGCACAAATATAAAAATCGCCAATCCAATATAATAAGCTTTATTTAATATCCGCAAACAGCTGATATGCCTCCTGCATTGCTTTGCTTCTTTAGAATTATCCCCATATAGCTTTATCTGTATATCATATTTTTTTCTGGAGCACCACTGAGACCTTCTATTCTGCAGAATAAAAATAGCACAAATAAGGCAGAACATGATTGCTACATTAAAATCATAGTGGTTTACACTAATGTATAAAAGCCATGAAAAATATAATAAGCCTGATAAACCGCCTGCATAATAATATAATTTTTGCGTTTTCGTCTCACCTTGCTGCAGGCGATTGCTTATCATAAATAAAACGCTGTCCATAAGCAAAATCAAACTATACTGTATCAATTTTGAACCCCCGCGCAACAGGCCTATTCCTGATGAAACTGCGGATCTTTCTCTGCCTGGGCTGCCATCTCCTTATACGCCTTTCTTTCCTCTTTATTGAAATCAGAAATCTGTGAAACCACCTTCAGTTCATTCTCTCCATATTTTGATAAAGATTTATCAATTTCCATGCGTTCTGATACCGGCTGGTCCGGATTTCGATAAACCTTGATTTTATAGGGCTCTGCATAAATTACATAAAAGCCCGCACTTCCCAAGGAATATAGGACTTTATCCCGGTAAAATATATCAGATTCAGTTTTAACTCTATATACATGCCTGTCAAGAAGCGTTCCTTTATATTTATTGTCCTCCGGCCTGACATCCAGTAATGATATATCTCCATTACTTATTACCAAAACTCGAACTCTCAGTTGATTTCCGAACAAAACCGGCGCATAACGATCCCAAGCTGTTGGCTGGGACATTACATGAATAAACTGTACTGTAAAGAAAAAAATATGATAAAAGCAGAAAATTCCGATTGCAATGCCGAGTTTTTTAAGCATAGTCCATCACCATGATTCCACACAGCCATTTTATCAAGATTTGGGATTCCTTAAACAGCTCGCTATTTGCGTTATCCCACTCCTTGCATTACATAAAAATTTCAGAATAAAAGCAGAAAGCGATTTAATCAGCTCTTTCCCAGATTTCCTATTTTATCACTTCATCTAAGCTTTTAATTTATCTTCTATTATACTCCTTCCCTGCCATGATTGCTCCTTTCCCTGATACATCCTCCCCTACCCCGTGACTATCCATATAGAAACAGCACCGGCGAAGTCCTCTCAGAAATCCTGCAGGCGCCCATCCATGGAGCAGGAGGGAGGGGTTGGAAAGGAGGCTGCTTCACTTCAGTGCACTGGAAAATGGAAAATAAAGAGCATAACGGCCAGGGGTTAAAGCAGGACGGACTGCCTGCTATGTGGTATGTTCTTTTCCATGCAAAAAGGCTTCACAGCTATCTGTGAGGCCTTTTTCGCGTAGTGTGAATTTATGCATCCAGAATGCTGTCGGACAGGGCTCCTGACAAAGCCTAAGCCACAAATCTTAATCAATATCTACATCTACCTATGCGAATATTGATTGGATAGCACCATAAGCCACTCCTAAAGTAATAAACAACACTTCTTTCCAAATATAAAGCCATCCAAAATTAACAAATATCAGCAGAATCATTGATAACAGCCACTTAAGTTCTCTTCCAACAGTATAATATTGATTTGCATTGGCCTCATATTTTTTCCCACAATAAATTAATGCTGTCATCAAGTCTGCCATAAAGAGCATTCCGAATGAAATGGTAATACTACCATTATCGAGATTATGTCCAAATCCTACAAGCAACTCTCTTAAATTGGTCTCCAATAGCATCTGCATCATTAAGCATTGAATTCCTGATAAAATATATAATAAGTTAGGGATTATATAATATACCGGATTAAACAGGTGGTTCTTTATATTGTAATAAATGGTGCATATTACCATGATTACCATCCCTATATCATAAGTAATTACCATCCCCCAATAATTAATCTTGAATATCATTGCTTTTCTCCAATCCTCCATTTTGTGTATCTGAATATATTTCTCCTGCTTTTTTAGAAGACCAATTCGCTTTATCCTTTATTCCATTATACATAGACTTTCCCAATTCGCCGCCTAAAAAGCCATACCAAGTCAGGCATAACGTCAAAGATTCCCATACTTGACAGACTGTGCAAAGTAAAGGGATTTCTTCGGAAACGGCGCTCAAAATCGGTCACTCTATAATAAGGCAATGCGTCCATTATAAATCCCTAACAGAATAACCATCAAAATCATCATAAATCCGATAAAGATGACCACCTGTCCATAAGATGTAAATCGAATCAAATTATAATATTTCTGTACATCTTTTGATTGTTCATCATGCTTTTTGACATTTTCGTATTTGATTTTAAAGTTATATTTACCCCTGTTAAGAACACAAAGATACACAATGGATATCACAAGCAGCATAGAAATAATATCTATCTCCATGCCGTTTATTGACAGCCATAAAGTCCAAGAAAAATATATAAAGCCACCGTATCCTCCAATGTAATAAGAAAGTTTCTGAAGCAAACTTTCTTTTACATGTAATCGATTGCTTGCTAAGAATGCTATAGACAATACGACTAAATACGCGCTAAAAACAATCATTGCTGTTTCCTTTTTGAATACTAAAACCTGATATTTCCATCATGATTAATCAGCGTACTGATAGACATAAAGAAAAGCGTTGTCTCCATCAGGCAGCTGCTGCCATTGTGACATTTCCATGTTCTGAAGCCATGATGCTGCTTCTTGCAGAAAGATTTCCTCCGGCAGATAAGGTCTGTCTTTTTCTGCATGGAGAATGAGAGAGCCCCGGTCTCCCAAGGCTTCCAGTAAGATGGATATTTTGATTTTTATATATCAAACAACCATGTAGCTAACACTAGCAGCACATTTTTGAAACAATATACTCCCAAGAATTGAAGAGCAATCGTGATTAAAAGCATCAAATACCATTTTCTCTTATATTTCCGGTCTATCTGTTCTAAGCTGTTATCATTTCCAAGGAAACTATTTACTCTTAATATAATAGCACTATCCCAGATTAGCAGCGCAAAAAATAGGACAGAAATTCCTATAGCTCCATCATCATTGATTGGCAGAGACATAAATTCACTCAAATTAGTGCTCATCAGACAAACTCCAATAAACTCAATCAGCACCCCACTCCAATTAAGTAAAAGCATGATGAAAATAATAAACACACTGTTTTTGCTTATCTGATGTTGTTTCCAATAATCAACCATGACCATAAAAGGCATAATAATAAAATAAATGGATGCCATACAACCACTGGCAAATAATAGGTGCGTAGTAACCCTCATTCTCAACCCTCATTCCTCATCCATTAGTCGTAACTTTCCCAGATGCATCAAATTTATCATCATCTTTTTCTGAATCTATTTTAGATTCTTCATGAATCGCCTCTTTAATTCTCCTTCGTTGCTGATCCACTATTTTATTCCCAAGATTCTGTCCACTAAAAGTAGCCATAATAATAATGCCGTTATCTATAATTCGATTTAATCCAACACTCGTGGTACGTATTCTAGGTAAACTTTCTACAATTGGTATAAGGAGATGCATTCCAACCTGTGCGCCTGCAAATCCGCCAATTAATCCGGCTGCGTTTTTTACCTTATCATTATCAGTAATAAAACTCATTGCATCCATCACTTGTCCCATTGTTCCAGCATAACCCGAAATATAATTATATCTTGTTCCTTGCGTCAATGTCTCGATGCCATTAATGCCATATCCGAAATACTCTGCACTTTTGCTCTGGAACCAGGTGTGTCCTCCATATCTTTTCCATTCGGCATCAGCCAGCATTTTCCTAACGTTCTCAAGTCCATCATCATTTTCATTCCATTGCACATCCAACCCGTACTTCTTTGCAATCTGATTATACAAAGATTGATTTATTTCCGATATGCGATGTGCTGTTACTCTAACCGCCGGTAAAGTGTATACAATATTCGGCGAGTTTTCCTCTTTCTTCTGCAGATAAATGCTAAAGTTGTAAGGATTTTCCTTCATTACCTTAATCGAAGCCGTATGCTCATCAACTTCTCCCAGATCTTCATATATCTGCAATACAGAAATCAGTTCATCTATAGAAAAATCTTTCTTATCCAACAGTTGCTGCAATTGCTTATTCATATCCCGTTCCTGTTCTTTACTCAATGCATTCCATTGAGCAGCCGTCTGCGAAACATAGGCAGAAGTCTGCTTATCCCCTGTCAATGCGCCAATGGCAGCGCCCAAAATCGTAGTAATTGCCTGTACTGCATCCGGATGATTTATTACCCATCCTTCTCCTTCTTTTCGCTTAATATATCCAATAACAATTTCATTAAGCCCTCCGGAAACAGCTCCTGTCATGTCATTACTTCCGGATAAATAAGAAACAACTGCACCAAGTGCACCATGAAGCATGACCTTTTCAATAGATCCATCTTCCCACGGTCTAATAGAATATCCATCTGCTTTATGGTTGTCCTTATTAACCTGATTTGACAATTGTTCCGACACTTCATGTATAAATTCATTTCCCAGCTGACTTACCTTCTGGATGAGTTCCTGTTTTTCTTCCACCTTGGATTTATCAAAGATTTCCTTCAGCTTGTTCAGGCTGTTTTCTGTATCCCGATTCAGTGTAGAAATATCCTGTCCCTGGTTCT
>OGKD01001927.1_pt1 | contig 10183 bp, 11 predicted proteins | sample 1572371 | NCBI WGS metagenome assembly OGKD01 (sample SAMEA2582096, study PRJEB24529) | metagenome | biome: Human gut stool | place: China | collected 2011 | reverse complement strand
TGAACGCCGTCAAGAGCTACTACGAGGACATTGCCAAAGCCCTGCTGCCGGAGCGCCGGGTAGGCCTGATGCACGGCAAGCTCAAGCCCAAGGAGAAAGCTGCCGTGATGGAGGACTTCAAAGCCGGACGGCTGGACGCACTGGTGTCCACCACCGTCATTGAGGTGGGTGTGGATGTGCCCAATGCCAGCGTAATGGTGATCGAAAACGCAGAGCGCTACGGTCTGAGCGCCCTGCACCAGCTGCGCGGCCGCGTGGGACGCGGTGCAGCGGAGAGCTGGTGCTTTCTTGTCAGCGACAACCAAAGCGAAAACGTACAAAAGCGGCTGAAATTTTTGTGCAGCACCACGGACGGCTTTGCGGTGGCGCAGTACGATCTGGAGACCCGCGGCCCCGGCGACTTTTTCGGCAGCCGCCAGCACGGCCTGCCCACCCTGCAGATCGCCGACCTGATGAACGACACCCGCACCCTGCACGCTGCGCAGGCGGAAGCCGTTGCCATGCTGGCCGACGACCCGCTGCTGGAAGCGCCGGAGCACGCGCTGCTGGAACAGCAGGTGCAGCAGATGTTCGAGAAAGCCGGAGCCATGAACTGATCCGGAGGTTTTTTGCGCACAAGCAGCAGCAAATGCAAAAGCCGCTGCACGGCTGGTGCAGCGGCCCCTGTTATCGAACGGAACGCTTTGCGTGCCGTTCGCCCATGCTTATCACATCGCAGAACACGCAGCGGCTTTTGGTGGAAAGCTGGGCATCCTTATGATAGCAGCCAAAAAACCACTTGTCGTAGGTCAGCTTCAACAAAATTTTATCCAGAAAACTGTGCAGCTGGTTGTTCTCGCCGCTGGCAAGGGCGGTAAAATCCAGAAATCTGCTTGGGGCATCGTGAGTCAGCACATAATCCACTTTGTAATCATTTGCTTCCAGATTCGCCTCACAGAACGCATATTCTTCCTCCGAGGGCATTTCTTCCTTCCACCAGTTGACCCCCGGCTCCCGGTCCTCCCGGTCGGGGCTTTCGGCTCCGCCGAAGCACAGGTACTTTTTGCCTTCCAGCTCCAGCACGCTGCCCCGGCAGACATGGTACACATTGCCGCCCAGCGCCTGCACCCTGCCGCCGAACTTTTCCTCTGCCGGATATTCCTTCAGCAGATCGTAATTTTCATGGCTTCCATCCAGAAACAGCAGCGTGTACGGGCGCTTGCGCAGCCAGTCCAGCTTTTTCTGCTCCTCTTTGCTTCCGTCCCACACAAAGCCAAAATCTCCCAGAACGACCACCGTATCCCGTTTGCCCAGCCAGCGCAGTTTCCCGTGCCGGAAGCGGTCGATGTCGCCGTGGGTGTCGCCTGTCAGATATACCATTCCTGTCCCTCCTGCCGGGTGTAAAAATCGCGCGCAATCGGTGCAAAAGCCTTGCCACGCCCGGCCAAACCTGTTATTATAAAGAATACAGCATTCTGCTGCTTTTCTTCGTCTTTCCCGGCGTGCCGTCCATCAGCACGCCTGCCAGTTTATATTATCGCTTTTTAAAGGAATTGTCCACATGAAACGTATTTTTGCGCTGTTTCTCTCCCTCGCTGTCCTGTTCGGCTGCCTTGTGATGCCCGCCGGGGCCATGTTCGACCCCACCCCGGTGTATCAGGTGCAGGCACAGAGCGCCTACATCGTCAACACCGACACCAACATCATCGTCTATGACAAGGACAGCACAAAGCAGGTCTCTGCCGGCGGCCTGACCAAATACATGACCGTCGCCCTGCTGCTGACCAACTACGCCGATCATCTGGACGATACCTTCCAGATGCCGTTTGCCATTTCGGACTACGTTTACAACACCAACAACGCCGATATGCGCTCCAACGAGACCTTCACCTACCGGGAAGCCGTCTACGCCATGCTCACCCGCAACGCCAACGAGGCCGCCATGGGGCTGGCCTATGCGCTCTCCGGCGGCGATCTGGCGGGCTGGGTGAGCCAGATGAACACCCTGTCCCAGCGCATCGGCACCACTCACAGCACCTGGACAGACGCCTGCGGCATCGACAGCGGCAACGTCACCTGCGCTGTGGATATGTACCTCATCCTGCGCTATCTGATGAGCTTCGACGCCTTTGTGGAGATCTCCGGTGCTCCTGCCTTTACCATGCCCGCCAAGGAAAAGCACCGTTCTTCGTCCATTCTGGTCAGCCAGAACGCTGCGCTGAGCAAATCCAGCGGCGGCAAATACTACCGCAGCGCCATGCAGGGCGGCATGTGCGATGTGACCGCATTCAAAAACGACAGTGGCAATCAGAGCTATGTTTCATGGGCCAATAAGGATGGTGCCACCTATATTTTCTGCGTGATGCAAAGCCCGGACACCTGCGACGATTTCGGCTACGCCAATCGCCGCCCGGCCCTGTGCGAGACCGTGAAGCTGATGGACTGGGTGTTCGACAGCTTTTCCATTCAGGCCGCGCTGGATACCGACCTTACGCTGGCTGAGATCCCGGTGAAGTATTCCTCCGATACCAGCTCCCTGCAGCTGTATCCCGCCGACAGCATGATGACCCTGCTGCCCTCCACCGGCGACGGCAGCGTGACCCAGAAGTATTTCCACCTGCCGGACTACGTCTGTGCGCCCATCCGGCAGGGCGACGTGGTGGGCACCGTGGAGCTGAAGCTGGCCGGAGAGACCATCGGCGTGGTGGACCTGATCGCCGGACAGGACGTCAGCCGCAACCCGCTGCTGTTCACCATCGCCCGCATTCAGGAATTTCTGGGCAGTCTCTACCTCAAAGTCGTCATCACTCTTTGTATTATTTCCGCATTGATATACGGTGCGTGGCTGCTGCTCAACGGCTGGAACAAGCGCAAACCCACCAAAAAGATCCACCGGCGCTGATTTTGCACCTCCGGCCCGCGCCAACGTGGAAAACCGCAGCAAAAATCCCCGCTCTCTTTTCAGAGGGCGGGGATTTCTGGTTGCGCCAGCAGGAGTCGAACCTACGATGGGGGAGTCAAAGTCCCCTGCCTTACCGCTTGGCGATGGCGCAGTATCCTTTTTCAGCTTTCAGAAGCTTCTATGCTATTTTAACTGAACTTCCGGGTCCTGTCAAGGCAAAACCGCATCTTCTTACAGGTTTCCCGGCCCGGCATTGCAGCGCCGCTGATGTCCATCCGAATGACGCCAGCCGCTGTCTGAGACAGCTGCAGCGTCCTGTTCTGCCAAAAAAATTCAATTCTGTAAAAAAAAAATTGTTTAGGGGTAAAAATCCGCCCGTTTTGTTGCGCTTTTGTTACACGTTATGTAGTACAAATAGAACAGAATAAACCTCCCTTCCCGGCTGGTCCGCATCCTGCATTTTCTGAGGGTCGCAGAGGTCTGTTCTGGAGCCCTGTGCTCTATGTCCGATTCTGTCAGGAAAGTGAGGCGTCTTATGAAAAAATTTCTGAAAACGCTGGTTCTCGGTCTGCTCACCGCTGCGCTGCTGTGCTGCACGATCCCGTGTGCATTCGCAGCCGGCAGCACCACTGAAAAGGAGCCTGAAATTTACACCATCGATCTGGATGCGATGGGCGGCAGCAGCTCTGTTGCGGCACTCACCACCGGTCTGAACGGCAGGCTCTCTGCTCTGCCTGCGCAGCCTACGCTGGAGGGCTACACCTTCGACGGCTGGTACACAGAACCGGTCGGCGGCGCGAAGATCAGTACTTCTACTGTGTTTACCGGAAACACCACCGTGTACGCACACTGGACAGTCAAGAATGCTTCCACAGCCACGGCTCCTTCTGCCCCTGCAGCTCCGGTTGAAAGCCAGAAGATCGTGGATCATCTGGGAGTCGTTGCTGTGGTGGGTGCACTGCTTGGTACTATTGCACTGGCTTCTGCTCTGTAAGCCGGCGATCCGGAATGAAATAATTTTTAGGCCTGAAAATTCACAATGGAAAGGAAAATCATTATGTCTACTATGAAACTGCCCGCAAACTACGCTGTGATCAACGAAGAGGAAATGGTCTATCTGGACGGCGGCGCTTCTGCCTACGAGAACTTCCTGAACGTTGGTAAGGTGTTCAACTCCATTGCCCGCATCTTCTCCGGCGCAAGCTCCATCATCAACAACGTCAATGTTATCTATCAGGCATTTGTTACCCTGAACCAGCTGCTGTCCGGCTTTGTAAAGCAGAACTGATCTTCTGAGTTGTTCCAAACTTCCATAGGCTTTACCGGGGAGCTGTTCCAGAAATGGAGCAGCTCCCTTTTTTTGTGTGATGCAGTACAGGGTGATTTTCCCCCTCCAAAAAAAACGACAGCCGTATTGCTATGCTTAAGATTTTGTTCATATTCTGCTTTTTTTGTCGTTTTTATGCTGTACTTGCCACGTTTTTTGTGGTAATATAGGAGACAGACTTCATCTTTTAAATCGACGGCTTATCGTCCAAAGCCGATATATCAATTCATCAAAAACGTTTCAATTTTATTTCGGTTTTACCAAAATTTTTCGCTATATTGTTACATTCCATTATCAGGAGATCCTTGTTATGCCAGACCGTGAGCTGCGGCGTATGAGCCGCACCGAATTAGTTGAGATCATCTTTGCGCTCAAACAAAGTGAAGACCAGCTGAAAGCTGAAAACGATGCGCTGAAAGCACAGCTTGCCGACCGCCAGATCCACATCGAAAACGCCGGTTCCATCGCGCAGGCAGCGCTGGAGCTGAACCGGGTCTTTGAGGCGGCGCAGGCGGCGGCAGACGAATATCTTGCCTCTGTCCGTACCTCGTCGCCCAAGCCGGATGCGATCTCTGACGCTTTGCGGGAGCAGGCCCGGGCTGAAGCGCGGCAGATCCTTGCGCAGGCCAAGGCGGATGCCGACGCGCTGAAAGCCCAGACCCAGCAGGAATGCCGGGCCATGGCCGAAGAGAGCGAACGCCGGCGCAGCCAGACCGAAGCCGACTGCAAGGCGCTCGTGGCCAAAACGCAGCAGGATGTGCAGGCCCGCTGGGCAGAGTTTGACCGCAGAGCCAGCGAGGTGCTGGACGGCTACCACAAGGCAGACTTTCTGCCGGAAAGCGGGGCCGGACAATGAAAGAACACAACATCAAATTTGCCGCTATCCCTACCACAGCGGAGGTAGAAGCCGAACGCGAACGCCTGGCCTACCGCAGCCGCTACGCCCGGGTACTGCGCAGCACGATCTACGCGCTGCTGGTGGTTGCAGCCGTTGCGGTGCTGCTGGCCACCCTGTTCCTGCCGGTGCTTCAGGTGTCCGGTGACAGCATGAACCCCACCCTGCAGGACCGCGATATCATCGTGCTGGTCAAGACCGACCACATGAAAACCGGCGACCTGTGCGGGTTCTACTGGCAGAACAAGCTTCTGCTCAAACGGATCATCGGCCTGCCCGGTGATATCATCACCCTCGACGAGGACGGAGTGGTCACCGTCAACGGCGAGGTGCTGGACGAACCTTATGTGGATGAACTTGCGCTGGGTGAATGCGACATCAAGTTTCCCTATCAGGTGCCGGAAAACCGGTACTTCGTGCTGGGCGATCATCGTGCCACATCCATCGACAGCCGCAGCAGCGTGATCGGCTGCGTAGAAAAAAGCCAGATCGTAGGCAAGGTCTTTCTGAGAGTATGGCCGTTGTCCAGTTTTTCATTGATCCGTTAAGGTTTGGGAGGTTTTGGGAACAATGAAAGACATTGTGAGAGAGTATCAGGAGCAGTTCCGGCGCCACCGTATGCAGCTCCGACGATCAACGGAACAACCCTCAGCTATGCTCTGAAGGATGGAACGGTAATTTCCAAAACTACTCAAGCCGATGATGCAAAGCATTACATTGTTCCTATCACCTCTAATTGTACGATTACTGCATCTGAGACATGGATGTTTGACCCGGCATATGGTGGACTTTATGTTAACTATGAATCGCCGGCTCCGGATGATGTTACTGAAACTGTTGACACCGAAGTCGGCAAAGTTACGCTGAACAGCAAAAATGGCTGGTCTGCCCGTTTTGAAAACCTTGAAATTGGCGACGGCATCACTTATACTATAAAAGAGATGTCCGTAGATGGCTACACCGCATCCTACACGCTGAACAACGAAGCTCTGGAGGCCGGTGCATCCTTTGAGCTGGGCCAGAACAGCGGAAGCGGCGATACCATCGTCATCACCAACACCGCCGAAAAGTCCGACGAATACGAACTCCCCTCGACCGGCGGGGCCGGTACCACTCCGTATACAGCAGTGGGCGGTGCGATCGCACATGCCGCACTGGTGTGCGGGCTTTGCCAGAAGCGCAGACGTGAAAGGAGGGCACAGAACTAAAAAGCTTCACCCTCCTGCGGCGGCAAAAACAAACTTCTGCGCCGCAAGACAAGACCCGAATAGAAACCTTTGGGATATTTAAATTGAAAGGAGACTTTCTCAACCATGAAGAAAGTAATCAAAAAGCTGCTGGCCGCACTGCTGGCAGTTGCCATGGTGTGCGCCATGGCGATCCCGGCGTTTGCATACAACACTGAGGAGAACCTCAACGGAACCCACGGTTACAGCGCTTTCCAGATCTTCAAGGGTGTTATTAGTAAGGACAATCAGACGCTTTCCAACGTTGAGTGGGGCCAAAACATCCCTCATTATGAGGATTTTCTGGCCAAATTGAAGGAAGATCCTACCCTCGGCAACCTGTTTAACGAAGCAGACGATGTTCAGGATGTTCTGGCGGTTATCAGCAAATGGCATGATTCCGATAATGACAGCATTGCTTTCGCGCGTTTTGTATGCAACTATCTCTACTCGGATGCCAATGCAGACCCGAAACCCGTCATTACAGATCACACCGGTGGCATCAACATTCCAGAGTCAGGTTATTATCTGATCGTTGATACTACCTACTTTAACCTTGGCGATTTCTATCATGCCTACAATTCCTTCTTCCTGCTGAATGTTCCCCAAGCACCCTATGTCGTTTTAGTTAATCATAAGGTTGTAAAGCCCTATGTTGAGAAGGAAGTTTATGACAATCAGGATGGCACCAACGAAGCAGGTTTTGGTTCCAGCGCTGACCATGCGATCAACGAAGAGTTCCAGTTCCAGCTGACCGCTACCTTGCCCGCAAGCGAAAACAATGGCCGTGCTTACGATTACTATGACGAGTACGCTGTTTTGTTCAATGATACCTTGTCCAAGGGCATTACTTATGACAGACTCGATAGTGTAGTCATTGAATCCAATGGCATTCCCTATGATATCACCAAAGATTCTTCGAAGTATGAAGTTGATGATAGCCGTCTTGAAAGTGATCACTATTTTGTGGTAGGCATTCCTGATGTCAAGACCTGTGTACCAGATTTGAATAAAGGCGCGACTATTACGGTCACCTATACTGCACACCTGAACGAAAATGCCGTTGTCAATGGCTCTACCGATAACAAAAACAAAGTACAGCTCCAGTACTCTAATAACCCCAGAAACAGCGCATACTGGGGCTTCACTCCCGAAAGCGAAGTCTGTGTGTACACCTACCAGCTGAACAACACCAAGTATCACGATGAAGATAAACCGGGTAATGAGTTGGAGGGCGCTGGCTTCCGTCTGTACAGCGATGAAGCTTGCGAGCATGAAGTAGAACTCTAAAAGGAAGGCGACTTCTACTACCCCATCACAACCGGTAAAACCGCTGTTGAAATGAAATCCGCCGCTAATGGTCAGTTCAATGTCAAGGGTCTGGACGCTGGCACCTACTACCTGAAGGAGACCACCCCTCCTGCCGGTTACAGTGCCTGTGACAAAACTCCAATCGTCATTTCTGCAACGCACGACGAACACAATGTTAATCTGTCCGGTGAATCCAACCTGAATAATAAAATCATCAACAAAAAAGCCGGCGGCATTACCCTGCCCTCCACCGGCGGCATCGGCACTACCCTGTTCTATGTCATCGGCGGCGGCCTGATGGTGGCAGCAGCTGTCCTGCTCATCACCAAGAAGCGCATGGAGAACAAGTAATTTCGCCTTTTCCCCCAGCATCCCCGGAACTGCGGGGCCGCAAGGCTCCCGGCTCCTATCCTTATAACATTAGGGAGTAGCCCATGAAAAAGAACAAAAGCACCATCATCCTGATCCTCGTCTTTTTCGTGGGTCTATCCGTGATGTTATACCCCACCCTCAGCGACTATGTGAACCAGCGGCACCAGTCCCGTGCCGTGGCCACCTATGCCGAGGACGTGGACAAGCTGACCGATGCCGACTACAGCGCCTATTTCAAGGCGGCAGACGCCTTCAATGCGCAGATCGCCGCCGACCCGGACGCCCTGTATTTCCCCGACCGGTTCCCCAGCTACGAAAGCACGCTGGACGTGACCGGCACCGGGATCATGGGCTACATCACGATCTCCAAGATCGGCGTGGAGCTGCCCATCTACCACGGCACCAGCGATGGCGTGCTGCAGGTGGCGGCCGGCCATCTGGAAGGCACCAGCCTGCCGGTGGGCGGTGCCAGTACCCACGCGGTCATTTCGGCCCACCGCGGCCTGCCCAGCGCCAAGCTGTTCACCAATCTGGACCAGCTGGAAGTGGGCGATACCTTTACCATCACCGTGCTGGACCGGGTGCTCACCTACGAGGTGGACCAGATCTCCATCGTTCTGCCCACCGAGACCGACAACCTCAAGGTGGTGGACGGCAAGGATTACGTCACCCTGATGACCTGCACCCCATACGGCATCAACTCCCACCGCCTTCTGGTGCGGGGACGGCGCATCGAAACGCCGGACAAGCTCAAGCACATCCGCGTGACCAGCGAGGCCACCAAGATCGAACCCATTATCACAGCACCCATCATGGCACTGCCGCTGTTGCTGTTGCTGCTGCTCTGGCTGCTGTTCTCCACACGCAAACGCAAATCTACACGAGGTGAAAATCATGAAACGCACTGATTTCAAAAAGCACGCTGCGGCGCTTATGCTGGGGCTTGTGCTTCTGGCTGCATGTGCACTGCCCGCCTTCGCCACCAGCGCCAACATCAAGCTGACCGATGGCCACGGAAATCCCAACACCGGCTCCATCCACGTCAATCTCTACGACAGCACCAACAACAAGGCGCTGAGCGGCGGTGAGCTGACTGTGTACCGCGTGGCCGAGGTGCAGCGCAAAAACGGCAACCTGAGTTTCGAATACTGCGGCGACTTTGACGGCTGCGCCATCGAGCTGGGCGACCTGACCGATAGCACACTGGCCGGCCAGCTGCAGGAGTTTCTCCCGGCAAACGCCGAGGGCATCGTGCAGGCTGTCAGCAACGACGGCAACGTGGTCTTTGACGATCTGGAGCTTGGCCTGTATCTGGTGGTACAGACTAAGGCATCCAATGGCTACAAGCCGGTCAACTCCTTCTTAGTCTCCCTGCCCATGGCTGAGGACGGCCAGTGGAACTACGAGGTAGACGCCAGCCCGAAGGTCGGTGCCTACACACCGGAACCGGAAACGCCCCCTTCCCCGCCGGACACCCCCGACAAGCCCGATAAACCGGATACGCCCGACACACCGGAGACCCCCGATAATCCGGATAACCCGGTCTCTCCCGGCAACCCGGATAATCCCGTTGCCCCCGGTACTCCGGACAATCCGGTGGCACCCGGCAGCCCGGATAACCCGGTCCTGCCCGGACACCCGAACAATCCCGTGATGAACGGTCTGCCCCAGACCGGCCAGCTGAACTGGCCCATCCCCGTGATGGCCATCAGCGGCATGCTGCTGTTTGCATTCGGCTGGGCGACCGACCGGAAATATAAGACGGTATAAACGCTTGTAGGGGACGGACTTGTCCGTTCCACGAAAATCAACATTTTTCCTGCAAAAAAGGAGCAGATGCACAATGCATCTGCTCCTTTTCGTTATTGGGTTCTTGCTGTTTTACTGCTGCTGTGCGGCCTTTTTGGCTTCCAGAGCCAGAATGGCGTCGCGGCGGCTCAGGTTGATACGGCCCTGCTGGTCGATATCGGTCACCTTGACCACAATAGCATCGCCCACAGCGACCACATCCTCCACGCGCTCCACACGCTTGGTGTCCAGCTTGGAGATGTGCACCAGACCTTCCTTGCCCGGTGCGATCTCAACGAAGGCACCGAAGTTCATCAGGCGGGTGACTTTGCCCTTGTAGATGGCACCGATCTCGGGGTCCTCCACAATGGTCTTGATGGTAA
>OGKD01001887.1_pt1 | contig 10355 bp, 8 predicted proteins | sample 1572371 | NCBI WGS metagenome assembly OGKD01 (sample SAMEA2582096, study PRJEB24529) | metagenome | biome: Human gut stool | place: China | collected 2011 | reverse complement strand
GTCGGCAAATCCACGTTTGTGAATGCGCTGTGTGGGGAGACGGTTATGGATACCGGCGCGATCCGGGAGGATGATTCCAAAGGACGCCATACGACGACTTACCGGCAGATGATCCTTCTGCCGGATGGCTCCCGTGTCATAGATACACCGGGAATGCGCGTACTTGGCGTAGGGGATGCAAAATGCGGGATGGATACGACATTTTCGGATATTGAGGAATTGGCGCAGTATTGCAGATTCAGAGACTGCAGACATGAAAAAGAGACGGGGTGTGCGGTGCAGGAGACAGTGCGGGACGGAAGACTGCCGGAACGCCGGCTACTTAACTATAAGAAGCTTCTGGCGGAGGCGGCGCATGCGAAGCGACGGGAAGAGACCGCGCGGAAGAAGCAGCTGCGGAGCGTGGAGCGGAAAAAGAACCCCGTGAGAAAAAAGCAGTACAAAGCCGAATGAGAGGGGCGGAAGGGTGTACCGTGAAAAAAACGTGATTGAGTGTAACTGTGTGACCGGCGACTATTCCATGCTGCTGGAGGTTTTGTTTGAAAATACGATGGAACTCGACCGTTTTATCGGGGAATTGCAGTATTTTGGACGGACAAAGACGCTGATTGTGTTCTCTACCTCTGTAGAACACCGCGGTGTGGAGCTCTAGGGCGTGTTTTTGGCGGAAAAACCGCAAAGAAATCAAAAAAAAGCTAGTATTTTCCGGTCTTGTATGTTATAATCCTTAAATGACTGTGATAGTCGTAGTACGCCCTTTTTTCCGAAAGACAGGCAGGAACCCTTAAAAAAGGGCTGCAGGCGACTGGCGTGACGAATGTCATGCGATGGACGGAAGATGTACATGATATTTCATATATATTAAGGAGGAAGATAGTTACAATGAGTGTACAGGTAGAAAACTTAGAAAAGAATATGGCAAAGCTTACCATTGAAGTGGCTGCCGAAGAAGTAGAGAAAGCAATCCAGGCTGCTTACCTGAAAGAAAAAGGCAAGATCAGCATGCCTGGTTTCCGTAAAGGTAAAGTTCCGAGAAAGATGATCGAGAAGATGTACGGCGAGGCAGTGTTCTATGAGGACGCAGCAAACACCCTGATTCAGGAGAACTATCCTGCAGCAGTAGAGGAGAGCGGTATTGACATCGTATCCAGACCGACCATCGACGTGGTACAGATCGAGTCCGGCAAGCCTTTCATCTTCACAGCAGAGGTTGCTGTAAGACCGGAAGTAAAGCTTGGCAAGTATCTTGGTGTTCAGGTAACCAAGATCGATACCTCCGTATCTGACGAAGAGGTAGAGGCAGCAGTAGAGAAAGAGAGAAATAACAACGCAAGAACTGTTACCGTTACAGACAGACCGATCGCAAACGGCGATACCGCAGTGATCGACTTCGAGGGATTTGTTGATGGCGTTGCATTTGAGGGCGGCAAGGGTGAGAATCATCCGCTTGAGATCGGTTCCCATTCCTTCATCGATACGTTCGAGGATCAGCTCGTAGGCAAGAATGCCGGCGACGAAGTAGAAGTAAACGTAACCTTCCCTGAGAAGTATCAGGCAGCAGATCTTGCCGGAAAGCCTGCAATGTTCAAGGTTAAGATCCACGAAGTAAAGTGCAAGGAGCTTCCGGAACTGAACGATGAGTTCGCACAGGATGTATCCGAGTTCGATACCTTAGAGGAGTACAAGGCTGACGTTAAGAAGCACCTTGAGGTAGAGAAGGAGAACGAGGCTAAGAAGACCAAGGAGGACGAGGCAATCCAGAAGATCATTGACAAGTCCACCATGGAGATTCCGGAGGCAATGATCGAGACACAGTGTGAGAACATGGTCAATGAATTTGCTCAGAGACTGGCACAGAGCGGTCTTTCCATGGAGCAGTACATGCAGTTCTCCGGTCTGACACTCGACAAGTTAAAAGAGCAGGTTCGCCCGGAAGCTGAGACACGCATCAAGAGCAGCCTGGTATTAGAGCAGATTGCAAAGGATGAGAAGATTGAGATTACCGATGAAGAGCTTGATGCTGAGATTGAGAAGATGGCAGCACAGTACGGTATGGAAGCTGACAAGCTCAAAGAGTACATCGGCGACAACGAGAAGGAATCCATGAAGAGAGACCTTGCAGTGACCAAGGCAGTAGACCTGATCATGGAGAACGTGAAGGAGAGAGCGAAAGCAAAATCCAAGAAAGAAAAAGAAGCAGAAGAGAAAGAGGGAACAGAGGAGTAATTCCCCTGTCAGTTCTTATTGCTAAACAGACAGACTGGCTCTATTGGGCCGGTCTGTTTAAGCTTATAAGTAATTATTAAAAAAGTATAAAATGGAGGATCGAATATGAGTTTAGTACCTTACGTCGTAGAGCAGACCAGCCGCGGAGAACGCAATTATGATATTTATTCCCGCCTGTTAAAAGATCGTATTATTTTCCTTGGAGAGGAAGTCAATGAGACAACGGCAAGCCTTGTTGTGGCACAGCTTCTGTTTTTGGAGTCCGAAGATCCGAACAAGGACATCCAGCTTTACATCAACTCCCCGGGCGGTATGGTGACAGCGGGTATGGCGATTTACGATACAATGCAGTACATCAAGTGTGATGTGTCCACCATCTGTATCGGACTTGCAGCAAGCATGGGTGCATTCCTGCTCGCGGGAGGAACAAAGGGCAAGCGCTATGCGCTTCCGAATGCGGAGGTCATGATCCATCAGCCGTCCGGCGGAGCCAAAGGACAGGCGACAGAGATCCAGATCGCAGCGGAGAACATTTTAAAGACCAAGAAAAAGTTAAATGAGATTCTCGCTGCCAATACCGGTAAGCCGTACGATGTGGTTGCTGCCGATACTGAGCGCGATTACTACATGTCTGCCGAGGAGGCAAAGGCGTACGGACTGATCGACGATGTCATCATCCGCAAGGACACCAAGAAGGAAGAAAGCAAATAAGACCTGATTTTGGCAGGAAGTAAGATAGAACATGGAGAATAGTTAAAAATGGCAGGAAGAAGTGACGATGAGATCCGCTGCTCCTTTTGCGGAAAGTCTCAGGGACAGGTGCGCAAGCTGATCGCAGGACCGAAAGGGGCATATATCTGTGATGAGTGTGTGGACATCTGTGCAGAGATTATTGAGGAAGAGTTTGAGAACGAGGAAGAGACCGGCGCCGCAGAAGAGACGGAGCAGATCAACCTTTTAAAACCGGAAGAATTAAAAGCCTTTCTGGACGATTATGTGATCGGACAGGATCAGGCGAAAAAGGTTCTTTCCGTTGCAGTATATAACCATTACAAGAGAATTATGGCAGGGGACGATCTGGGCGTGGAACTGCAGAAGAGCAACATCCTGATGCTTGGCCCGACCGGTTCCGGTAAGACGCTGCTGGCGCAGACGCTGGCGCGTGTCTTAAATGTGCCGTTTGCGATTGCAGATGCCACAACGTTGACAGAGGCAGGTTATGTCGGTGAGGATGTAGAGAATATCCTCTTGAAGATTATTCAGGCGGCAGATTACAACATTGAGCGTGCCCAGCACGGTATCATCTATATCGATGAGATCGATAAGATCTCCAAGAAGTCCGAGAACGTGTCTATCACGAGAGATGTATCCGGCGAGGGTGTACAGCAGGCGCTGCTTAAGATCCTTGAGGGAACGATTGCATCGGTACCGCCGCAGGGAGGCAGAAAGCATCCGCAGCAGGAACTGATCCAGATCGATACGACGAACATTCTGTTCATCTGCGGAGGAGCATTTGACGGACTTGAGAAGATCATTGAGACGCGTATGGATCAGAAGGCAATCGGTTTCAACGCGGACATCAAGTCAAAGAATGAGTACAATATCGGCGATGTGTTGAAGCATGCGCTGCCGCAGGATTTTGTGAAGTTCGGTCTGATCCCGGAGTTCATCGGCCGTGTGCCGGTGACGGTATCTTTGGATATGTTAGACCGCGACGCCCTGATCCGCATCTTAAAAGAGCCGAAGAATGCGCTGACCAGACAGTACGAGAAGCTGTTTGAGCTGGATGGCGTGAAGCTTGCATTTGACGCGGACGCACTGGAGGCGATCGCTGACAAGGCGCTCGAGCGCAAGACGGGAGCGCGAGGACTGCGCGCGATTATGGAGGCTGTGACGCTGGATCTGATGTACCATATTCCGTCGGATGAGAGCATCACCGAGTGTGAGATCACCAAGGATCTGGTGGAGGAGAAGCTTTCCATTGAGGAGCAGAAATTAAAGACCATAGAAGAAAAATAGAGGATATGTTGGATACAGAAATCTTAAAAATACCTGCGGTTGCGCTTCGCGGGATGGTCATTCTTCCGGGAATGATCGCGCATTTTGACATCAGCCGTGACCGGTCCATCCGTGCGATCGAACAGTGCATGGTGGATTCCCAGAAGATTTTCCTGTCGGCGCAGAAGGATGTCGAACAGGAAGAACCGGGAGCGGACGATGTATACCATATCGGTGTGATCGCAGAAGTAAAGCAGGTAATCAAATTACAAAACAATATCGTAAGAATTCTGGTTGAGGGTATCGAGCGAGCTGAACTTTCGGCTTTTGCACAGACGGATCCGTATCTTCTGGCAGAGGTGGCGCCGTGCGTGCTGCCGGAGGAGGGGCTTTCGGAAGAGGCCAAAGCTGCGATGGTGCGCAGTGTACAGGAGACATACAGCCGGTATCAGACGGTAAATCCGCGTGCCGGAAAAGAATTGCTGCGCCAGATCGGTACCATACAGGATCTGCCGAAGCTGATGGATCAGGTTGCGAACAATCTGCCGGTTTCTTACGAAGAAAAGCAGAAGATTCTGGAGGCAATGACACTTACGGAGCGCTATGAGGTATTGATGGCGCTCCTTTTAAAAGAGATTGAAATCACTGCCATCCAGAATGAATTCCAGAGCAAAGTCAAAGAGCGCGTGGATAAGAACCAGAAGGAATACATACTGCGCGAGCAGATGAAGCTCATCCGGGAGGAACTCGGCGAGGACAATACGGAATCGGATGCGGACGAGTACCAGAAAGCACTGGATGCGCTGGATGCCGACCAGGAAGTGAAAAACCGCATCAAGAAGGAGATTGACCGCTTCAAGAGCATCAGCGCGAATTCATCGGAGAGCGCGGTGACCCGCGGTTATATCGAGACGCTGCTGGAGCTTCCGTGGAATAAAGCGTCCGAGGACAACAAAGACCTTGCAAACGCAGAGCGGATTCTGGAGGAAGATCACTACGGTCTGGAGAAAGTCAAGGAGCGTATGTTGGAGTTTCTCGCGGTGCGCAATCTGACGAGCAAGGGAGAAAGCCCGATCATCTGTCTGGTGGGACCTCCGGGAACCGGCAAGACAAGCATTGCGCGCTCTGTGGCGCGTGCGCTGGATAAGAAATACGTGCGGATCTGCCTCGGCGGTGTGCGCGATGAGGCGGAGATCCGGGGACATCGGAAGACTTACGTCGGAGCCATGCCGGGACGCCTTGTGAACGGTCTGCGCAGCGCCGGTGTGAAGAATCCGCTGATGCTTCTGGACGAGATCGACAAGATGAGCAGTGACTATAAGGGAGACACTGCCTCGGCGCTGCTTGAGGTGCTGGATTCGGAACAGAATCATAAGTTCCGGGATCACTATGTGGAGCTCCCGATCGACCTCTCGGAGGTGCTTTTTATTGCGACGGCGAACTCCATGCAGGGGATTCCAAGACCGCTTCTGGACCGTATGGAACTCATTGAGGTGACAAGCTACACGGAGAACGAGAAGCTTCACATTGCGAGAGAACATCTGCTGGCAAAGCAGACGGAGCGCAACGGCTTAAAGGAAGATCAGTTCAAAGTCAGCGACGGAGCCCTCGCGAAGATCATAAGCGGTTATACCAGAGAGGCGGGAGTCCGCGGGTTGGAGCGCAGGATCGGGGAGATTGCGCGCAAGGCGGCGCGCGAGATCTACGAGGGAAAAAGCAGTACGGTTGATGTGACGGTGCGTAATCTCAAGAAGTATCTCGGCAAGGAAAAATACAGCCAGGATATGCGCGGCGAGACCGATGAGGTCGGAATCGTACGCGGACTTGCATGGACGAGTGTGGGCGGAGATACGCTGGAAATCGAGGTTAACGTGATGCCCGGCAAGGGTGAGTTCCAGCTGACAGGTCAGCTGGGCGATGTCATGAAGGAGTCGGCACAGACAGGAATCAGCTATATCCGGTCGGTCGGCGGACAGTATGACATTCCGGCGGAGTTTTTCCAGAAAAATGATATTCACATCCATATCCCAGAAGGTGCAGTTCCCAAGGACGGACCGTCTGCCGGCATTACGATGGCGACGGCAATGCTCTCGGCGATTACCGGGACACCGGTGCGGGCGGATGTTGCAATGACGGGAGAGATTACGCTCCGAGGCAGGGTGCTGCCGATCGGCGGATTGAAGGAGAAGCTGCTTGCGGCCAAAAACGCCGGAGTCCGTACGGTCTGTGTGCCGAAGAAGAATGAGAAGGATGTCGAGGAAATATCAGGTGAGATCAAAAAGGGACTGGAAATCGTCTATGTAGAGACGATGGAGCAGGTGCTTCGCGTCGCTTTTTGCGAAAAGAAGGAGTAGAACATGGTCATCAAAAATGTAAATCTTGAAATTGTCTGCGGAATTACGAGCAAGATACCGGATACGGCTTACAATGAAGTGGCATTTGCGGGAAAGTCGAACGTCGGAAAATCATCGCTGATCAATGCGCTGATGAACCGGAAAGCGCTGGCGCGTACCTCCGCACAGCCGGGCAAGACGCAGACGATCAATTTCTACAACATCAATTATGGCTATGCCAAGGCGTCCGAGGAAGTGAAGGCAAAGTGGGGGAAAATGATCGAGAACTATCTTCACACCTCCAAACGTCTGAAGGCTGTTTTTCTCTTGATTGATATCCGGCATGATCCGTCTGCCAACGACCGGATGATGTATGAGTGGATGGTGTATCAGGGATTTGCCCCGATCATCATTGCGACGAAGCTGGACAAGATCAAGCGAAGCCAGATTCAGAAAAATGTCAAGGCAATCCGTGAGGGACTCGGCGTGCAGCCCGGAACGACGATCATACCGTTTTCAGCGGAGACCAAGCAGGGAAGAGAGGAGATCTGGGAACTGATCGATTCGCTTGTCCTGCCGCAGGACGAGTAGGAGCCGGGCAGAAGTTTGGGCAAGACGAAGCCGGTAAATTCCGGCCGGAAAAATGGGAGACTATAAAACACAGGGCGGGGATTGCACATACAAAAGAAAAACGTGTGTGCGGTTCCCGCTTTTTGCGTTCTGACACGGCAAACTTTAGCACTTCCGTGACAAGTTGACCATTGCGCATGACAGAGGGTTCGTGATAAAATAAAATTGGTAAAATTTTTTGGTGTATACAGGGAAAAGGGATTACAAATGCGCGCATAAAAGCGTTGGAGGATGATAAAAATGAAGAAAAAGAAGATCGTTATCGCACTGGGACATGACGCACTGGGAACGACACTGCCGGAGCAGAAGGAAGCTACGAAGCGCACGGCAAAAGCGGTCGCTGATTTTATCCGCGAGGACTATCAGGTGGTCATCACGCACAGCAACGGCCCGCAGGTCGGCATGATTCACACGGCGATGAATGAGTTCTGCCGTCTGTATCCGGAATATACGGCGACGCCGATGTCTGTCTGCTCGGCGATGAGCCAGGGATATATCGGATATGATCTGCAGAATGCGATTCGTGCAGAGCTTCTGAACAGAGGTATCTACAAGACGGTATCCACGATCCTGACACAGGTGGTGGTTGACCCGTACGATGAGGCATTTTACAAGCCGAGCAAGATCATCGGCCGTGTGATGACGGAGGAAGAGGCAGAGGCAGAGGAGAAAAAAGGCAACCATGTGACGAAGGTGGCAGACGGCTACCGCCGTATCGTGGCAGCGCCGAAGCCGGTCGATATTGTGGAGGTGGATGCGATCCGCGCGCTGACAGATGCGGATCAGATCGTTGTTGCCTGCGGAGGAGGCGGTATCCCGGTTCTTTCCCAGGACAATCATTTAAAGGGAGCAAGTGCGGTGATCGAGAAAGATCTGGCAGCCGGAAAGCTCGCAGAACTTCTGGAGGCAGATATGCTCGTGATACTGACAAGCGTAGACAATGTGTGCCTGGACTACGGCACAGAGAATGAGCGCCCGCTGAGTTCCATGACAGTGGCGGAAGCAAAGAAATATATGGAGCAGGGACAGTTCGGCGAGGGGGATATGCAGCCGAAGATTCAGGCTGCGATCGACTTTATCGGTGATTCGGCGATCCGCTCCGTATTGATTACAAAGCTTCACGTGGATGGAAGCCAGGTAACTCCGGGCATGGGCACCATGATTACAAAATAAAGTGACAGAATAATAAAGAGAGGAATATTATGTTAAGAAAGACAAAAATTGTATGTACGTTAGGACCGTCGACGGATGATGAGAATGTGATGCGCAGCCTGATCGAGGAAGGCATGAATGTGGCGCGCTTTAACTTTTCACATGGAGGACACGAGGAGCAGTTTGGAAGACTTACGATGCTTCGCAAGCTGCGCGGAGAGATGAAGCGTCCTGTCGCGGCTCTGCTGGATACAAAGGGACCGGAGATCCGTCTGAAAGAGTTTGCAAGCGGCAAGGTGGAGCTGAAGAACGGACAGACATTTACTCTGACGACGGAGGACATCGTGGGTGATGAGAGCCGTGTGACGATCACATACAAGGAACTGCCGGACGATGTGAAGCCGGGAGATACCATTCTGATCGATGACGGACTGATCGGTCTGGAAGTCAAGAAGATCCAGAAAGTATCCGGTGCAAAGGCAGACGCAGAGGGCAAAATGTCGATGGATATTGTCTGTACCGTTATGAACGGCGGTATGGTTTCCAATAAAAAAGGTGTGAATGTTCCGAATGTGGAGCTTTCCATGCCGTACATCAGCGAGAAAGACTATGGCGACATCGTATTTGCGGTGGAGAACGACTATGATTTCATTGCGGCATCCTTCGTGCGCTGCGCGGATGACGTGCTTGCAATCCGCAAGATTCTTGAGGAAAAAGGCGGCGAGGACATTCATATCATCGCGAAGATCGAGAACATGCAGGGTGTGCAGAACATCGATGAGATCATCCGCGTCTCCGACGGTATCATGGTTGCCCGTGGCGACATGGGTGTAGAGATTCCGCTTGAGGACGTTCCTGTCATTCAGAAGATGATTATCAAGAAAGTCAGCGGTGCCGGAAAAGTGGTTATCACGGCGACCCAGATGTTGGATTCCATGATGAAACATCCGCGTCCGACCCGCGCGGAGGCGACAGACGTTGCCAACGCAATCTATGACGGAACAAGTGCGATCATGCTTTCCGGTGAGACGGCTGCCGGCCAGTATCCGATCGAGGCATTGAAGACGATGGTCCGCATTGCGGTTCGCACCGAGTGCGATATCAACTATCTGCAGCGTTTCAAGGACCGTAAGAATATGAGCAGCCCGGATGTGACGAACGCGATTTCCCATGCAACCTGTACGATGGCGGGAGACCTCAATGCGGCGGCGATTCTGGCAGTATCCAAGTCCGGACGCACAGCGCGCATGATCTCCAAGTACCGCCCGTACTCTCCGATCATCGGCGCGTGCCTGACGGAGAAAGTATACCGTCAGCTCGGACTTTCCTGGGGCGTTGCACCGCTGCTTCTTGAGCAGAAGAATAAGGCGGAAGAACTGTTTGACTATGCGGTTGACACTGCAGAGACGGCAGGTCTGATCAGCAAGGGCGATGTGGTTGTTCTGACTGCCGGCGTACCGCTTGGCGTATCCGGAACGACCAACCTCATCAAGGTGCAGGTGGCAGGACATATCCTGGTAAAAGGAAAAGGAATTGCAGGTAAGAAGATTGCAGCAAACCTGTGCGTCTGCCACAGCGAGGAAGATCTTGCGAACTTCAAAGAGGGAGACATCATCGTTGCTGCAGATACCAACAACTGCATGATGAAGCAGATGCGTCAGGCATCCGGTCTCATCGTGGAGGCGGACAGCGACAGCTGCCATGCAGCGATTGCAGGACTCAGCCTGGATATTCCGGTACTGATCGGCGCGAAGAACGCACTGGAGGTATTAAAGTCCAGCGCTTATGTAGAGCTTGACAGCGAAAACGGAGTTGTGACAGCGATCTAAGCGATAGCGAATATGTGAAAAAGCCTCACGCGGTTCTTCCATGGGAAGACCGCATGAGGCTTTTTTTAAAGAAACTGTCACAATAAGCATAGTCACTTTTGTGTGATAAGTAATATTATAAGATCACACCGTGGGATTTCAGATGGAAATGCAGGTGGAAATTCGGATCAAAAAATGTGGCATTTCT
>OGKD01001877.1_pt1 | contig 10414 bp, 8 predicted proteins | sample 1572371 | NCBI WGS metagenome assembly OGKD01 (sample SAMEA2582096, study PRJEB24529) | metagenome | biome: Human gut stool | place: China | collected 2011 | reverse complement strand
AATTCGCCAAGGGCCCGCATGATGAAATAAATCGCAACGCCGCCGATGATGTAGGTCAAAAGCACCGAAGGCCCTGCCAGTTCGATAGCTGTAGCGGATCCGAGGAACAGTCCTACGCCGATGGCTCCGCCAAGGCCGATCAGCTGGATGTGCCGGTTCTTCAGTCCTCTTTCGAGGTTCTCATGCATTTCCTGATTATTTTCTGCCATATGAAACTCCCAAATCTGACAAAAACACCGGGCCTCGCCCTTTCATGGGGAAGGTCCGGTGAAAAGAACTACTTTGTTTATTTTATACGCAGATTCCCTATACATCAAGACAGAAATTCGCATTTTCCATACTTTTTCGTACATACGGCTCGTTTTTAATTATCTGTGGTATATAAGATTTGTGCATTCATGATATAAATCATATACTGCAGTCCATACATAAACGGAATTTATGAAAGATCAGGACTTTTCCTTAATCCCGTTCATCAGCACATCGAAGGCCTGGTCCATGTAGGAAGCTTCGGAAATATCCTCCTTCACGGCGAACCGTTTCTTGATTTCATTCATGAGGTAATAGTAGGCCACCATGCCTGCCCAGGAAATGCAGACCTCCGTGGGCTTCAGGTTGCTGCGGAAAGTGCCCTCCTCCATGCCCTCCGTCAGGGCCGCCCGGAGAACCACCAGCACCATGGCAAACCTTTCTTTCCCGATGGACGCAAACACATCGGTGGGATGAATCATTTCCCAGGAAAAAATACGGAGGATATAGGGGTGCTCCTTCATGAGGCGGAAGAAAAAGCGGGAATACATCTCCATGATTTCCATGGGCTTCTTCGTCCCGTCCGCCGCCATTTCCACGAAATCCACCAGAAGGGCGCTCCCCCGTTCCAGAATGGCGGCATAAAGCTCCTTTTTTCCACCGAAGTAGTAGGAAATGGCGGCGCTGTTCACCCCCGCCTCCTTCCCGATATCCCGGATGGACACGTCGGAATAGCCCTTCAGCGCAAAAAGGCGGATTGCCGCATTCTCAATCTGCTCCTTCTTGTCCGGTGCCTTCTCCTTTTCCTCCTCCGGGAAAAGGATATGGTATAAATCTTCCTTCGTGCCGAAATAATAGGAAATGGACGATACGCTCACTCCCGCCTGGCGGCTGATGTCCCGAAGGGACGTATCGTGGTATCCCTTCTCTTTGAAAAGACGGCGCGCCGCCTTCTCTATCTGCTCCTTCTTCACTGCTCCCATTGTTCATGCCCCCTGAAATCCAACCATACCTATCGGTTCTTTCCTCTATTATATATGATTCCCCTGCTGATTGGAACAGTGGACTGGAATGATTGAACCGTTCAGCAGCCGGTGTTCAATACAGGGCGCCGAGGGTTCGGAGGGTTTTCCCCTCCCATATAGTGCTCCCCATCCCGCCCCTTCAAACGCACCAGGGATAAAGCGGCATTTGAAGGGTCTCATCAATATCTTCTTTCGTAATGGGATTGAAATACACCCGAAGGAGGCAGAGCCCCTCTGCCGGGGCTGTGATGCCCAGTTTCCTTCTGTCCCGGGCTTCCAGAATATTTTCAATGTCCTCTGCCGAAAGATTCCCGCTTCCTGCATCCACCAGGGCGCCAGCTATGTTTCTTACCATGTGGTAGAGGAACCCCTCTCCTGTCACGTAGATGCGGTAGAGGGATCCCGTCTTTTGGATACGGATTTCATTGATTTTCCTCACCGGGTCAGAGGGGACGGAATTATTTCCGCGGAAGGAAGTAAAGTCATGGCGCCCCTCCAGTGCGCGGGCCGCCTTTTCCATGAGAGCCAGGTCCAGTTTCTTTCCGGTGCGCCAGATGTATCGTTTGAGGAAGGGGGACGTTTCCCTTTCCTCTGTCAAAAGATAGCCATAGGTTTTTCCATAGTTTCTGCGCCTCACGGAAAAATCCATATCCACTTCCCGGCTGGCAGTGACGCGGATGTCATAGGGAAGGCAGGCATTCATGGCATAAAGGAAACGGTCTCCGGGAATGGTGGATTCCGTGTAGAAGGTGCATTCCTGTCCATAAGCATGGACTCCGGCGTCCGTGCGGGCTACGAAGTAAAGAGTGGTTTTCACACCGGTCAGTTCCTGGAGACAGTTCTCCACCATTTCCTGTACGGTCATGCGGTTCTCCTGCCGCTGAAATCCGCCGTAGCCGCTTCCTTCGTAGGAAAGGGTAATCCAGATATTTTTCATAGCTTTTAAAAGCCGGGGCAGAGGCCCCGGCTTCCTTTCTTTTATTTGAAATACATATACAGACCAAAGAGGGCTGCCGTAATCAGCACCACCGCCAGGAAAGCATTCCTGTCTCTCCATGTATAGGCCAGCTGGTGCATTTTGGTTCGTCCTTCGCCTCCCCGGTAGCATCTGGCTTCCATGGCGGTAGCCAGGTCATCGGCCCGCCGGAAGGCGGAAATGAAGAGGGGCACCAGGAGGGGCACCATGTTCTTTGCCCGCTGCCAGAGATTGCCGTTTACAAAATCGGCGCCTCTGGAGGACTGGGCCTTCATGATACGGTCCGTTTCTTCCAGAAGGGTGGGAATGAAACGGAGTGCTATGGTCATCATCATGGCCAGCTCATGGGCCGGTACGCCGAACCGCTTGAAGGGCATGAGCAGCGCTTCAATGCCGTCGGTGAGCACAATGGGGCTGGTGGTATAGGTAAGAAGTGATGAAAAGGCGATGAGGAACACCAGACGGAGGGTCATGATGAGGCCGTTCACAATGCCTTCCTCACTGATATGGATGAATTTCCAGGTGAAAAGTTCATTCCCCGGCGTTGTGAGCACATGAATGCCCATGGTGAACACCAGGATAATCCACAGGGGCTTGATGGCCTTCCAGATAAGGGAAACCGGCACGCCGGACATGGCAATGGCAAGGAACGTAAAACCTGCCACCAGGATATAGGACCAGAGATTATTGGCCAGGAAAATGGCCACAATGAAAATCATGGTGCAGAGAATCTTCGCCCTGGGGTCCATGCGGTGCAGGAAGGAATCTCCCGGATAATACTGGCCAAGGGTAATATCTGTCAGCATGATGCGCCACCTCCCAGCATTCTGCTCATTCTATCCACCGCTTCTTCCACGGTCTTCGCATCCTCCGGTACCGGAATGCCCTTTTCCTTCAGATGCAGCAGGGTCTGTGTCAGAGGCGGTGCATCGACGCCGCATTCCTGCAGTTCCCTGCGGTGATGAAGGAAAATATCCATAGGCTTTCCGTCCATCACCAGATGGCCCTTATGCATCACCAGGAGGCGGGTAGCCAGCCGGGCAATGTCGTCCATGTTGTGGGACACCAGGATAACGGAGAAAACACCTTTTTTATACCAGCTCTGGATGCGGGAGAAAATTTCCCGCCGTCCGATGGGGTCAAGGCCTGCGGATGGTTCATCAAGGATAAGGAAATCGGGATGCATGGCAATGACCCCTGCAATGGCCACGCGCCGCTGCTGGCCGCCGGAAAGGCGGAAAGGCGAACGGCCGCCGAAGGTATCATAGTCAAGGCCCGCAAATTTCATGGCGCTCTTCACCCTTTTTTCCGTTTCCTCCTCATTGCAGCCCAGATTCTTCGGACCGAAGGCAATATCCTTGGCCACGGTCTCTTCAAAAAGCTGGTGCTCCGGGTACTGGAAAACCATGCCCACAGAATGGCGCTTCGCCACCGCTTCCTTCGTCTTAGCCGCCAAATCCACACCGTCGATGGTTACCTTTCCGGAGGTGGGATGGATGAGGCCGTTCAGGTGCTGGATAAGGGTGGATTTACCGCTGCCCGTATGGCCGATGATTCCGATAAATTCTCCCGGTTCGATGGTGAGATTGATATCCTCCAGCGCCACCTTTTCAAAGGGAGAACCCTTGCTGTACACACAGCTTACATTTTCGACACATATGGACATAATGCTTCTCCCAGCTCCTCATCTGTCAAACAATCCTCCGGCACCTGGAAGCCCTTCTTCCGAAGGCCATGGGCCAGATCCGCCGCCACCGGCACATCCAGTCCCAGGGCCGTCAGCTTCTCCGCCTGGGAGAACACCTCCCGGGCCGTGCCTTCCATCTTCAGATGGCCTTTGTCAATCACCATCACATGGTCCGCGGTCACCGCCTCTTCCATGAAATGGGTAATGAGCACAATGGTAATGCCTTCCTTTTCGTTCAGTTCATGCACCGTGTCCATGACCTCCCTGCGGCCGTGGGGGTCAAGCATGGCCGTCGGTTCATCCAGCACGATGCAGTCCGGATGCATAGCCAGAATGCCTGCAATGGCGACGCGCTGCTTCTGCCCGCCGGAAAGCATGGCAGGAGAATGGGTGCGATAAGCCGTCATGCCCACCTTTTCCAGGGCCGTGTCCACCCGCTTCCTGATTTCATCCGGCGGAATCCCCAGGTTTTCAGGACCGAAGGCCACATCTTCCTCCACAATGGCAGCCACCAGCTGGTTGTCCGGATTCTGGAACACCATGCCCACCTTCTGGCGGATATCCCAGATATGGGAAAAATCGGAAGTCTTCATGCCCTCCACGTAGATTTCCCCGTCCGTAGGAATGAGCAGGGCATTCAGATGCCTGGCCAGCGTAGACTTTCCGCTGCCGTTGGTACCGATGATGGCCGTAAAGGACCCCTTCCTGATGGAAGCGGTCACATCGGACAGGGCATCAAACTTCTTCCCCTCCTCCGTCTCAAAGGTATGGCTTAAATGACGGATATCAAAAAGAATGTCTCCACCCTTTTTCCCATCCTTCATACTTTCTTTCTCCATGTTTCCTCTTTTATGATAAGAAATATAAAAATACAATGATACTTTATGATAACAGACAATTCCTTTCTCCGTCAATGAAAAAAGGACTGCCTTTTATATAATAATCAGCGGCCGTCCTTTTGTCAATTTATGGACTTATTATCTGTTTACAATCATGCCGATACGGGAAATTTTTAATAGTTCCTTGCTTCTAGTTTCTTGGTTCCGGTGCTTTACTTTTTCCCCTCTTCTGCTTCTGTCAGTTTTCGGTACATTTTCATCAGCTCCGCCACGCACTCCGGCTCCGTCATGGTGTGCCAGTTGAAGCCATAGGCCTCCATGACGGCCTTGTCGTTTTCCTGATGGGCCCTGCGAAGTTCCGGCGGCATGGTCAACGGGTCATAAAGGTCTGCCAGAGACGCATCCGGATATAACTTACGGGCATCCAGAATACCCTGGGCAGACTTTTCAATTCTAGCTTTTTGCGCAGGAGTAGGATTTGGCCAAGGAAAATTGTTATAAACAACAGTATTAGAGTATCTGTAGTCACTCTTTAAACGCCCACATACCGTTCTTGTCCAAGCCATATGAACATTACTTTCAAGTATTCCAAAATGATATAAATTAGTATCAAGAATCATAAATAACTGGTCACCAGCAATCACATCAGGACGCAAGTAATCCATAGGAATATATCTGCGGTTTTCTGAAGATACTTTGGGCAGCGCGATATTATGAGGAATTGCTTTGCTTGATTTCATCAAACAACTGCGGTGTTTCCGCTTTTCTCCTTGTTGCTGCTTTTTTACTCTGAAGGCGATATTCTCTTACTTTTTCAATGCGCATTAAAACTTCCGGGCATTTTCTTAAAGCTGAAGGACTAGCACCAGCAAGCCATAAGCAATATCTTGGTTTTCTATGAATAAAATCATAGCCCATCATAAAAGGCCGGATTAATGGTTCTGCCTGCGGTTCTTTTTTAAGTAGATTCTCTTTTTCTTCTGTTGTTAATATAAGATTTCCGCCCTCGGCGGGCTTTCCTCCATTGGTCATAAGAGGCACATCTGCCGCTATAGGTTTATTCCGGGCACTAATAAATACAGTCGGAGAGTCTGTCAGATACGGACTGATATTCGCCACTCGCTTCATACCATTGCCATCAAATATGATTTTATCTCCCAAGCTGAGAGTATCACTGAATCCCACAATCACACAATGAACCGCCGCATTATCAGATGCTTCACTGCTCCAGATGAACGTTCTCCAGGCAAAATCAATGTGCGTGCCAAATCGTTCTACTATTGGTTTCCAGACAGCGGCAGCCTGCTCTCCCTGGGTAATGCTGTTCGTAGATACAAAAGCAGCTTTGATTGCTGTGTGAGTCATATATTGAGCTGCTTTGAAGTACCATCCGGCTACATAGTCTATTTTCCCTGCGGCCTTATATGTTTGTCCATTCTCATCTTTGTAAATAGAAAGGATATCCTCTTTCTGCTTCCTGCTTTGCAGGCTGTACCCGCGGAAAGGCGGGTTCCCCATGACGTATGATATTTTTGACGCTGGAATCACATCATTCCAGTCCATGTGCAGGGCGTTTCCTTCGTGGATATAGGCATTCGTTTTCAAGGGCAGGAAATTGATTTCCCTGACGATAATGTCTTCCGTTTCCTGCATCATCTGGGATTCGGCAATCCAAAGGGCCGTTTTTGCCACGGTGACGGCGAAGTCATTGATTTCAATGCCGTAGAACTGTTTGATGGACACTTTGATGGGATTATACAGGTCAAGGAATCCCTGTCCGCCGGTGAGCTCCCGGATGACCCGGTTCTCCAGCCGACGCAGGCAGATGAATGTTTCCGTCAAAAAATTTCCGGAGCCGCAGGCAGGGTCCAGGAAGGTGAGCGAAGCCAGTTTATTCTGGAAATCTTCCAATTTCTGCCGGTATTCCCATTTCAAGGCCGTTTCTTTTCGTCTTGTGCTGAATTTTTCGGAATCGGGAATGGAAACCAGGGTATTGAATTCTTTCTTCAAGTCGTCCAGAAAGAGGGGGTCGATGACTTTGTGGATATTTTCGATGGAGGTGTAGTGCATGCCGCCGGAACGCCGGGTTTCCGGATTCAATGTGCTTTCAAAGACGGCTCCAAAGATGGTGGGACTGATGGCACTCCAGTCGAAGCCCTTGGACATATCTTCATAGATAATGTCATAGATTTCCTTATTGATAGGCGGGATTTCAATGGTATCATCATGAAACAGGCCGCCATTCACATAGGGGAAGGAAGAAAGTTTACTGTCCAGAAACCTGGGGCGCTCTTCTATTTTGGTATCAAGAACGGCAAAGAGCTTTTCCAGGGCTTCCTTGGTATTTTCTATCTTCCATGTACCAAGGTAGTGGCGGAAAGCGTCCGACGCACCGAACAGTCCTGAATCCTCCGCGTATAGGCAGAATACAATGCGGACGCAGAGGACATTCAAGTCATGCATGTCTTTTTTCTTATCTTCCTCTGTATAATCAGCAGGCTGGTACTCCCGATAGACTTGGGCAAAGGCATCGTAAAGCTTCCCTACCAGCTCTCCCGCCTTGACGGACACCTTCACTTCTTCCATGTCCGTAGGTTTATAATTGGTATTAACAAGGAAATTCAGCTGGTCGTAATGGTCCGGCAGGTCGCTTAATTTAAGCTTGATGGCCTTTCGGAAAGCTTCGGGCTCATTCATGTCGTAAATCCAGAATTCATGAAAATTGCAGGCAACGATATATCTGGCCCTCCGGTCCACCGGCTGGGTCTGATCGTATTCAAAGGCCTGCTCATAGGGTGTAAGCATCCTGCCGTGCCTTGGATATTTCTTATCCAACGGTGCATCGGCATTCTTCTGCTCAATGATTACCCGCATGGACGGAATCCAGGCGTCCACAAAAAGGGAGTTTCCCTTTTCTTCATGCTTCACCGTATCTTCAAAAGAAATGACCTGTTCCGGATGTTCCACACCGTATACATCACGAAGCAGGGACAGCCAGAAAGGCGCTGTATTTCCATCTTCCTTGCAGTCTCTGGCCCATTCCGCAGCAAAAGCCTTTGCTGCCTTTTTCTGTTCAGCCGGTTTTATCATACCTTTGAATCCACCTTTATCCAATCAACACTTCTCAAAACTTATTTCCTGCACAAAAAGCAAGTCTTCAAAGCCATGGAGTCCTATTCCTGCCTGATTACATTCCATATCGTCTTTCCAGCTCTATTCTTAATTTGCGGAAAAGAGGAAGAAATAAACTTCGTGTATCGTTAATCAGGGTGTCCGCCACTTCCCGGTTGAACGTATAAATTTCCAGCTTCCTTTCCTCCATAGCCTTCATCCAGCCCGATTCGTCCTGAATCAGACCTGCCTGGTAGGAGATTTTCAATATCTGCCGCGGAGAGCCTGTATTCGCTTCTGCCCGGCCTTCCTGACTGAGATATTCTTTCATGGCACGCCAAGATTGTTCAAAGCACTGCGTAAAAAGAGAACACAGACCGGCAGTGACCACCACATCATAGGGAGGATGGCGTCGAGTGATTTCTTCCAGGTTATCCAGGGTTTTGCAGAAAATTTCAAATCTCACCATGTAAAGCTCTCCCCTCTTCCCATGTCATCCCCCTTCTCAAATCCACCCGAAGTGGCGGCAGGCGTTGTAGATGCCGTCTTTGTCGGCCCGGTCGGTGATGTAGCTGGCAAGGGCTTTGAGTTCCGGTTTGGCGTTTCCCATGGCGATGCGGAGCCATTCTTTACGGAACATGGTGCGGTCGTTCATGCCGTCGCCGAAAACCACGATGTCTTCATCGGGGATGTGGAATCGTTTCTGTATTTCCATAATGCCCCTTTCCTTGTGCACCGGTTCGATAATCATGGTGTCGGCGCTGAACCATACATGGGGCAGGGTATAGAGGGGGATATCATCTTTTTCTTTTTTGGTGCAGGCCACGAAAATCTTGTGAATGGCGCTGACCTTGCGGAAATCAAAGGATGGATTCACTTCTGTTTCGTAATACCGGTCCTTCACCTTTTCCAGATAGAGGGGCGTCCGGGTAATGCGGTATTTTTTATTATAGGGAGCCGCCGCCCAGGGATGCCTTTCTTCGTCTATCTCCGAAAGGGTCCTGAAGCAGTCCTGAAGGGGCAGTCCTTCGTCATAGAGGATTTTTCCGTCAATGGTGACCGCATTGCCGCCGTCGGACACCAGGGCCGGAATGCCCAGGGTCTTTGCCACTTCCAGGGCATCCGCCTGCATGCGGCCGGTGGCCAGCGATACGAAGTGGTCCCGGCGGATCAGTTCCTTCACCGCTTCCCTCGTGCTTTCCGGATAATCCGCTGTCAGCGGCGTGGTGAGTGTGCCGTCGATATCAAAAAAGAAATATTTCTTCATCCTCTGCCTCCTCTTCTGGTTGATGCGTTCTTTTCTTATTTCTTATTATAGTACCATATGAGAAAGAGGGTTCAAAGGGTTCAGAGGGGAAGGTATCGCCCTGCGGGCGATGAATATTAAGTCAGCGTTACGCGCCTGCCTTCCTGCCCTGCAGTCATTCTCGTATAGTAAGTGTAGGGCATGAAATTAAATACTTCCATTGCCCACCTTGATGGGTAGGGAATCCTGGTGCTACGATGAAAGTAACATGGAATAGCTCAGAAGACGACCAAGTCATTCTGCGGTTCTACCGCCAGCTCAGTATTCTCGCCTGACTCTTTCTTCCATTCTGCCTACTTCAGAATTTGCGGCCCCGGGCGGAGCTTCTTCCAGTAAACGATTTACCTCCACGGGTGACTGCCTATTAACGAGATTTTAGAGGGAGTTTGAGATCAGGATTCCTTCTCCTATTTCATGAACGTTGCCAGGAAGGAGGTGCGATCATGAAACAATTTGAATTACTCCATTCTTTGTTTGTCGGTATAGACGTTTCGATGAAAGAGAACGTTGTGCACGCGATGCCTTTTTCCCCTGAGGACCATCCTGGGCATGCGCACCTGCGTTTTTCTGCTCCCAACACTCCCGCGGGATCTGCAGAAATTGTCGAAAAAGTCGGTGACTTCTTGAAATTCTATCCTGATGTCACACAGGTTGTCATTGCATTAGAGGCTACTTCGGTTTATTCTTTTCACCTGGCAACATTTCTGTCCGTTGCACAATTTAACGGACACATCCCAGCTATCGTCTATTCTGTTAATCCCAAAGAGATTCATGCTTACAAGAAGACTTTTACGGATGTAGGAAAAGACGACTACGTCGATGCCATGGTTATTGCTGACTATGCGCGTTCCAACAAAATCCGGTCACGTCCCTGGAAAGGGCCCGAATTGCTTGGCTTACGGATTCTTACACGGTTGAGGTTCCACATCGCCAGACTCATAGGAATATTGAAAAACTCGACGGGGAACAGCATTTATCTGGAATGCAGCGGATTTATGACAGGAGAGAACCCATTCTGTAATGTATGGACTGCCACCTGTCAGCAGCTGCTGACAACATTTCAGGGCCCCGATGAAATCCTCAATCTATCCGATGAGGAGCTGCTCAATTTCATCACAGAAAAAGGACACGGAAGATTTTCCCATCCTTTGGATGTTGTGAAAAAGGTGAAGAAGGCAGCCCGCAATTCCTATCGGTTGGACAAAAGGGTTTATGAGCCAC
>OGKD01001870.1_pt1 | contig 10440 bp, 9 predicted proteins | sample 1572371 | NCBI WGS metagenome assembly OGKD01 (sample SAMEA2582096, study PRJEB24529) | metagenome | biome: Human gut stool | place: China | collected 2011 | reverse complement strand
ACCCGAACCTCGCCGCAAACCGGTACAGCCGCAGGATGCGCAGCGCGTCCTCGGTAAAACGCTGGTACGGCACGCCCACCGCCCGGACGATGCCCTGCTGCAGGTCATTCTGCCCGCCGAAGGGATCGATGAGACCTTCTTTTTCGTTATAGGCCATGGCATTGATGGTAAAATCCCGCCGGGCAAGATCCTCCCGCACATCCGGTACAAAGTGCACTTCATCCGGGTGGCGGCCGTCGGAGTATGTGCCCTCCGTGCGGAAGGTAGTGATCTCGTACAGGCCGCCGCCCTGCTTCACCGTGACCGTGCCGTGCTGCAGACCGGTGGGAATGCAGCGTTCCTCACCAAACAGGTTCATCACTTGCTGCGGCAGGGCGCTGGTGCACAGGTCCCAGTCGTGGGGGCAAAGCCCCAGCAGACCGTCCCGCACACAGCCGCCCACGGCATAGGCCGCATAGCCCGCTGCGTGCAGCGCATCCAGCAGCACTGCTGCGCCGGAGCCCAGTGTCAGCTTCATTACGCTTCCTCCTCATACTGCAGGAGAATGCTTTTGCCATCAAAGCCGCATTCCGCCGCCGGGAAAATGCTTTGTGCCCGCAATGCGTATTCCTCCGGGTCGGTGATCATAGGCGAATAGTGGGTCAGCCAGAGCCGTTTCGCTCCGGCCTGCACGGCCAGCGCCGCGCTCTGCCCGAAGGTGCTGTGCCCCCACTGCTTTGCCTGCTCTTCCTGCTCCGGCAAAGCGTAGGTGGCATCGCAGATCAGCAGGTCCGCCCCTTGCGCCGCCTGCAAAAGCCCCGGGCAGGGAGACGTATCCCCCGAGAATACTGCGCTCAGCCCCTTACGGGCAGGGCCGAGCACCTCGGCGGGCAGGATCGTCCTGCCATTCGCTTCCACCGCTTCGCCCCGCTGCAAAAGCTTCCATTGCTGCACCGGAACACCCAGCGCTCTGGCACGCTCCGGCAGAAATTTTCCCGCCCGGGGCAGTTCCAGCCGGTAGCCGAGACTGCGCACCCGGTGCTTTGTGGCAAAGGGAAGCAGCACCGCTCCCGCAGACCAGCTGTCCGAAAGCCGGGCGAGCGGCAGCGGCGTACCCGCAGTCAGCTCCCGGGGCTGCACCGGATAGGGCAGCGGCCCGGTGAGGGCGCGCACCGCCGCCCAGATGTCTGCAAGGCCAGCCGGGCCAAGCAGAGCCAGCGGGCGGGTGCGCCCCTGCGCACCAAGCGTCTGCAGCAGACCCGGCAGGCCGAAAATGTGGTCGCCGTGGTAATGGGTCAGGCAGATGGCATCTGCCCGCATCAGGTTGACCCCCGCACGGCGGGCCGCCGCCTGCGTGCCCTCGCCGCAGTCCAGCAGAAGGCCGTGCCCCCTGCACTCCGTATAAGCGGCAGAAAGGGCGCGGTCCGGCAACGGCATAGTGGCCGCCGTTCCCAGCAGTGTGATGGTCAACATAAGCGTTCTCTCCCGGTACAGTGTTTTTCAGAGCTTATTGTACCACAGCCCACTGCATTTCACAATCATTTTGCGCGGCGCATAGAATGGCGCAGTATCATCAAAAGGAGGCGGCATCATGCGGCGCAGAAAGGGCAGTTCTTTTTCCGGCGGACGCGGCAGTGCTCTGGCATGGGTCTGCTTGCTGGCGGTGCTGGCGCTGTTTCTGCTGGCCGGAGCACCCGGCTGCATGGCGCAGCGGCTGGTCTGGTCGGCCCGCGGCACCATGATCTTTCTGCCCTCGGGCAGCAGCTTCTGACAGCAAAACAGGAGGCGACCCGCACGGGTCGCCTCCTGTCGCTTTTATTTTCCGTCCGAATAAGGCAGCTGACCGGTCAGAGTCAGTGTTTCGGCCAGTTCTTCTTCCGAGCGGAACCGCCATGCTGCGGCCCCCACCGCCACATAGCAGGCATCCGCCCTGCCCTCCGGCGTGATGGCAAGGATCATGGCTTCTCCGTCGCCCACCGCCGTCACAAGGCCGTCGGCGCTTACTCTGGCCACTGCCGGGTTGCTGCTGAGCCATGTCAGGCCCGGATTTTTCTTTTTCGATGTCTGCCCTGCCACCTGAGCTGTCAGTTTCTGGCTGGCCCCCACCGACTGCAGCAGCATGGCATTCTTGCTCAGCGTCACCCGGCCCACCTCGGACGTGACCGTCACCGTGCAGCGCAGCACCTGCCCTGCCGTTGTCACGGCACTGATCACCGCTTTGCCGGAGCTTTCCGCCGTGACGGTGCCATTGCTGCTGACCGTTGCCACCGCCGGGTTGCTGCTGAGCCACTTGCGTACATAGACAAAGCTGTTCCGGTCCTGTTCCAGCTTCAGCTTATGAGTCGGGTGTGGTATTTTTTCAGTGATGGTCAGGGTAAACATGCTTTCGCTCAGAACAGGCTGGGCCGCCGAGCCTGTTTTCACCGTCACGGTGCAGTCGGCTTTCTCGCCCCGCTCACTGCAGGCTGTGATGACCGCCGCGCCCTCGGCCCGGCCCGTCACCTTTCCGGTGCCATCCACCGATGCCACCGAAGGATCACTGGATGACCAGATCAGAAAGAAATAATCGTTCGGTGCCTGCACATCCAGATAAGCCACCGGCAGGGATTCGCCTTCGGCCAGTTCCAGCGTCAACTCAGCGGTATCCAGCGTCATCCCGCTGTCCTGCCCGGGTTGGAGCTGCGCCGCCCGCGCCGCCGGAGCAAAACCGCTGCCCGCCGTCAGCGCACCCGCTGCCAGTACCGCTGCGCAGCACCGGAGCCAAAACTTGTGTTTCATAGGCGTTTCCCTTTCTGTCGGTCAATCAGACCTTCCGGAATGTTCCTGTCTTCGTATTATTTTACACAGCGACACCGGAGGGGTCAAGTTTTTTGCCCGTTCCTGAACCATTTCAGGCCGGATTTTGTGCGGGGATACAAAATCCGGCTTTTCTTTTTGTACAAAACGCCGCTGCACCCGGCAAAAGCCCGGACGCAGCGGCGTTGTTTGTGCGATATCAGTAGTTGATCTTCTTCAGCTCAAAGTAGCTCTGGGGATGTGCGCACACAGGGCACTTGAGCGGTGCAGACTTGCCGATGTAGGTATAGCCGCAGTTCCGGCACTGCCAGACCTGCTGTTCCTCGCGGGCAAACACCTTCTGATTCTTCAGGTTTTCAGCCAGAGCACGGTAGCGCTCCTCATGCTCCTTCTCGATCTGAGCCACCATGGTGAACAGCGCTGCGATCTGATTGAAGCCCTCTTCCTTGGCTTCCTTGGCCATACGGGGGTACATCTCGGTCCACTCGTCGTGCTCACCGCCGGCTGCCATATCCAGGCAGGTCAGGGTATCGGGGATGGTGCCGCCGCACAGCAGCTTGAACCAGATCTTGGCGTGCTCCTTCTCGTTGCCTGCCGTCTCTTCAAAGATGGCAGCCAGCTGCTCGTAGCCCTCTTTCTTTGCCATGCTGGCAAAGTAGGTGTACTTGTTGCGTGCCTGACTCTCGCCTGCAAATGCTTCCCAGAGGTTTTTCTCGGTTTTTGTGCCCTTCAGTTCCATGTTCCCGTTCTCCTTTCAAGATAAAAAGCCTGTTCCGGGAGCGACCGGTTCCCGGCTGTATCATCCAGCCCGGCGTTTTTCTGCCGGGTCTTTGGTTCTGAAAAGAGTATACCACACTCGCTCAATAAAATCAAGAATAATTCCTATTTATTCTGAGAATCATTTTCACTTTTAATTATGCTGTTTCAGCGCGCAGGTAGCGATGCTCAGCGCACTCCATGCAGCCTGATACATCAGCACCGTTGCCACCGACAGCTGCCAGATGCTGCCCGCGCTGGTCAGCAGCACGGCGATCGCCACCGAGAAGCCCACCGACACCAGCTGTACCGTGGTGGCAAAGGTTTCAGCGTTCTGTGCCTGATCGGCCGCCTGCAGGCCGCCGGTCAGGCTGGTAAAGTTCCCGGCGTGGATCATGCAGCAGATGTCCTCCGGGCTTTCCGGCTCCTGCGGCGCTGCCGCAATGGCATCGCACTGTTCCTGATCCAGCATCGTGATCATGCCTTCCGGCAGATGATAGGCTTCGTTGATATGGCGCGCCGTCAGGCTGGGGTCCTTGCCGATGACCAGCAGGCGGATATTTTCTTTCTGCAGCACCGCAAGGCTGCGGGCGGCATTGCGTCCGCCCACCGTTTTCAGCACGAACATGGCGTGCAGCACACCGGACACCGCCAGATACAGCACCTGCAGCTCCCCATTGCGGGAGTGCTGTGCTTCGTATTCCTCATCCGGCAGAGGCACATCCTCCTGCTCCATATACTGCCGGGTACCGATGAGCACGCGGTTGTTGTCGCACCAGCCGGCAAAGCCAAGGCCGATGTGCTTTTCCAGATCCTTGACCGGGAACAGGATCTCGGTGCGTTCCTCGATGATCTGGCCGAACATGCCCCGCAGGGTGCCGCAGCTGTCGCTCAGGATACTGGCTGCATACAGGATGGCGCGGTCGATCCGCCCGCCCTTGAAGATACGGATATCCTCCAGCGTAGTGCTGCCCGGTGCAAACAAATCGTCGGTGTCCACCTGCAGGGTGTCGATGCCGCCCAGCTGTTCAATGGCCTTCCATCCGGGCACAACGGCCCCAACAGCAGCTGCCGCTTTCTGCAGCCGCAGCGCCGCAACGCCCGCCACCAGCGTGGAGGAAAGCGGTGCGCCCATGCACAGCACAGCCGCCATGGCTGCCGTGGCCTTGTTCCATCCGGCACCCGCCAGCAGGAACAGCACACCGCTGAGCAATGCGATGCCCAGCAGGAGGTACGATGTTTTGCGGATGCGGCGCTCACTGGCGCGCTCGCCCAGGCTCTGTTCCACAAAGCCATCGTTTTCTTTCAGCGGGCGGCTCAGCAGCACCCACGGATCCTTCTGTTCCAGATCCCGTGCCAGTGCCCGCAGCAGGTCCTTATCCCTTGCGCGGTAAGCACCCTTTGGGTCCGGCTCCCGCAGGGCAAGCTCGTAGCCGCCCTTGATGGCTGCCAGCATCACGCGGCTGCCCAGCAATGCAAGGAACAGTCCCAGCGCCGCCACACCGCTGAGCAGCGAAATGCCGGTGGTGCCGCGGTAGACATTGGCATTGAGCATGGCCGTCGCCGTCTGTAACAGGGCCGCAGCCGCAGCCAGTGCAGGCATCGTGTCTGCCGTGGGGCGTCCGTTCCGCTTCAGTCCCAGAAAGCCATCCCGCAGCACCGGGAAGCCGACGGCCAGACTTGCCGCGAACAGCAGCAGATTGGCCCCGTAGAAGGCCGCCGGGGCTGCGTCCGGGTCCAGCGAAGCCATTGCGGGCAGCAGGCCATCGGACACCAGACCAAAGTGCAGCAGCACCACAGCCAGAATGCCCGCCAATGCACACCGCAGGGTCAGCTCTGCACCCATCCGGCGCAGCCTGTCGGCAGGCGTTTCCGGAGTCGGTTCTTCAGCCGGTTCGTTCTCCGGCACTGCTTTGCTCGCTGCAGACGGCGTTTCTTCTGCCGGGATATCCCGGGCTGGCTTATCCGGCTGTGCAGATGTCCCGGCTTCCGGCATCCCGGCCGCCTCTTCGTCCACAGGCAGCAGCGGCAGACTCATGGTGTCCTCTTTGCTGTCGGCCTTCTCAGCCGGAGCAGCCGGTGCTTCCGGCTTTTCTTCGTCCTCCGGCACGCCAAAGAACACCGGCTTCTTTGCGTTTACGGAGGCGTCCGGCCTGCGTTCTTTCTGCGGTGCTGCCGCCGGTTTCTCAGCCTTTCCGGCTGCTTCTGCCGGGGTCTCCCGGGCTGCTGCAAACACCGCACCCAAGCGTGTTGTTTCCGGTTTCGGCGGCTCTTTCTGCGCGTCCGCCTTCTTCTCCGGTTCTGCACCGCTCATGCCGTTGATCATCGCCTTGAGCTTTGCCATCTCCTGCTGCTCCCGCTCTTCCTGCGGCAGCAAAGTCTCCGGCGCATTTTTCGGGTTCTTCGGGGGCTGGCACGGTTGCTTCTGCTGCGGCAGCGCTTCCTTTTCCGGTTCCACTTCCACCGCCCGTTCTGGTTCTTTCGGCGGTTCCGGCATCGGTTTTGCAGCAGATGGTTCCTGCTGAGCCAGCGGGCGCAGCGGCAAAGCCGACTCCGGGTCTGCCGTAGGCTTCAGCACAAGTTCCAGATCCGCTTCTTCTTCCGGTTCTGCATCCTCGCCCAGCAGCACTTCGCCGGTGAGCATTTCCAACGGTTTTTTCACAGGCTCTTCCGGCATTTTTGCTTTACCGCAGCTGAAGATGCCGAATTTCCGCTTCGGCTTTTCCTCTGGCTGGCCGCTGTCGTGCCGGGTCATCTCCTCCGGCAGCTCCACTGCGGTCGTGGAAAAGAACGAGCGGAACCGCTCTTCTTTCGCTGCGAGTTCTTCCGGGGTCAGATCCCGGCGGTCCTTGGTATCGTTCGGCATTCTTGTTCCTCCTGTAATGATGTCCGGAGTTCCGGGCCCTACCCGTTATGCCTGCTGCGCTCCGCGCTGAGACTGGATCTCGTACAGAATGATGCCGGCTGCAACCGATACATTATAGCTGTCCACACCGGTGCCGGGGGCCGCCATGTCCAGTCGCACCACGCCGTCGCACAGTTTCTTCACCAGCTGCGAAACACCGCTGCCCTCGCTTCCCAGCACCAAAGCGATGGGGCCGGTGAGGTTGTTCCTGCGCAGGGAAACGCCGTCCATGTCGGCGCAGTAGACGAACACGCCCTGATCCTTCAGGCGGCGGATGGTCTCACCAATATTCGCCACACGGGCCACCGGCAGACGTTCAGCCGCTCCGGCGCTGGACTTGATGACGGTGGGCGTGACCGATGCACCGCCCCGCTTGGGGATTACGATGCCATGGGCACCGCACAGCAGTGCGCTGCGCATCACTGCGCCCAGGTTGTGGGGGTCCTCGATGCCGTCGCTCAGCACCAAAAAAGGCGGTTCCCCCTTTGCCTTTGCTGCCGCCAGCAGGTCATCCACGCCGACGTACTCGATCTCGCTGGCAAAAGCCGCCACGCCCTGATGGCTCTCGGTGCCGGTCATCAGGCGCAGCTTGTTGGGGTGCACCCGCTTCACCGTTGCGCCCGCCTCTTTGGCCAGCGCCGTATAATAGGCGGCCACAGCCGGGGCCATGCCCTCAGCGATGAGCACCGTATCCACACCAGAGCCGCTCTTCAGAAGCTCGGTCACAGGATTTTTGCCATAGACAAGGCTCTCGTTTTTCGGCTGGTTTTCTTCCGGGTTCCGGCGCGGGCGGCGGGGCTGATTCTTTTCTTCCATGTTGTTTCTCCTTTTGCTGTATCGCGGGCAGCCGCAGGGACTTTCCGCAAGGCGCGCGTGCTTTGGGCAGCACACCGGTACGAACATTGCTGATAACTCATATTAAAGTATAGCATAAGCTGCCTGCCATTGCCAGCTAAAAAGCCGTTTTTTATCTCTGCTGTGGCAAAGTTTTCACACTGCGTTCACGGCATCCGGTGTGCCCTGCATCTGCAGGATTGTTTTTGCCGCACCGGCCCGGCCTGCATCCGCAAAGATACGTCTCCTGACGTTTTGCCGGGCGAAAAAGTTTTCAACAAAATTGTGGTATACCCTCCGTAAAAGAGGACGATTTTTTCCACATGTTGAAAACTCTGTGGATAAAGTTCAAAAGTCAAGTTTCAAAGCCTTTTTTGGTGTGGAATTCCACACTTTCCACCGGTTTTTCCACTTTCTGGTTCGACGGTTCTGTCCGCGTTGCGTACAATTTGTAAAGTTCAAGTCGGAAATATGACAATTTTTCAGCTCTGAATCTGTCTTCTTTTGCAAGATCCTCCAACATCATTTTGACGAATGTGGATTTCTGTTGAAAAAAACTGCCTTTTGTTCATCCCGTTCTGCGGGATGTTGTTGCGAATTTTCTGGATTTTTGTTGATTTTTTGTTCTCTGCTCATCCGAATCTCCGTCTTATTCCGGCTCTGGTCTCTGCGTCTGTCCGGCAGGGCTGGCAGCTTCACAGGAAAAGTGCCTGTTTGGATTGATTTTAGGCGCTGTTTGGGGTATACTAACCTTGTAGGTTCGTTAAGCCATGCGCAATGTGGGCATGGAGCGGCCAAAACCCCAATGATTTTGTGGAGGTAATGAATAATGTTGGTAAATGCAACCGAAATGCTGATCAAGGCTCGTGACGGCCACTATGGTGTGCCTCAGTTCAACATCAACAACTTGGAGTGGACCAAGGCAGTCTTGACCGCCTGCGAAGAGATGAAGAGCCCCGTCATCCTGGGCGTCTCCGAGGGTGCCGGCAAGTACATGACCGGTTTCAAGACCGTTGCCGCCATGGTCAGCGCCATGGTCGATTCCATGGGCATCACCGTTCCCGTTGCCCTGCATCTGGATCACGGCACCTATGAGGGCTGCAAGGCCTGCATCGAGGCCGGCTTCTCTTCCATCATGTTCGACGGCAGCCACTACTCCATCGAGGAGAACGTGGAAAAGACCAAGGAGCTGGTTGCTCTGGCACATGCAAAGGGCCTGAGCATCGAGGCCGAGGTCGGTTCCATCGGCGGCGTCGAGGACGGCGTCGTGGGTGCCGGCGAGATCGCTGACCCCGAAGAGTGCGCAAAGATCACCGCTCTGGGCGTTGACTTCCTGGCTGCCGGCATCGGCAACATCCACGGCGTCTACCCCGCAAACTGGAAGGGCCTGGACTTCGAGGCTCTGGACCGCATCCACAAGGCCACCAACAACATTCCTCTGGTCCTGCATGGCGGCACCGGCATCCCCGACGAGATGATCGCAAAGGCCATCAGTCTGGGTGTCTCCAAGATCAACATCAACACCGAGTGCCAGCTGGTCTTTGCTGAGGCTACCCGTAAGTACATCGAGGCCGGCAAGGATCTGCAGGGCAAGGGCTTCGACCCCCGCAAGCTGCTGGCTCCCGGTGCAAAGGCCATCGAGGACAAGTGCAAGGAGAAGATCGAGCTGTTCGGCTGCGCCGGCAAGGGCTAAGCAGAAGCTCGTATCCTGACCGGTACACCACCCAATAAAGTATGCGCCCCCGCTGCACCGTTATGCACAGTGCAGCGGGGGCGCTTTTTACTTTATATGCGAGCACTCAGACGCGGGTCTTTTCCATATCTCCAAAAATGTATTGCATACAGTCCTGCACCCAGAAGCAGGCAAAAAATCGAATAGCTAAGGATCGGAAGCCGCAGCAGTACGATCTTACCCGCGATCTGGGTAAAGAACCAGCCCGTTCCATACAGGGTCACGATATAAAGCACCAGCCATGTAGCATATTTCAGCCAATGCTCTCGTGGCGGAAAGCCTACCTGCTCCATCATCCGGCGGAACAGTGCGCAAAAAACCGTCACTGCAACAACAAGCTGCATCAGATAGCCTACAGAAAGTTCAAAAACCCAATCACCAATTACCGGGTAAAGCAGCAGCCCTTCCACGCCCCACTCAAAGAAGAAATACAGCGGTGCAAGAAACCAGAAGTAATCCGCAGCTCTCAGTGTTTTCAAACTTGGCTTGACCTCCTCTACGAAGGTTTTTGCATCCGAAATCGAATCGAACAGTTCCTGATTTTTCGCATTGGCTTGGATGGAAATATCAAGCAGATCGTTGCGCACAAGTTCAATCCCGCAGAAGTCCCAGCTGACCCGACGAAGATAGCGGATCACTTCCTTAAGCTGCTCCTGACTTTTTTCTGTCAGCAGTCTGGTACGCATCCGGTTCGCTTTTCGCAGTGCAAAATACTTATTCATCTGGCTCCTCCTTAAAAATTTTTTCCACCAGCTGGCATAGCTGGCTCCAATCTTGTCGGAATTCAAGAAGCGCCTGCCGCCCTTCTTCCGTTACAACGTAGTATTTCCGGCTCGGTCCCTTGGGGGAGGGTCTGCGTTCCACCGTGACCTTTCCCTGCTGTTCCAGCCGCAGTAGCAGCGGATAGAGTGTACTTTCACTCAAGTCAGAAAACCCGACCTGTTTTAGATGCATCACGATCTCATAGCCATAGGTCGGCTCTCTGCTAATGAATTTCAGAACACAGAATTCCAAAACGCCCTTGAGCAATTGTGTGTTGTTTTCCACTGAATACCTCCTTTTATCTATTATGTAATACATAGTAGCTTATCTATATTGTATTGCATAGTAGTATTTTTGTCAAGACCTGTCCTGTTATCATTTCGACCAAAATCCGCTCCATATTTTTGTGCAACAAAAAAGCCCTGAGATTTCTCTCAGAGCTTTCTGTTCAAGTCGGCGACTACCTATTTTCACAAGCCGTTTCCAGCTAACTATCTTCGGCACAAGTAAGCTTAACTTCTGTGTTCGGAATGGGAACAGGTGGAACCTTACCGTCATCGACACCGACCGATTTGACTGAATCAGTATAACACATTTCTGTGCTTCTGTCCAGTATTTTTAGAAGGACGTGCCTTCAAAACTGAATAATCACTGCTGACATTTTTTCGTTGACTTA
>OGKD01001856.1_pt1 | contig 10524 bp, 15 predicted proteins | sample 1572371 | NCBI WGS metagenome assembly OGKD01 (sample SAMEA2582096, study PRJEB24529) | metagenome | biome: Human gut stool | place: China | collected 2011 | reverse complement strand
TCTCTCTGTATGATTAATTCCCAAAATGAAATCAGGTGATAAAATGGCACGACCTAGCAAATCAGCATCAGTAATTAAAAGCGAGGGAAAATCGCACCGTACAAAATCAGAAATTTTGCAAAGGGAACAGGCTGAAAAATCAGCTTTAACCGGTTTCCCAATGCGCGAAAATGCTGATGTGGCAGCAAATGAAATTGCGCATTCAGAATTTATTAGAGTGCAGGAGTTATTGTCTGCCGTTGGAAAAAATGATGCTTTATACGAAAGCGTTATTAATGATTATTGCATGTATAAATCTGATATTTCTAGATATATCAAGATGCGAAACGAAATAGAAAACGATGAAGACATAAAAGGCGTTGACCGATATCGAATCATTGTTGACTGCGACAAACAAATACAATCATTCCAAAAAAAGAGATTTGATATAGAAAAGGAAAACGGATTTACCATTGCTTCTGCTATGCGGTCAATACCAAAGAAAACCGAAAGCGGAGAAAATCCATTGTTAAAGGCTTTGATGTCAGATGATGACAGTTAAACAGTGTAAGGCGGTACAATATGCGGAATGGTGTGTAATAGCTGATAATAATTATGTCGGTGAATATGTAAAAAAGCAGTGTCAATTGTGGCTGGATATTGTTAACGGAAATGATAATGAAGCTTATTTCTGCGAGAAAACGTACAACAGGATATGCAAATTATTAAAGCTGATGGTTCATCCGGACTTAAATTGCCCGATGTATGATGGGTTGGAAGATTATGCTTGGTTGTTAATTACGGCTGTATTTTGCACAAAGATGAAATCTGACAATACCAGATATTATCAGACTGCTTTACTTGAAATATGCCGTAAAAATTTTAAAACATTTACAAGCGCAGTTGTGTTTATCATTGCCATGTTGACAGAGCCGAGATTTTCCAGATTCTTTTCTGTTGCTCCAGACTTAAAATTGTCAAAGGAATTGCAAGTCGCAATTAAAAAGATTATAAAGTCAAGCCCGCTGTTGGCAGATGATAAAGTATTCAAAACGTTGCGAAGTGAAATTAGATGCTTGCTTACCGATAGCGAATATACTCCATTAGCTTATAGTCAAGACAAGATGGACGGAAAACTGGCGAATATGTTTCTTGCAGATGAAGCCGGAGCAATGGACAATTATCCGGTTGAAGCTATGAGATCTTCTCAAATTACGCTGTTTAATAAATTAGGCATTATTATCAGTACCCAATACCCGAATGACAACAATGTTTTGATAGATGAAATCGATATTGCAAAGAAAACGCTTGACGGATTAATGGATGACAAGCGGTATTTTGCTTTGCTTTATGAGCCTGATATTAAATATAACAGCGGTGATTTATGGAAAACGGATGATCTTGTTATATATCAATCTAACCCAGTCGCATATTCTCACGAATACATATTTACAGAGCTGAAAAAAATGCGAGCGCTTGCTGTTTTATACGAGAATAAACGTGAGAATTATTTATGTAAGCATAACAATATTAAGTATAAAGGCTTGGGCGTTGAGGGATTTATTGACATCACAAAGGTAAAAGAATGTAAAATCGTTGAGGATTTATCTTTCTGGATAGGAAAGCGGGTGTATTTAGGACTTGACCTGTCACAGACTGATGATAATACGTCTGTTGCAATGGTTACTTATTGGAAAGGTCAGATATATTCCAAGGTATGGGGATTCATTCCAAAAGACAGCATTGAAATAAAAACATCAAGGGAAAATGTTGATTATAAAAAACTGATCGAACAAGGAGTTTGCTTTGCTTGTGGTGACAGTGTTATTGACTATGGTTTTGTAGAAGATTTCATACTCTCAATTGAACAAAGGTATGGTGTTGAAATTATGCAGTTAGGATTTGATAGATTTAATGCCATTTCTACCATTCAAAAGTTGGAAAGTGCTAGTAATCCTATTGAATGCGTAGAAATCAAACAGCATTCGAGTGTTTTACATCCTCCTACAAAGCTTTTAAAAGAGCGGATATTACAAAAACAATTCTTTTATGATGAAAATAGAATGCTTGAAATCAACTTCCAGAATGCAAGGTGCACCGAGGATACAAATTTAAATAAATATGTCAACAAGAAAAAATCTGCTGGAAAGGTTGATATGGTCGTGTCACTGATTAACGCTATATATTTACTACAAGTTAATGAAATATTTGAAAGTGTAAGCTTTGGCGGTCAGGTTATTTAGCGAAAGGGGGTGAAGTGATGGGAATATTCAGAAAGAATAAGGTGGAATCAAGAGCAGACACAAACGCCGGGAGCACAAATAATAATTTAGGATTAGATGCTTTTATTTACGGTACTGAAATGACAAAGGCAAATGCGTTGCAAGTTCCGTCCGTCACAGCTGCAATTGATAAACTAGCTAGCACTGTTGCAAAACTGCCTGTTAAACTGTATAAAAACGATTCGGAGAATGGAATTGTTGAGGTTACTGATGACAAACGTACATTTCTTTTGAATGTTGATACAGGGGATGCACTAACAACGGTTGATTTTTGGAAAGCATTAATTGAAGATTACTATGTCGGGAAAGGCGCATATTTCTACATAAACAAAGAGCAAGGACAAGTAAAATCGATTCATTACGTAGATGAAAGCCGCATATCGGTAAACCCAAGTCAAAACGCAATATTTAAAGATTGTGATATTTATATTGACGGTGTGAAATATTATCCTTTTGATTTTGTAAAGATCATGCGAAAAACAAAGGACGGATGCACATCAAAGCCGATAACGGAAGAAAACAGTAAAATTCTTGCGGTTGCTTATGACAGTTTGAAATTTGAAAGCAATATCGTAAAAAAAGGTGGAAACAAAAAAGGATTTTTCAAGGCTGCTAGTCGTTTAGACAAGGATTCAATAGCAGAATTGAAAGAAGCTGTAATAAATCTTTACAGCAATAATGACAGTGAGCGTGCAATTGTATTAAATAACGGAATGGATTTTAAGGAAACATCCGCAACATCTGTTGAAATGCAATTAAACGAAAACAAATTGACAAACGCGGACGAAATATTCAAAATATTCGGCTTTCCTACATCCATTGTCAAAGGTGGAGCAACACAACAGGACAAAGACACATTTATTGAGGCGGTAACCTCTTTATTAAACGCAATAGAAGCGGCGTTAGACAAGGACTTTCTTCTTGAAAAAGAAAAAGGTTCTTTTTATTTTGCATTTGATACGAAAGAATTAACCAGAGGAAACATTAAAGAACGCTTTGAAGCTTATGGGGTCGCACTGGATAAGCATTTTATGCAGACGGATGAGGTCAGAAAGCTTGAGGATTTAGAGCCGATAGGGTTTAATTTCGTAAAGCTTGGATTAGGAGATGTGCTTTATAATCCGGAAACCAAAGAGGTATTTGTGCCAAACACAGGTACAAATAGTAGAATTGATGAAAATTCATTGATAGACGATGGAAATGGTAATAATATCCCAGAAACTGAATTGCCTGAACAACGTGCCAATCCGAATCATGGAAAAGACGGAAAATTTACATCAGGGAAAAAAATCAATAACAAAAGTATTGACAATTCCAATAGTGGTGGTATAATAAAATCTTCGTCAAAAATAAGTGCTACTGGTGAAAATAAGTTTGAAAGAGGCTTTTCAAAGAAAAATCTAGATAAGCATTGGGATGGAAGTAGCTCACACAAAGACCAATATAAAAATATGACGAAAAAACAGTATTCTGAAAGAGCGTTAGAACTGATTCAAAAACCTGTTGGTGGTGACATTAAAGGATACAAGAATAATCTTGACGAAATCGTGAGATACGATGTGAAAAATAATGATTTTGTGAAAGGGAATCCCGCAAAAGGTATAAAGACAATGTTTAAACCGTCTTCCGGAGAAAAATACTATATTATGCAAGAAAAGAGAGGTAAGTAACATGAAGCATAAATGTCCTGTTTGTGGTAAGTATGAGTTCCCAGAATATGATAGCTATGACATATGCGATGTATGTGGTTGGGAAGATGATAGTTTGCAGGAAGAAGAACCTAATTATTCTGGTGGAGCAAACGACATGAGTTTGAATGAATATAAGAAAGCATGGGAAGAAAAAAATCCATGCCACTAATCCACGCGCAATTCGATAAATGAGCACGGTGTATTTATACATCGTGCTTTTCTTATACCATATTGGAAGGGGGTGAATAGATGAATATCGAGGTTAGAGCAGATGATACAGTACGCATTGAGGGATATGTAAACGCAACCGAAAAAAAGTCACGCCCTGTAATTACTCCACATGGAAAATGTATTGAAATGGTGGAAGAACGAGCATTTGAAAACGCCATTAATCGCGCCGGGGATGTAAGCGTTACGGTAGACCATGACAGCAGCCATATTTATGCAAGCACAAAAGACAACACGCTGAAATTATATGAGGATGGAATCGGATTACATGCTGATGTGTTAATCACCGATAAAAGCGTTGTTGAAATTGCAAAGCAAGGTAAAATCCGCGGCTGGTCATTTGGTATGTACAATGTTGTCGATGAATTAGAACAGCGAGCAGACGGAGAATTGCCAATCAGGCATATTAAATCTCTTGATTTAGACCATATCACATTGGTTGTAAACAAGGTACCATGTTATTCCGCCACTTCCGTTGAAGTCAGAGCCGACAGCGAAACAGACATTGAGACAAGAGCCGTTGACAGTAACGTAAATTTGTCAGTAATTGAATCCGCAAAAGAAAAAATCGATTATTCAGATTATGAAAATCGAATCAAATCACTTAAAACCGCTGAATAGCGGTTATTTTTATGAAATTTTTTAAAAAAAGAAAGATGAGGTAAAAAACATGTTAAAAAAACTTATGGAACAAAGAGCAGAATTACAGAAATCACTTGATGCGGTATTGTCCGCAGCAAAAACCGAGGAAAGAGCGATGAATGCAGAGGAAACCGCAGAATTTGACCGTATCGAGAGCGAAATCAAAGCGATTGATACGACTATTAAAGCGGAAGAAAGAGCGCGTAATATCGGTTCTATTCAGATTCCTGAAGTAAAGACAAAAGAGGAAATGGAAGAAAGAGCCTTTGCGGATTATGTTACCGGAAAGGTAACTGAATTACGTGCTGGTGAGCAAAATATTTCGATGGCAAACAACGGGGCAATCATCCCGACAACCATTGCAAACAAAATCATCAAAGCTGTAAAAGACCGCTGCCCGATTCTGGCTGGTGCTACAATTTACAACGTTAAGGGTAATTTAAAAGTTCCGGTATGGGGCAAAGCAAATACTACTCATGACATTACTGCCGGTTATCAGACTGAATTTACCGATATCACAGCAGATTCCGGCAAGTTCACTTCTGTTGATCTTGGTGGATATCTGGTGGGTGCGCTGGTGCTTGTTGGAAAATCCGTTGAGAACAATGCCGCGTTTGATGTGGTCGGATTTATTGTTAACCAGATCGCAGATGAAGTTGCAGCATTCCTTTCCAAAGAATTGCTGAACGGTACTGGGTCGTCCGCAATGCAGGGCGCGTTAAACACTTCTACATCTTTAACAGCGGCTTCCGCAACTGCCATTACCGCAGATGAACTGATTGAATTGCAGTCGAAAGTAAAACAGGTATATCAGGTAAATGCTTGCTGGACAATGCACCCTGATACTTTCCTCGCAATTAAGAAGCTGAAAGACGGAAACAACAGATATTTGTTGCAGGACAACGTTTCCGGCGCATTCCCTTATATGTTGCTCGGAAAGCCGGTATATCTTGATGATAATATGCCGACTATTGCGGCTAGTGCAAAAGCAATTTTGTATGGGGATTACAGTGGATTGTCCGTAAACTTCCGCGAAAATATTTCCGTTGAAGTTCTGAGAGAAAAATATGCCACTCAGCATGCTATCGGTGTATGCAGCTGGTGCGAAGTGGATAGCAAAATCACAGATAACAGCAAACTTGCAGTGCTTGTGATGAAAGCATCCTAAGGTGTAGCTTATGAAAGTTAAAGCTAATATAAGCTTTAGCGGATTAGTGACAATGGCAGCCGGAGAAGTTGCCGAAATCAGCAAGGGGGCGGTCTTAGATGATCTGCTCTCTTGCGGTTATGTCACGGAAGTTAAAGCGGAAACAAAAAAGGCGGTGAAATCCGTTGAAAATAAGCGAAATAACAGACAATCAGATTAAAGAATATTGTGGCATGTCTGATGATGTTACTATATTGGATATTTACAAAGCATCTGCTAAGGCGTTTATTTTAGGATATACCGGATTGACAATAGATGAAATTGATACGCATGAGGATTTGACACTTGCTTACTGTGTTTTGATTAACGAAATGTCGTTTAATCGAGATTATACGGTTAATCGTGATACGTTAAATCCATGTGTTAGTACCATTTTATCACTGTATTCCAGAAATAACATCGGGTAGGTGATTGTATGACGTTTAATACAAAAATACATCTTCACAAACGAGTATCAAATAGAGAAAACGGAATTTCAGGCATATATCCGTCTACCGAACCGTTCGCAACTGTTTGGTGCAAATGGCAAGGTGCTTTTGGAAATCAAGCTATACAAGCTTACGAGCAAGGCATAACCGATTTGGCAACTGTGATGATACGATGGAGCAATTCTATTCGCGAAAATCTGGATGGAACGTGCCTGATAAAAAAAGATAATAAGTGGTATGAAATCATTACAGAGCCTGATGATTTAAATAACAAGCGTTTATGCTTTGAATTTAAAGTAAAGCGGTGGTGTGATGGGTAAAAAGTATATCACATTTGATTATTCTCAATTTGAGAGATTACCAGAAACGCTATTGTACGAACTTGACAAAAGAATTTCGATATTTAAAGATGCACTGGAAATCACTGCGAATTATGCCGTTAAATTGTATTCTGAAAACGCTCCAGAAGATACAGGAGCGCTTAAAGAACACATTATGAATACTGAAATCAGGTACAAAAGCGCAGATGATTTCTTTTCTGATATAGGCACCGATATAGAAACAGATTATTGGCGCTTTTTGGAATACGGGACTATATTTATTGACCCGAATCCGTTTGTATCACAGCAACGTAAAACAATCAATAAATATTTAAAAAACGTATACAAAGAAATGCTAGTAAAGGCAGGATTGGAGGTAATTTAACGTGAATATATACAATGAAATTGACGGTTTGTTACTTCAAATACTGTCAGACGTTTATCGAACTGTAAAGGTGGTTCCTACCGGCAACCAAAGACCGGCAAAATACATTGTATGGCGTGAAATTAATATTGATTCTGAAATGTCTGATAATGAGGTATATGCAAATCAACATTATTTTTCCGTCAGCATATTTGGAAAAACAGAACTTGACAGTACAGCAATTCAAATTTCTGATCTGCTTAATCAAAATGAATATGTAAAATCAAATCAAAGAGATTTGGATTATGACAACACAACGGGATATTATGGAAAATATTTAGAATTTTATAAAATAGTGTAAAGGAGATAAAAAACATGCCTATTCAAGATGGAAAAACTTCAATTGGTATCAAAAATTTAAAATACTGGTTAATGACCACAGAGGAAACAGCTTCGGAAGCACCGGTTTATGATTCTGCTCCTAGCGACATTGCGGACGTAATTAATATTAACATGCAGCCTAGCGGTGGAATTGCGCAATTAGAAGCAAGCGACCGTGTATCTGAAATTGTATCATACAAAGGGATGATTACGCTGTCGGTTAATACACAGGAAATGCCGCTAGAAGTTAAGGCAAAATTGCTTGGAAATGCTTATGATTCCACGACAGGAGTGTTGACAGACAAAATCACAGACAGCCCTCCTTATTTTGCATTAGCTTTTGATGCTACTGATTCCAACGGGAATGCAAAGTCTTATGTGTTTTATAAATGTAAAGCAAGCGTAATGACACAGAACTTCCAGACAAAAACACAGGGTGGTGTAAACTGGGCAACCCCGCAGATGACAATTACTGCAATCAGCCGTATCAATGACGATGTTACATATCGTACATGTGCACCCGGTTCCTCTGTACAAACATCATGGTATACTGGAACGCCGTATGAACCCGCCGGAGAATAATCATGATACTTACGGTAAATGACAGGGATTATTTACTTGACGAGCGGAGCATTACCTTTTCGGTTTTGCTCCGTTGTCACGAAATAGAGGAACAAATAAAAGATAAAGAAATTGATGAAATTACAGCAATCGACTTGTACCAATTTAATGAGTTTATAGTGGAATGCTTTGAAAAATATAATATATCCATTGATGATTTAAACCAATTAAGCCCGACTGATGTGTTGTCATATACCGTTCAGTTAATCATAGAATGTAAACAGATCATTCCGAAAGTGGAAGATAAAATATGTTCTATTGGAAATAAAACCGAACCGGACGAACGCCCAGCAGTGCAAAGCGATTATGAATTGCTTTTGAGAATTATATCTGACCTTGTCGGTGACGGTGAAGATTTAAACCATGTGCTAAAATGGTCTGTAATGAGATATTTTGACATTGTATATTATCGTTGTCTAGAAAAGAAACGCGGAGAGCCTGCGCCCGCTGATTTGATTGATAGCATTTTGGGGATATAAATAATAACCGCCCTCAATGAGAGCGGGTGATGTTATACTCTGGTATTGATATTAAGCTTTTGGCATAAAGCTTCTTGCAAAACAGCCGAAAAGTTAATATCATTTTTTTCTGCAACCGTATTGAGCCATGCGGGAATTGTACAGTTTTTTCTAACCGCTTTATTTCCGTATTTTTCAGAATATGAATCCATATCAAGTACAATCATATTCACGAAATCACCTTTGTTTTCAATTTTGATTTCAGAAATATCACTTGGCTGTGGAATTTTGTTTCCGTCTTCTAATTCATCCAGAATCCATCCGGATGCCGCGTCAACTGCCATTTCAATTGCTTCTGCTAGGCTGTTTCCTTGTGTTACACAACCTTTTAAATCTGGCATGGTGACACAATATCCGCTTTGTTCTTCTAGTGGTGAAAAATACGCAGGATAAACAAGTTTCATAAATCATACCTCCGTTATTTTATTATTGTAGCAAAGCTAGGGCTTATTTCAGCCCTGCTTGCTCCAAAATGGATTTTATGGTTCTCGGGTCAAGATCGCCGCTGTGTTTTGGTATCGTGACTTTTCCCGATTTGGTAGGGTGTTTGTAATGGTTGTGAGAGCCTCTTGCGGTTTTGAAATACCAACCATCATCAAGAATTATTTTTTCGATTTCTCGAAATTTCATTCTTTCCTCACCTCCTGTATATATTATAACACGCATAATGCGTATTGTCAATACTTTTTCAAAATTTTTTCTGAAAAACAAAACATTTTTTCAAGCATCTTATCATCTGGATAGGGTGCTTTTTCATATTATTTTTCACATAAACGGGGTGATATTTTGAGCGTAAACAGTATCATGACAAGATTAGAGGGTGATTACAGCAGCCTTAAACGAACATTGGCACAAGTTAACAGAGACATCAAAGTCACTTCTAGCGAGTTTGGCGCCGCTGCTTCTGCCGTCAGTAAAACCAACGCAACACTAGACCAACTGGAAAGCAAAAATAAATCTGCTGCTAAGGCTGTTGAAGCATATAACAAAAAGCTGGAACAGTTAAAAACATTGCAGGATGCGATTTCAAAGCAAAAAGGCGTTGATTCTTATGAATATAAGGAAATCACATCCGAAATAAATAGAGCTGCTAAAGCTATGAACGGATATAAGAATGAAATAGAGCAAACCAATGCGCAGATAGATAAAATGTCGCAAAAGTCCGCAATGACGTTTGACAAAGTGTCCTCCGGATTAAAAGCTATTAGAAAAACCGGCGCCGTAATGTCTGCCGCCGTAACTGCTCCACTTGTGCTGTTTGGGAAAAACGCCGTTCAAAGCTATGTAGATGCGGAAGAAACCGAGGATTTATTTAGGGTGTCATTAGGGACAAACGCAAATGACGCATCGTCCTTTGTAGACGAAAAAGTATCCCAGATGAAACAGATAGACCCGCTCGTTATGAAAGAAAACATTGCGGTCATGTACGAAATGACACACGCGATGGGCGCAACCAGTTCATCTTCGCTTGATATGTCTAAAAATTTGGCTATGCTTGCGGAAGATTTAGGCTCGCTAAAAAATGTTGATACCTCTGTTGCCTTTGATAAGCTAAGAAGTGCAATGTCGGGAGAATCCGAACCATTAAAAGCATGGGGATATATCATCAACGATACCAATGTAAAACAATGGGCGCTTACCAATGGATTAATCCAGCAGGGGGAAGAATTAGACGATGCACAAAAGGCGTGGGCGAGATACAATCTTATTCTTGAAAAAACCAAAACGGCACAAGGCAATTTATTAGAAACCGGAGACAGCCCCGCAAACCAGATTAAAGCAACAAAAGCGGAGTTGGCACAGGCATCAAGAGAAATAGGCGAAAAGCTTCTTCCTTTGCTGTCTGATTTGCTTGGAGTTGTA
>OGKD01001855.1_pt1 | contig 10545 bp, 10 predicted proteins | sample 1572371 | NCBI WGS metagenome assembly OGKD01 (sample SAMEA2582096, study PRJEB24529) | metagenome | biome: Human gut stool | place: China | collected 2011 | reverse complement strand
ACTGTAAGTGTACCATGAAATATAGAATCATACAAGAATCAAGTGACATCGAAATTGGGCGATTCTATTATGCTACGTTCAATCTGGTTGCCTTATAGCAATCAGCATAACCCGGTGCTGTGCCATAAGCGGCATCCGCACCGCCGGAGCCGAGAGCAACACGGCGGTGGGCGCAGCAAAACTGGGCGTGCAGGCCGAATGGATCAGCTGCCTTGGCGCGGACGAATTCGGCCAGTACATCCGCAACCAGATCCGGGCCGAAGGGGTGGACTGCACCGGTGTGAAGTTCAAGCAGACCGGCAGCAGTGCATCCGGCTGGAACCGCATCCCTGCCGCTGCATCGACCCCATCGGTGCAGGCGACAGTTTCAATGCCGGTGTGCTGGCGATCCTGCGCCCCGGCAAAGTCCGGCGGAATGCAGGAAAGCCGCTCGTACAGCTTCTGAACAGGTTCCGGTACGTTCATCCGGATCTCCTCCTTCGCGCAAAAACGGGAAATATCCGCTTTCGCAGGATATCTCCCGTTTCTTTAACAGCAGCGTTCGCCGCTGCACAGTTCCTTTACTTTTTGCACCGCAGCCGCCACAAGGCTGCTGATGGGCTGATCGGGCACGCCGACGATGTAGTTCTCACAGTGGTTCACCGGGATGAGCACCCGGGTAGCGTTGCTCTGACACACTGCCGTGGCCATGGCAGGCGTGATCTCGCCCAGCAGGGCATCCGCAATGACGATGCCGATGGGCCCCACGATGATATCCGCCCGGAGGCTGTTCACCACCACAGCATTCTCCCCGGTGGCGGCGCGCTGGGCACCGGCCTTCAGCATGGCATTAGCCGCCAGACTGTTGGTGCCCACCGCCGTGAGCCGGATGTCCGGGCACTGGGCGCTGAGGGCAGCCACAAGCTGTCTGCCAAGGCCGCCGCCCTGCCCGTCGATGACAAGCACATTCACCGGCTGCATCAGAAGTCGATCTCTTCAAGGCGCAGCAGAGCGATGATGTAGATCTTCACAGCTTCCAGCAGCTTATCGATGGGGGCGGACTCGTTTGCACCGTGCATCGGGCCGCCGAACTCCGGCAAGGGCAGGTCCACATGCTCGGGACCGAAGCTGACCGCATAGGGGAAGTGGCGGGCGTAGGTGCCGCCGCCCATGGTGAAGGGCTTGGCGTTCTCGCCGGTGACCTCGTTGTAGGTGTTGATGCAGGCCTGGATGGCGGGGCTGTCAGCTTCGATATAGAAGGGCTCGGCAACGGTCACATCGCGCAGCTCAGCGCCATCGCCCAGAGCGGCGCGGATCTGCTCGGTCATCTTTTCGCCGTTGGTGCAGGTGGGGAAGCGGCTGTCCATGGTCTGGAAAATGCGGCCATCTTCCATGTAGATGCGGCCGCCGATCACGGTCAGCGGGCCAAAGGGGCCGTCGGCGCAGTTGATGCCCAGACCCTCACCGGCAGTAGAAGCGTGCAGCTTGCGCACAGCCTCCAGATAGGTGCGCTCGGTCTCATTGCACAGACCATTGTCCAGCAGGTAGTTTACCACCAGACCAATGGCATTCACCGTGCCCTGTGGCATGGCGGCATGGCCGGCCTTGCCCCAGCCGCGGATGCGCACGCCGTCGCCTTCCGGTTCCAGCGTGATGTTGGGGGCATTCTTCAGCTTGGAGATGTCGGTCCTGACCAGCGCACTTGCACGGTCGGGCACGGCGTTGTTTGCCACGCCGCCCTCGATCTCCACGATGACACCGTTACACACCGGGCTGACGATCTTGGCGCCGAACTGGCCCTTCTCGCCGTTGCACACCGGGAATTCCGCATCCGGGGTGAAGCAGAAGGCCGGAGCGGGATAGTTCTTCAGGTAGTAGTCCACATCCTGCATATGGGTCTCTTCGTTGTCGCCGATCAGGGCGCGGATGGGATAGCGCAGCTCATAGCCCTGCTCCTTGAGGAACTTCAGGGCATACAGGGTAGCCACCATGGGGCCTTTGTCGTCGGCAACGCCGCGGCCCAGCAGCCAGCCGTCCTGAATGCGCATGGTGAAGGGGTCGGCCGTCCAGCCGTTGCCCACGGGCACCACGTCCACATGGCAGATGGTCGCCAGATACTTTTCAGGGTCCTTGCCGGCCAGCTCTGCATAGCCGATGTAGTTTTCGCAGTTGCGGGTGGCAAAGCCCATGCCCGCAGCCAGCTCCAGCGTCTTGTCCAGCGCTGCACGGGGGCCTGCGCCGAAGGGTGCACCCTCTTCCGGGGTGCCCTCTACGCTGTTGACTGCCACCAGAGCGGCAATATCCTTCAGCAGCTGTTCCTTGTTTTGCGCAATATATGCGTCGATTTTCTGATTCAGTGCCTGATCCATGATCTTATCGTTCCTTTCTGTCCGGCCGCTTTCCGCCGCCGGGTCCAACACACTTTCTCATTTTAGCACAGTCCGCAGCAAAATGCCATTGTCAATTGTTGTTTTTTGCCGGAGCGCAATGTTACCCCACGGCAAACAGGCTGCTCAGCGCGCCCAGCAATCCGGCGCTGGCCAGACCCATGATGATGCCCGCCAGCAGCACGCCGCCCATGCAGGCCTTGATGACATCCTTGAACTTCATGTCCAGAATGGAGCCTGCCAGCGTGCCGGTCCACGCGCCGGTGCCCGGCAGCGGGATGCCCACGAACAGCAGCAGCGCCACCACAAGGCCGCGGCCCGCCTTGGCTTCCAGTGCACGGCCGCCTTTTTCGCCTTTGACGATGCAGAACTTGCAAATGGGCCCGATGAGGGGCTTATGGTAGCCCCAGATGAGGAACTTGCGGGCAAACAGATAAATGAAGGGCACCGGGATCATATTGCCGATGACGCACACCAGATAGGTGGGCAGCACCGGCAACCCCATGCCGAGGCCGATGGGGATGGCACCACGCAGCTCGATGATGGGCACCATGGAGATGAAAAACACCAGCAGATAGTTCTTGAGCATAGGTTCTCCTTTACAGGTCGATGTCCAGCTCCACCGGGCAGTGGTCGGAGCCGAAGATCTCGTTGTGGATCTCCGCCGCGCGGATCTTATCCGCGATGCGGCGGGAGACAATGAAGTAGTCGATGCGCCAGCCTGCGTTCTTTTCCCGGGCATGGAAGCGGTAGCTCCACCAGCTGTACTTCACCTCTTCCGGGTGCAGCACGCGGAAGCTGTCGGCAAAACCAGCGTCCAGCAGCTCGGTCATTTTGGCGCGCTCCTGATCGGTAAAGCCTGCGCTCATGTGGTTGGTCTTATCGTTCTTGATATCGATCTCGCAGTGGGCAACGTTCAGGTCGCCGCAGAGGATCACCGGCTTTTTGGCGTCCAGTGCCAGCAGATATGCCCGGAAAGCGTCCTCCCACTCCATGCGGTAGTCCAGCCGCTTCAGGCCGTCCTGACTGTTGGGTGTGTAGCAGTTCACCAGATAAAACGCCGGGTATTCCAGCGTCAGCACTCTTCCTTCGTGGTCGTGCTGCTCCATGCCGATGCCCATGGTCACGGCCAGCGGCGTTTCCCGGCACCAGCAGGCCGTTCCGGAGTAGCCTTTCTTTTCGGCGGAATAGGTGTACTCCGTGTAGCCCGCCGGGGCAAAATCCGCCTGACCGGGCTGCATCTTGGTCTCCTGCACCGAGAAGATGTCGGCATCCAGCGCGGCAAAGCTCTCGGCAAAGCCGTGGGTAAGACAGGCACGCAGGCCGTTGACATTCCAGCTGATGAGTTTCATGCGGTTCTCCTTTATGTTATGCCTGATATTTGGTCTTCCATGCACCGCTGCCAAAGCGCAGTGCAAAACAGGTGACGCGGCAGATCCAGTCGATGACCATGGCGATCCACACGCCCACCGCGCCCCAGCCCAGACGGCTGCAGAGCAAGTAGCTGAATCCCAGACGCCACACCGCCATGCTGAGGATGGACACCACCATCGTAAACTTCACATCATTGGCGGCGCGCAGGGCGTTGGGCAGCACAAAGGACGGCGACCACAGCAAGATCGCGCAGGCGGCATGGATCTGCACCAGCAGCTCGGAGAGCACCATCGTCTCGCCGGACAGCGCATAGATGCCGATGAGCTTTGGCAGGAAGATCAGGATCGCACCGTTGGAAAGCGCCATGGCGATGTATGCCCACAGGGTCAGCTTGCGGGTATAGTAGATGGCCTGCTCATCGTCCCGGGCACCCACGCAGCGGCCCACCACCGTGATCATGGCCAGACTGATGGCCTTGCCCGGGATGACGCCCATGCCGTCCAGATTGTTGGCCACGGCATTGGCCGCGATCTGCACCGTACCGAAGGTGGAGATCATGCTCACCACAAGGATGCGTCCGGCCTCGAACAGACTGTTCTCGAATGCCGACGGGATGCCGATGCCGAGGATGCGTTTTGCCATCCTGCCGTCCAGACGGGTGGTCTTGGGCACTGTAAGGGCGTGGTTTTTCTGGTAGCACCGGCGCAGGATCAGGAACGCTGCCACCACGCGGGAGACCACGCTGGGCCATGCGACGCCGTCTACGCCCATTTTCAGGCCGAAGATGCACACCGCATTGCCCACAATGTTGATGATGTTCATCAAAAGGCTGATCTGCATGGAGATTTTGGAGTCGCCCATGCTGCGGAACAGCGCCGCGCCGCCGTTGTACAGCGCCAGGAACGGGTAGCTCAGCGCGATGATCTTCAGGTACAGCACACTGGCGTCCAGCACGTCGGCATCAATGGCACCATAGCACAACCGGATCATGGGCCGCGCAAAAATGAAGCAGAACGCACCCACTGCAAGGCCGAACACGCCGCTGAGCAAAATCAGCTGACCGGCGCTCTCGTTGGCGTCCTTCTGTTCTTTCGCACCCAGAAACTGGCTCACCACCACTGCGCCGCCGGTAGCCAGCGCCGCAAACAGCACGATGATGAGGTTGTTGATCATATCCACAAGGCTGACGCCGGAAATGGCAGCCTCGCCGCAGCGGGACACCATCATGGTATCCGCCATGCCGACGGTCACTTCCAGCAGCTGTTCCACCAGCAGCGGGCCGGTAAGCACCAGCAGCTCCTTCTGGGTAAACAGCGGTTTCCGCCCGCCGAACAACGGCGCTTTCTTTACGCCGGATGTCTGTTCTGACATTCAAATGCTCCTTTCCCAGTGCCGAGCCGACCTGCCCGTGCGCCCCTCACGTCTGCTCGCAAAAGACAAACTTCCCATTCTATATTCATCTTAGCACACCCGTCTGTTCTTGTAAAGAATTGTCGCATTCTTAACGTTTTTTCCCTCTCTGCCCCGGTTTCGGTGCATTTTATGCTTGTTCGTCAGTTTGCCGGGAACTTTTGGTTAAATTTGTGCGTTTCACCAAAAATGCGCTTTTTCGGACGTCTTTTGGTGAAAAATCGAAAAAAGGACTTGTAATTTTTTTTCAAACGTGGTATGTTGTATCCAACAGAGGTTGACTGTTGGATACATGATCTTCCCGAGCGGTTTTCGCTCACCTGTCCCGGGCCTTTGTTCTTTAAACTGCTATTTTCTTCATTTACCTTCTTATCATTTACCCTGCCTGCCCCGCAAGGGGCAAGAAAAGCGATGACCCAACCTGCACGGGTCATCGCTTTTTCTTTTTGTATTCGTTTGTCTGGCGCAGAAGTCCTCAGCCGTTTGCGGTCAGGGCGCGGAAGGCCGTGCGCACGTCGCCGGAAAAATACAGCGTGCCCAGCGCGCACACCGGGCCGCTGCCGCCCAGCTCCAATGCCCGGGCCACACCGGCTTCAATGCTGTCGGCGGCCTCTGCCGTGCAGCCGTAAGCCCGGATATGCTCAGCCAGTGTTTCAGCCGGCATGGCGCGGGGCGTGTGGGCCGCCACAGTGACGAACCGCACTGCCAGCGGAGCCAGCAGGGAAAGCATCTCGTCTACGTCTTTATCCGCCATGATGCTGACGAGGAACACGAACTTCTGCCCGGGGAAGCGGTCTTTCAGGCTCTGGACAGTAGCCCGCATGCCGTGGGCGTTGTGGCTGCCGTCCAGCAGGAAGGCGGGCTGATGCCGCAGCAGCTCAAAGCGGCCCGGCCAGCTCACCGTTTCCAGACCGGTGCGGATGGCGCTTTCCGGAATGTTCCAGCCATGGGCACGCATTGCCCGCAGGGCGGTGATGGCCAGCGCTGCATTGCGGGGCTGGTAGCTGCCGATAAGGGGCAGGTGCACATCGTCAAGACCATCAAAGTCAAACTCCACCGCGTCGAGATTTCCACCATCGAAGTGCAGCTTGTTGAAATCTACCTCGGCCAGCTCAGCGTGCTTTTCTGCTGCCACCCGGCGGATGACGGCATCCGCTTCCGGCGCACCGCCATAGCTCACCACAGGGCAGCCTTCCTTGATGATGCCGGCCTTTGCCGCGGCGATATCCGCCAGCGTGGGGCCAAGCTCCTTCACATGATCCATGCCAAGCGCCGTGATGACAGCACACGCCGGAGTGTCGATGACGTTGGTAGAGTCCAGCATGCCGCCAAGGCCCACTTCCAGCACCACGATATCGCACTTCTGCTGTGCAAACCAGAGCATGCCCAGCGCCGTGATGATCTCAAACTCGGTGGGCACATCGGCCATGGCATCGGCGGCCGGCCGGATCTGTTCCACCAGCCGCACCAGCGCTTCGTCCGGGATCTGTTCGCCGTTTATCTGAATGCGCTCGTTGAAGCGGTTGATGAAGGGCGACGTATACAGGCCGGTTTTGTAGCCCGCTGCCTGCAGGCAGGATGCCATCATGGCGGCGGTGCTGCCCTTGCCGTTGGTGCCCGCAATGTGGACGAATTGCAGCTGTTTGTGCGGGTCGCCCAGTGCGGCCAGCAGGGTACGGGTGCGGGTCAGGCCGGGCTTATGCCCCGCCCATTGCACCGCGTGGATGTATTCCATTGCCTGTTCGTAGTTCATCAAAACACCTTCTTATTTTTTTGCCAGTTTCATCAGGCTGCGGTTTTCCAGCAAAATGCGCAGCAGCACCGTATTTACGGCGCTGAGGATCAGCGCATTGGGGATGCGCACCGCCAGCGTTGCCCAGGGGTAGCCGTAAAAAATGCGCAGCGCCATGGAGGTGATGACCATGGAACCGACAAAGTGGCTCAGCAGTACGCTTACCTGCAGCCGCAGGCCCAGACGCATTTCGGGCAGCTTTTGCCATGCAAGCCCCGCCACAAAGCCGATGGCTCCGGCACCCAGCGTGATGAGCGGGTTGATGGCGTAGCCGGACAGCACGCCGCCGATCAGGTCCGCCACCGCGCCCACGGCAAATCCGGCCCCCGGGCCGAACAGCAGCGCTGCCAGCAGCACCGGCAGGCTGCCTAGGTTGAACCGTACAAAGCCGGTGGAGATGCTCAGCACCCGGCTGAACACGATGCTCATGGCCGTGAGCAGAGCCAGCATGGTCAGGGTACGGACGGAAGTTCTGGGATTGTTCATATCAACTGTCCTCCTTATATAAGGAATACCGGGGCGGACAATACAAACGCCCTCCCCTGTGACAAACCGCACAAAGGAGGGCGTGAATCCAACAACTTTCACTTCCGGGCGGGGCGGCAGGCCGTCTCGCCTGCACCCAAGTCCATGCAGCAGCGGGATGCAGATCCTGCACCGCGGGTACACCTTCGTCCACAGCACAACTCCCCGTTGATGCGGCACTTAACGCGCAGGATCTTACTCTGTTGATATTGTCATTATATTCCTTTTTGCTTCCGCTTGCAATCGCTCAAACAGACAGCTTTGCCAAAGAGTTGCTTTAAATTTTATCAGTTGTGCATAGTAGTGCGTCTTTTTCTTCCACAGTTCCTCTTTTCTTTTGGGGCAGAACGTGGTAAGATGAAACTGACTTTTGAATGGGGAGGTTTCTCCCGGAAAGGACTGTTTCCCGATGAAATTCAGTGAAATGACCTATACCCGCCCGGACATTGACGCCCTGCTGGCCCGCTGCAAGGAGCTGGCAGCCCGGGCTGCCGCCGCTCCGGACGGTGAGGCTCTGGTAAAGCTCTACTATGAGCAGAGCGAGGCTTTTGCAGAGTACAACACCGCTTCGCAGCTGGCCAATATCCACTACACCTGCGACACCCGCGACGCCTACTGGAAAGCCGAGCAGGATTTCTTTGATGCCAACGGCCCCGCTGTAACCAACGCCAGCGTGGAGATCAGCCGCGCCTTCCTCGCCAATCCCCATGTGGACGCCCTGACCAAAGCCTTCGGCACTACCTGTGTAGCCGGCATGAAGAACGCCGTGCTGGGCATGGATGACCGCACCGTGGAGCTGCAGCAGCAGTTCAACGCGCTGGTAAGCAAGTATCAGCAGGTCTACGGCGGTGCACTGGTGGAGCTGGACGGCAAGCAGCTCACCATCCCCCAGCTGGGGCCTTACAAAGAGGATCTGGACCCCGCTGTCCGCCGCGCCGCCTACGAGGCCGAAGCCGGTTACTTCGACGCGCACCGTGCCGAGCTGGATGAGCTGTACGGCCAGATCGTGCAGAACCTGAACCAGCAGGCAAAGGTGCTGGGTTACAAGGACTACAGCGAGCTTTCCTATGTGCGGATGAACCGCATCGGCTACGGTGCCAAAGAGATCAAGGCCTTCCGGGATCAGGTGGCAAACGACGTGGTGCCTCTGTTGCAGAAGGTCATGGCCATGCGCGCAAAGCGCACCGGTATCGAGCACCCCACCTTCACCGACCTGCCCGTCATGTTCAAGGACGGCAACCCGAAGCCCATCCCCGGCTACAAGGCCCGCATGGACGCCGCCCGCACCATGTACCACGAGCTCAGCCCGGAAACGGCCGAGTTCATCGACTTCATGCAGGACAACGAACTGTTCGACGTGGAGAGCCGCCCCGGCAAGATGTCCGGCGGCTATATGACCAGCCTGCCCAGCTACAAGGCCCCCTTCATCTTTGCCAATTGGAACAACACCTCCGGCGACGTGGACGTGCTGACCCACGAGTGCGGCCACGCCTTTGAGGGCTATGTGGCCGAGCGCGACCCCAACGTGCCCGCCGACCTGGAATGCCCCGGCATGGAGAGTGCCGAGATCCACTCCATGGCCATGGAGTTTCTCACCGCACCGTGGCACCATCTGCTGTTCGGCAAGGACACCGACAAATACGCCCTGCTCCACGCCGAGGACAGCTTTGTGTTCCTTGCCTATGGGTGCGAAGTGGACGAGTTCCAGCACATCATGTACCAGAACCCGGACCTGACCCCAGACCAGCGGAACGCCGAGTGGCTCAAACTGGAAAAGAAATACCGCCCGTGGATCGACTTTGACAACCTGCCCTTCTACGGCCGCGGTGCCGGATGGCAGCGTCAGCTGCACATCTACGAGTGCCCCTTCTATTATATCGATTACTGCCTGTCCACCATGGCCGCCCTGCAGTTCTTCCTGCTGAGCCTCACCGACCACAAGGACGCCTGGGAGCGCTACCTGAAACTGGTGCGCCGTGCCGGTCTGGCCAGCTACACCGAGCTGCTGGAGACTGCCGGCCTGAAAGTGCCGTTTGAGGACGGCAGCATCAAGGGCATCGCCCAGCAGATGACCGACTGGCTGGAAAACCATCAGGTGTAAGAAGCCGTTTTCATCCGCACTGTACACCATCTGAACGGTCGTTTTGATGCATCTGAAGGGCGATTCATGCCGTTTTGCTTGTCAGAGGCCGTAAAATCTGGTATGCTCTGGACAGAGAAAAAGCGTTTCTGTGAAGCGAAAGGAGATTCCTATGAAACTGACCGGACTGTTCAAGCGCGGTGCTGCCTGCCTGTGCACCGCCGCCATCCTGATGGGCGGCATCTCCGCCTTTGCCCTGAGCCCCGCCCTTCCGGACGAGCCTGCCCCGGCAGAGCTTTCTGTGACCAATGCGGTGTCGGAAGCGCAGCTGCGCTCTGCCCTGTCCCAGCTCACCGTCACCTATGACAGCGAGGCCGAGGGCTGGCAGATCGACTCTCCCTACGAGGAGGCCAGCATGGAAAAGGCTTCCTGCGGTCTGTACCCCTACCTGTTCGTTACCAACGATGATCCCACCGTGTATCTCAGTCTGGGCATGACCTACTTCGGCAATAAAAAGCTGGACATGAAATCTGTTCGGGTAGAGACCGAGGATAACTACTACGACTTCACCTGTGATGAAGAGTTCATCGGCGGCTACGACAACGACCTCAAGGCATGGTTCGCCTATGAGCTGTTCGATATGGACGACGAGACCAGCTGGCTGAACGAGTGGCTTGCCGCCAAGAGCGTCACCGCCACCTTTACCGGCAGGGACGGCTCCACCAAGACCTACACTCTGACCAAGGACAACCTGCAGGCCATCCGCGACATCCTGAATGCCTACGACACCCTGCTTGGTTCCGACGTTTCCACTGCACGTGTCGTGCTGCGCAGCCTTGTAAAGTAAACATTATCTGCTTACAGCAAAAGCCCCCGGAACGTTTCACACCGTTCCGGGGGCTTTGTGTTATGCCTTATTCAGTTCAGGCACTTCTCTTACAGGTTGAAGTAGCGCTTTGCGTTGTCGAAGCAGATGCCCTTGACGATCTTCTCCAGAG
>OGKD01001848.1_pt1 | contig 10592 bp, 5 predicted proteins | sample 1572371 | NCBI WGS metagenome assembly OGKD01 (sample SAMEA2582096, study PRJEB24529) | metagenome | biome: Human gut stool | place: China | collected 2011 | reverse complement strand
CTCGGCTGTAGATTTATATAAGCCGACCATACTACCGGCGTTTCTATCCAAGTAGTTCTCAGCAGGTCCTCGTCCGAAATATTCCACTTGATTCATGCTTGCCGGTAAGCGGAAGCGAACACCGATACGGGGAACATTCAATTTGGAAGCCTCTTTACGGGCGGCGTCACGTCCCGGAGTGAAAGTTGCCGTGCGAGTAGATTCCGATACCTCGGTTTGGGCGGCATCCATATCCGTGGATGTGAAACGGGCGGCCACATTTACAGCTCCGCTTGGATAGATCGTATAATTAACAATGTATAGATTTCCTGCCGGCAATAAATAGTTCACGTTAACCACGGCGTTATTGCCATCCATAGTGACGGTAGCGTCTGTCACGTTGAAGTTCTTGCTGCTTTCCTTCCAGACTTGCAAGCGTTTTGGCATACCGTTTCCGTAATCGTTATCGGTCGGCGCACGCCAGAAGTTCGGTTGGATACCGAAACCCTCGCTGAAATATTCCGTACCATCCACTTTATAAGAAGTAACGATTCCTGTCTTCTTGTTAAACATGAAGTTTACCTTTGAGGAGGATGCCGATAAGTTATCTCCATTTGTCGAAACCGTTAATTTAGGGCCGCTGGTCTTAAACGCCTTCTTGGGGCTTTCGATCGGTAAGCGGAATTGATCGCAAGCGATTTCGTGTCCGATAGGGATTAACGGCTCTTTTTCTACGGTCGTTACGTTGAAGTTTACGAAATATTCCGTACCGGCTTGTGGCTTTAAGTTGCCTACGGGAACCGTAAATTCCTTAGAAGCTTGGGGTTCTATGTCCAAAGAGACTTTACCGGAGCGTACAACTTTATTATTGGCTGTTACGCTATAGTGGACCATATATTTCTTTAGGTTCGTGAAATAAAAACGGTTCGTGACGCGGAATAAACCGTTCGCTAAATCGATCGCCTCAAACCCGATATTTTGATGGGCGTATTTAACCTCTGCCATAGCGGGATGCGGGGTACGATCCGGGTTTACTATACCGTTGCAAAGGAAGTTTCCGTCACTAGGGGCGTTTACTCCATAGTCACCACCATAGGTATAATATTCACGTCCATTCTTATCTTTTTCCAAGATACCTTGGTCCACCCAGTCCCAGATGAATCCGCCTTGCAGGTTCGGGTATTTATAGATAGCTTTCCATTGATCCCATAAGTTACCGGAAGAGTTTCCCATCGCATGTGAATACTCCGAAGGAGCTACCGGACGATCACTACCCTTACGCCCGATTTCCTCTAGCCATTCAGCGCTCGGGTATTGAGGTACGTACATATCCGTATTCCATTCCCAAAGGGCACGTTCGTAGTTCACCGGACGATTCATGCTATTTATTTCCTTGTCTTTCAGATATAAATAAGTTTGATAGAAGTTGTATCCGTTTCCAGCTTCGTTTCCGAGTGACCAGAAAGTAACGCTCGGATAATTCTTGTTTCGTTCGTACATATTCATCGTACGGTCCATATGCGGGATCAGCCATTCCGGATTATTACCCAAAGTGCCGCCTTTTTTCAGGCTGTAATACATACCGTGAGACTCGATATTCGCCTCATCGTAAACATACAATCCGTATTCGTCGCAGAGTTCATAGAATTTATGGTCTTGCGGATAGTGGCATAGGCGGACAGCGTTGATATTGTTTTGCTTCATCAGCTCGAAATCCTTACGCATGAGTTCCTCGGTAACGTAATGTCCGGTTTCTGGGTTATGCTCATGGATATTGACACCCTTGAACTTAACCGGTTGCCCATTGAACAATAAGACCGTATAAGGTTTTCCGTCTTCCGCTACTTGGTCAATTTGCTTCATCTCGAACCGGCGGAAACCAACGTTGAATGGAACTACCTCGATTACCTTACCCTCTTCTTTTATCGTCATCAATAATTTGTATAGATTCGGATGCTCGGCGCTCCAAGGGGCTACGTTCTTTAAATCATACTCGAAAGATGCTGTTTGAGGACTTGCGGGACTTACCCATATATCATTAGCCTCGGAGGCCACAAGATTACCTTTTGCGTCCAAAAGCTCATATCCGACATTTAAATTTTTCGTTTCTTGGGTATGATTCTTTAAGTCTACCGCCAGTTTGAAGATTCCATTCGTATACGTATCGTCCAAGGTTGAGACGACACGGAAATCTTGAATACTGGCCTTGGGTTGAGACCAAAGGAATACGTCACGTTCGATACCGCTCATTCTCCAGAAATCCTGACATTCCAAATAAGAACCGGTGCTCCAACGGAATATCTTTAATGTAAGCACATTCTTTCCGGGTTGCAGGTATTTATTGATCAGGAACTCGGCGGGATTTTTGGAATCCTCGCTATAACCCACTTCTTTCCCGTTTAAATATACGTAAAGGCCGGATTTAGCTCCGCCGATGTGTAAATAAATATCCCGGTTATCCCAATTTGCGGGTATCTCGATGTCCCTGCGGTATACGCCAACCGGATTCGCTTCCGGCAATAACGGAGGTTGGGGATTTCTTGGTTTAAACTCGTAACCATGATTCGTATAAATGGCTACGCCATGTCCTTGTACTTCCCAGTTTCCGGGAACGGTTATATCATCCCATGAGGAGGTATTAACGGAAGGATCTGTGATATTTTGAGGAAGATCTTTGTAAGAGTCGACAAAGAAAAATTTCCAAGTACCGTTTAATAGGGAATAGTACGGGCTTTTCTCAAATCGAGAGGTGAGGGCGGTTTCTCGGTCCGCATAACTCATGAAGGAGCTTCTGGGTTTTTCCTTGTTTACGGCTACGACTTGAATGTCTTGCCAATAAGGTTTTACGGGTTGGGGTGAAGAACCGTCCGCATAAGCCATTCCGGAAATAAGGCAACCTAATGCTCCGGAAAGCATCATTTTTTTGATAGAGTTCATATTCATCGTATTTTATTTAGATTAGCACTGGGGAATTGAAAATTGAGAATTGAGAATTGAAAATTACGTAGAGTCACTTCTAATTTTCAATTCTCAATTCTCAATTTTCAATTATTTAGCTGCATAGTAAGAATATCCGTTAGCTACTTGCTGGAATGCTAAAACCCCAGATTGGCTTAACTCGACATTCATTTCTTTTCCGTCCGGTAGGTACATGACAACTTCGTCATTGCCATTGAATTTTAACAATTTTGTGCTTTCACCGTCAGCCTCTACATTCCAGCTTTGATCTGCTTCGTTGAAAACTAAGTCAAGCGCTTTCTCGTCGCCTTCCTTTTGGATATGGTATCCGTCAACTTTTGTTTCTACGGTATAAACGCCGTCTTTACCATCGATTGTTTTAACGTTACCTACATCTGCTACAGGATTACTTCCGCTCCAAAATTCGATAGAGTTGATCACAAGGACATCAGCCAAAGCGGAAATCTCGTAAACCGGGACAATCCAGAAAGCAATGAACACTAGCTCATTAACAAACTTACTGTCGATGCTTCTATTCCACGTTAAAAGTTTGTTTGTTAAACCAAAAGATCCTATACAGGACGAAAATAGGATACTACTTGCCACCGTAGTCGCTAGTAATAAAGTTAAGCTTTTCTTTTTCATAATTTAATAATTAGTTATTACAAGGGACGAAGATAACAACTTTTTCATGATAAATAGTGGTTATAAAGGAATAAATGGAATAAGTGCCTTAATATTAATCAAGCTTCTATTAAGTACGTAGTTCTGGCGGAACTCCGTTTATTACTAATATACACTAACTTCATGTTTGAATTTCAAACCATATACCTCTTTGATGTCCATAGCTCCATACTAAAAAAGATTATGGTTGGAAAGATTGTTTGTTAAATATTTTAATAACTAGGTGGTGCTGTTTTAGATTCGTATGCGAAAAATTAGTCTTTTTTGTTTTATAATTAAAAATAGTGCTATATTTGCTGCGTCTAATGATTATAAGTTCCGCCAGAACGATGAAGAAGCGCTTTCATGGTAGTTAACCGAGGATTTATAATTATACATTTAATGATTTAGAAGAGTGAATATTATAAGAAACGAGATCTAAAATAGTATGCCTTAAGTCTTATAATAGTAACAGCTATTTAATAAACAAAAAACGATTCTTATGTTGAAAATTGTAAGACCTGTCAGTTTTGTTCTATTGTCTGCAGCGTTTTGTTCCGGGGGTGTGGTTCATGCTTCTGATCGTGCGGCGATAACTCCGAGGGTAGGTATTTCCCAGCAAGAAGGTAGTTTGAAGGGAACGGTTAGTGACAGTTTTGGCCCTGTGGCTGGAGCGTCAATAGTTGTAAAAGGTACTACGAATGGTACTGTAACCGACATGAATGGTAATTTCGTGTTGGATGTGAAGAAAGGGGATGTGATCCAAGTATCCTTTATCGGTTATCTAACTCAAGAATTCAAATATAATGGAGAGCCTTCCATCAATGTGTCCTTGCAGGAAGATACCCAGAAATTAGATGAGGTGATCGTTGTCGGTTATGGTACGCAACAGAAGGCGAACTTGTCGGGAGCAGTAGCCCAATTGGATAGCAAGGAGTTGACAAGCCGTCCTATCTCTAACGTGTCTTCCGGTCTTCAAGGTATGATGCCGGGTGTAACCGTTACCTCGGGTCAAGGCCGTCCGGGACAGGATGGTAGTACGATCCGTATCCGTGGTGTCGGTACTTTGAACTCTGCCAGCCCATATATCTTGATCGATGGTATCGAGAGTGGCTCCATGAATGATATCGATCCGAATGATATTGAGAGTATTTCTGTATTGAAAGACGCTTCTTCCGCCGCTATTTACGGTTCGAAGGCTTCTAATGGTGTTATCTTGATCACGACAAAACGTGGTAAGACGGGTGCTCCTCGTATTTCTTATAACGGATATGTGGGTGCCTCGAAAGCTACTTCCATGATTGATCGTGTCAGCTCAGCCGATTACGCACGTTTGTGGAATCGTTTCGAGCCGGGACGTTATAGTGACGAGGACATCCGGATGTTTGAGGATGGCTCTGATCCTTACGGACATCCTAATACGGACTGGAATGATGAGGCTTATCGGACAGGTTTGTTGCATAAGCACAATGTTAGTATTACAGGAGGTGCGGAGAACGTGAAGTATATGGCTTCGGCCGGATATTTAGGGCAGACGGGTATCCTTCCTAACTCAGATCGTAAACAGTTTAACGGACGTACGAATCTGGATATGCAGTTGACGAAGAAACTGGCTGTTCGGATGAACATGTCTTTTATCAAGAATGACTTCTCGGATCCGAATGCTAGCTATTATGGTGGTTCTTCCGACCAGATTATCCGTCAATTGAATATTATTAGCCCGATGATCCCTGTCAAGGATAAGGATGGCAAATACGGACAAACTAACGATGGTAACCCTATCGCATGGTTGGATTCCGGGCAGACGGTGGATAATTGTAACCAGAATTTTACGGGGGCACTTTCTGTTGATTATGATATTATTGATGGGCTGAAGGCTACTGTGACGGGTGCCTACGTGAACGAGGACCAACGTCATACGGAGCGAGTCCTGAGCATACCGGATGATCCGGCATCTGCGTCTCGTACCACTTCCTTGGTTGAACGTTTCGTGAATTGGAAACGTTATAATTTCGATGCTTTGCTGAATTACAGCAAGAACTTTGGTCAGCATGGCTTGAAAGTGATGGTAGGTTATCATGCGGAGAAGTATGAGGTTAGCAAGAATCAGATGCAGAGGAATAATTTCCCGAGTAATAGCCTGAATGATATGGATGCCGGTGGGGCTTCTACACAAACAAATGATGGTTTGAGCCGAGAGCTTGCCATGCTTTCCTATTTTGGGCGTATTAATTATGATTTTGCGGGAAAATATTTATTAGAGGCAAACTTCCGTGCGGATGCTTCCTCTCGTTTTGCTCCGGGACATCGTTGGGGATATTTCCCTTCTTTCTCCGGTGCTTGGCGTATCAGCGAGGAGGAGTTTATGGAAAGTACGCATGATTGGTTGAGCAGTTTGAAGATTCGTGCTTCTTGGGGTATGTTAGGTAATCAAGACGCCTTGAATAAATCGAATCCTTGGGAGAACCAATATTATCCTTGGATGCAGACTTATAATTTGGATGGTAATTATCCTATGGGAGGCAACTTGACGACGGGATATTATCAGAAAGCCTATCGTATCGAGGATTTGTCATGGGAGAAATCTACGACTTGGGGTATTGGCTTGGATGCGGTTATTAATCATGTGACTTTCACGTTTGATTACTATGATCGCAAGACTACGGATATCATCATGGAGGTACCGGTCCCGACTGAGTTTGGCTTGGATCCTTATTTCGACAACGTGGGTTCTATGCGTAACCGAGGTGTCGAGGTACAGCTAGGTTATAACAATAAGTGGAATGACTGGTCATTGAATGTGATGGGAAATATGGCCTATAATAAGAACAAGATCGAGGATTTAGGAGGTGTAGACCGTATGACAAATCCTGATGACGGTGATTTGTGGCGTTTTGTTGGAAAGCCAATCGATTCTTACTATGTATATAAGGCTGATGGCTTTTTCCAATCTGACGCAGAGGCACAGCAATGGATGGATACCTATAAAGGAAAAGACGGCTACCCGTTCGGACAGGATTTCCAAGCCGGTGATTTACGTTATGTAGATACGAATGGAGATGGAAAGCTGGATGCGGATGACCGTGTATTGTCTAAGACTATCAATCCAGTTGTTACATTTGGTTTGAACTTGAATGTAGGCTATAAAGCATTTGACTTGACTTTGAACTTCACCGGTGCGGCTAATGTAGGCCGTGCGTTTACGAAAGAAGCGTTTGGTGAGTTCTCGGGTAGTGCCGGACATCCTTCTACTGCATGGCTGGATAGCTGGACACCGGAAAATACCAATGCAAGTATGCCGCGTGTAGCGGAGTCTAGAAAATCTCCGAGTGAGGCTTCTAACGTGATGTCTGATTTCTGGGTAATTAATACCAGTTACCTGCGTCTGAAGACATTGCAATTGGGATATACGCTTCCAAAGAGTGTGCTGAACGCTATCGGTTTGTCGAATGTACGTGTTTATTATTCTGCGGAGAATTTGTTTACGATAGATTCTATGCCATTGAACGTAGACCCGGAGACTGTTAGTTCCCGTTTGTCTAGCTACCCATTAGTGATGACAAATTCTTTTGGCGTAAATGTGACATTCTAATTAGTTAAGACCATTTAAATAGAAGATTTTATGAAACGATTATCAATATATATGTTGGCGGCTGGTATGGCTGCGTTATCTACTTCGTGTTCAGATTTTCTGGATACGGTGCCTAAGGATCAGTTGGCTCCTTCTACCACATGGCAGACAGAGGCGGATGCGAAGGGCTTCATAGTAGGCTGTTATAAGGATTTGCTAGATGGAAATACGTTGCTTTATCTGGATTGTGGCTCAGATATAGGCTATAATAATTTCCCTTGGGAAGGATTCCGCCCGTGGGGGGATGGGTCATTGTCTAGTTCTAATCCTGGGCAGATCCTTTATGATTACAAGTCGATTCGTAAGGCGAATACATTCTTGGAGAATGTAGACAAGGTGACGTTTTCTAGTGACGCTGTAAAAGCTAATTATGTGGCTCAAGCTAAAGCGATCCGTGCTTATAAGTATTTCTTGATGAATTGGTGGTATGGTGGTGTGCCTATTATTAGTTCTTATTCAAGTGCAGACGAGGCTAAAGTGGAACGCAATACGGAACAAGAGGTACGCGATTATATAGCTAAGGATTTAGACGAGGCCTTAGCTGGGATCGCGGAGGCTCCGGAGGCTCGTGGCTATATCGCTAAAGGTGCTGTTTTAGCTATCAAGATGCGTGAGGCTTTGTATTATGGTGATTGGCAAAAGGCAAAAGACGCAGCTAAGGCAATCATTGATTTGAAGCAGTATGAGTTGGATCCGGATTATACGAATCTTTTTAAGGTATCGGGAGTGGATTCTAAAGAGATAATCCTAGCGGATCAGAATATTGAGACGTTGGACGGATTGGGAACCATCGGGCAAATGTACAATAATGTAGACCAAGGTTGGTCTTCTATCGTCCCGACCCAGAATTTGGTGGATATGTATGAAATGTCTGATGGATTGACGAAAGAAGAGTCGAAGACTTATGACGCAAAGCATCCGTTTGCGAATCGCGACCCTCGTATGGCCATGACCATTTTATATCCGGGACGTGACTGGAGAGGTGATATCTTGAATACTTTAGATGAGAAACTTCAAGATGGTACTGTCAACAAGAACTTCCCGACTTATACAGATAATGCTTCCAAGAGTGCTTTGACTTGGGCGAAATACTTGGATCCAATGGATCAATATGGAGATGTTTGGAGCTCGGGAGCTTGTCCGATCGTATTCCGTTATGCGGAGGTTCTATTGACGTATGCGGAGGCTGCGAATGAGTTGAGCGGTCCTTCTGATGAGATCTATGGTTATTTGAATCAGATCCGTCAGCGTGTAGGAATGCGGGAAGTGGATAAGGCTAAATATGGGACGAAGGAGAAACTTCGTGAATTGATCCGTCGTGAGCGTACGGTAGAGTTGGCCGGCGAAGGCTTGCGTCGTGCGGACATCGTCCGTTGGCAGGAAGATGGAAAGATGCTTGCCGAGAAAGTCATGAATGGTGATTTGTTACGTGTTACAGGAACGATTAATTATGGGGAGTCTGAGCCTACTAAACGTGCGGAAATCACGGGTACGGCTGTTATTGAGACTCGTCAGTTCTCTTCTCGTAACCGTTACTTGCCGATTCCTCAAACAAGCATGGATAAGAATCCAAACTTGAAACAGAATCCGGGGTATTAGTTTCCTATGAGATGTTAGATAAAAAGGGGGGGAAGGCCGAGAGGTTCTCCCCTTTTTTAGTTACATTTGGCGAATATTGAGATTGTATGTCTCATGTGCTTAAGTATATAAATTGATTCCGTTATGAAAAAGAAACTGATAGTTTTTGCCTGCTTTCTTCTCGTATCCTTGTCTTGTTTGCCGCAGTTGCCTGTACGGTTGAACGAGCGTTCGGTGGTGCTAAATACGTCTACCGGGGCATTAAAAGGGAAGATGGTAACTCCCAATCAGGAGTCCGGTTATCCTGTGGTATTGATCATCCCCGGCTCCGGCCCTACGGATATGGACGGGAACTCCGCCGCCTTGCCGGGTAAGAATAACTCCCTTAAATACTTGGCGGAAGGGCTAGCGGGAAAAGGTATCGCTTCCTTGCGGTATGATAAACGGGGTATCGCCTCCAGCGCCTCAGCGGGAAAGGATGAGTATTCCATGCGTTTCGGGGACGGGATCAAGGACGCACGAGGCTGGATCGATTATTTGAGCCGGGATAAACGTATTTCCGGAATCTATGTGTTGGGGCATAGCGAGGGAGCGTTGATCGGTATGGCGGCTTCGGTGGATAACCCGAAAGTGAAAGGATACATTTCGGTGGCGGGTGCGGGGCGTCCGGCCTATGAGATCGTGGAGGAGCAAATGGCGGGTCAGCCGGGAGTGATCCGGGACATGGTAAAGTCGATAAATGCGTCCTTGAAGGGAGGGAAGCTCGTACCGGACGTGCCGATCGGCTTACAATCCTTGTTCCGTTCGTCGGTACAGCCTTATATGATCTCATGGTATACGTATAATCCGCAAGAAATCATCAAAAAATTAAAAGTGCCGGTGTTGATTTTACAAGGGGATAAGGATATGCAAGTATCCGTAAAAGATGCCGAACTGTTGAAGCAAGCCCAGCCTTCGGCGGATTATCATTTGATTGGAAATATGAACCATCTGATGAAGACCTGCGATACGATGGACCAGCAGAGGCAAATGGCTACCTATACCGATCCCGCCCTTCCGTTGCATAAGGATGTGCTGATATTAATTGAAAAGTTTGTGAGTAAACCTTGAACTGTTGTATCTTTGCGGTCATAAATTAAAGAGACAGTATGATTTCGGTTGAAGGACTAACAGTTGAGTTTGGCGGTTTTACGCTTTTTGATGACATTTCATTTGTGGTAAACAAGAAGGACCGTATCGCCTTGGTGGGCAAGAACGGTGCGGGTAAATCGACGATGTTGAAGATATTCGCCGGTTTGCAATCACCCACTTCCGGAACTGTTAGCGTACCGAAAGATGTTACGATCGGGTATTTGCCCCAGCACATGCAATTAGTTGATACCCGTACGGTGCGGGAGGAGGCGGAATGCGCTTTCGAGCATATCCATGAGATGGAGGAGGAGATCAACCGCTTGAATACCCAATTGGCGGAGCGTACGGATTATGACTCCGAGAGCTATCAAAAGCTGATCGATCGTGTCACGTACCTATCCGAGCATTTCCAGATGATGGGAGGAAACAACTACCATGCGGAGTTGGAGCGTACATTGGTCGGATTAGGCTTTAGCCGTAGCGATTTCGCCCGCCCGACGTCTGAGTTCAGCGGAGGCTGGCGTATGCGTATCGAGCTGGCAAAGCTCTTACTCCGGCAACCGGACGTGTTGTTGCTGGACGAGCCGCTGGCGGAGCAAGAAAGATCCGTTTGCTTACTATCGCTTCAAACTGGAAGAAACCGATCCTGAGT
>OGKD01001847.1_pt1 | contig 10596 bp, 9 predicted proteins | sample 1572371 | NCBI WGS metagenome assembly OGKD01 (sample SAMEA2582096, study PRJEB24529) | metagenome | biome: Human gut stool | place: China | collected 2011 | reverse complement strand
TGCGGATATCTTCATGGCTTCGGTTCGGAATTGTGTATTTTTATGGCATTTTATACCGCTATTGAGGGAACACTTCTGACCAATGGGAAAAGACAGCATGCATTGTTGGATATGGTGACAAGAATTCTGTATCTGCTGTTGTTTCCGGCCATGCTGATCGTATTTGTCTGTTTTGAACTGGGATTTACGGAGTATGGGATCGTCGTACCGGTACTGACGATTGCCGGTGTGGTGATTCTGGTGCTGGGAGCGGTATCGTACTTTGTGTATGACCCATACCGCCTGGACCGTAAGAACCACAAAAAGGCGGACCGCTATATCCGGGATATAGAAAAAGCCGCTGTCAAGGAAGTGGAACTGGAAGAAAAGGCACTGGCAAAACAGGCCAGAAAACAGGAAAAACTGGAACTTAAGGAAGAGGCCAGACAGGAACGGGCAGCAAAGCGAAGGGAACGGAAGAACCGGAGGGATGAGAAGCTCACCGGCTGGAAAGACAGCATTCGCGAAAAGCTTCTGGCGAAGAAGAAAGCCACAGAGGAGAGCAGAACGGAGACAGGCATCCCAAAAGAGCCGGAAGCCGTGACGGAGGAAAAGCCGCAGGCAGGTGCAGAGGAGTCCGGGACGCCGGAGACAACCGGACCGGTAGAAAACACAGAGCCTGTAGAGACTGTGGAACAGAAGGATGCACCGGCGGAACCGGAGCAGGGAACACCGGAAGAGACTGGTAAAGCGGAAGAAATTGATACAACAAATGGGGAGGAGAAATAATGGCCTATTATCTGATTGATTTTGAAAATGTAAAGAGCCGTGGCATGGAGGGCGTGGAATTTTTGACGGAGGAGGATATTGTCTGTATTTTTTACAGCGACAATGCGGACAGCATGACTTTTGACCTGCATCGGAAGTTGAATGAGACGAAAGCACAGATCATTTACCACAAGGTAGCAGTGGGTACCAAGAATGCACTGGATTTCCAGCTGGCAACGTATCTCGGTTACCTGATCTGTGAGCAGCAGAGGGAAGGGATACACCCGGATTACTTTATTGTGACCAAGGACAACGGCTTCACCAGCCTGATGGTATACTGGAAAGCACAGGGAGTTCCCGTGCGCATTATCCGTAATCTCTTGTGGGGAAAGAACCCGACAGCGGAACAGAATCCTGCGGCCGAAGAAAATGCGGAGGAAATAACGGGAAGCGTGGAACAGGAGACAGAGAACGCAACAGCGGTAATGACGGAGGAACCGAAGGCGGAAGTGGATGCAGAGGAGATTGCAGAGCCAGCATTTGTGAGCGTGCAGATCCTGGAAGAGCCGTTGACTGAGATCCTGGAACCTGTGCCTGTGGAACCCGTGAAAAAAACGGTAAGGAAAAAGAGCGGAAATACCCGGAAGAAGAATACTGCAAATATGGCAGAAAAGAAAACGACGGAGAAAACTGTTGATAAGAAGGCTTCAGAGAAGAAATCAGCAGAAGAGCCGGATGAACTGGCCCAGGCAGTGGAAAAGGTGCTTTCCGACCAGACCATCGTTCCTCAGGTGGTAAAATTCATCCGCCAGTACAAGACCAAACAGGGAATCAACAATGCCCTGAACAAAGAGTTCAAGGACAGTAAACGTACCAGCGAGATTTATTCCGCTATCAAACCTCTGATTGCGGATAAAAAGGGAAAATGATAAAATAGATCAACAAAAAAATAAAAGAAAACTATTGACATTATAAAATCAGAGTGGTATCTTTGCTATCGAACAGAAAGTGAAATTCGATGAGCAGAACAAGATCTGCATACGGAAGCATTTCAGAGAGCCGCCGGCTGGTGTGAGACGGCATGTGAGTATGACAGACTATCCTCTGTGAGAAGTACACTGAAGCAGTTAAGTAGGTGTCACCGGTATTCTACCGTTATTTAGAAGCCTGTTGGAAATGAAGCATGATTTTTATGTGTTTCATGGAGATGGGAACAAGAGGTCGTATAAGATATACGGCAAGCAAAGTGGTAACGCGGAGAGCTTAGAGCTTTTCGTCTTTGAGTGCTTATAAAGCACTGGAGACGGAAAGCTTTTTTGTTTTACGGGCAATCAGAATTTTTCTTTCTGTCACGACAAAACAACAAGACACAAGAAAGAAGGAAACAAAAATGAACAGTTTGGTAATCATTCTGATCGCAATGGTAGTGCTGGTAGCAGGCTATGTCTTCTACGGAAGATGGCTTGCAAAAAAGTGGGGAATCGATGAGAAGGCGAAGACGCCTGCGTTTACCCATGAAGACGGAGAGGACTTCGTGCCTTCCTCCAAATTCACTGTATTTTCTCATCAGTTTTCCTCTATCGCCGGAGCAGGTCCTGTGACGGGTCCCATCCTCGCATCGGTATTCGGATGGGTTCCCGTGCTCCTGTGGCTTCTGATAGGCGGTCTGTTCTTCGGTGCCGTACAGGATTTCGGTGCGTTGTATGCCTCCGTGAAGAACGAAGGAAAATCCATGGGAATGATCATTGAAAAATACATTGGTAAGACCGGCAGAAAGTTGTTCATGCTGTTCTGCTGGCTGTTCACTCTGTTAGTCATTGCAGCATTTACTGATATGGTGGCAGGTACCTTCGTAGGTACCGGACTGGAAGATGCCAGTGTGGCATATGCCAACGGCAGTGCGGCATCCATTTCCATGTTGTTCATCGTTGTAGCAGTGATCTTCGGTCTGATCCAGAAAAAGGTCGGCAAGATGAACGAGTGGGTCAAGGCAGTCGTAGCCATCGGTCTGTTGGTAGTAATGTTCGCTGTAGGTATGCATCTTCCCATCTATGCTTCCAAGACTGCATGGATCTACATCATCATGGCATACCTGTTCCTTGCATCCGTAATGCCCATGTGGCTTCTGATGCAGCCCAGAGATTACATGACCACCTTTATGTTACTGGGCATGATCATCGGCGCTGTACTCGGTGTGGTCGTAGCACATCCCGATATGGAGCTGAATGCATTTAACGGTTTTCAGGTGGGCAACAGCAGCTTGTTCCCGACCCTGTTTGTCACGATCGCCTGCGGTGCGGTATCCGGATTCCACAGCCTGGTATCCTCCGGTACTTCATCCAAGACCATCAGCAATGAAAAAGATATGCCCATGGTAGGTTATGGTGCCATGATCGTAGAGAGTCTGCTGGGTGTGGTTGCACTGGTAGTTGTCGGTGCAGTTGCAGTCAATGGAACGAAGCCCGATGGTACACCGTTCTCCATTTTCTCCTCCGGTGTCGCAGGATTCCTGGAGAAGATGGGGGTTCCTGTAACCGTAGCAACTGTATTCATGACCATGTGTGTATCTGCATTGGCACTGACTTCTCTGGATTCCGTAGCAAGAATCGGGCGTATGTCCTTCCAGGAGCTGTTCCTGGGAGACACCACAGATACCGCAAAGATGACTCCCGTGCAGAGAGTTCTGACCAATAAGTATTTTGCAACTGTGATCACTTTGTTTTTCGGTTATCTGCTGACTCTTGGCGGATACAACAATGTATGGCCGCTGTTCGGTTCTGCGAACCAGCTGCTGGCAGCACTGGTATTGATCGCTCTGGCCGTATTCTTAAAGACTACCGGTCGTACCGGCTGGACACTGTACTTCCCTATGGGAATGATGCTGGTCGTAACCTTTACTGCATTGATCCAGAAGACAGTTGCCCTGGTGAAAAATGTGGCATCCGGACAGGCTGCCTTCCTGGTAGACGGCTTACAGCTGATCGTAGCCATACTGCTTATGGTACTGGGCGTTATGGTTGCTTACAGCTGCATCCGCAAGCTGTTCGGTGCCGGGAAAAATTCAGAAAAAGAGGCAGCATAAGTTGTCAAAAAAATGATTTTCCGGTAGAAAAGAAAGATAAGATATGCTAGAATAAGGAACGGTCAAGGAGTAAAAAACTCTTTGACCGTTCTTTTCGTCAGAGTGGACGCTGATGGGAAGAGTAATAACAGAGATACAAATATGGGAAGAAGATAAAAGGATAGGATTGAAAATGAAACAGAATATGCAGGATCTGACGGAAGGATCCTTAGGAAAGAAAATACTGATCTTCAGCGTGCCGTTAATGCTGTCCAATCTGTTACAAGTGCTTTTCAACATGGCGGATATTGCGGTGATCGGTCAGTTCGCCGGTTCCCTGTCGCTGGGAGCGGTAGGGTCCACAGCCACACTGGTCACCATGTTTACCGGATTCCTCATTGGTCTGTCCGGCGGTATCAATGTGCTGACAGCGTTATATTACGGAGCGAAGGATAAGGACAGTCTGTCGAAGACGATTCATTCCGCCGCACTGGTCAGCCTGATCATGGGAGTGCTGTTACTGGTACTGGGAGTCGGCTTATCGGAGTGGATGCTGACAATGCTGAAGACCAGAGAGGAACTTTTGGACAAAGCAGTATTGTACCTGCGGATCTATTATCTGGGAATGCCGGCGCTGGCCATTTACAACTTTGGTAATGCGGTGTACAGCGCAGTGGGGAATACGAAGAAGCCTCTGTATTATCTTGGTTTTTCCGGAGTGCTGAATATTATTCTGAACCTGTTTTTTGTGATCGTCTGTCATATGGATGTGGCAGGAGTGGCATTGGCCAGTATCATTTCCCAGTATGTATCTGCAGCATTAATCCTGCAGGCACTGCGTCGCTGCAAAGACATTTATGCCCTGCATCCGGGAAAGCTGCGGTTGGATCCGGAACTTACGAAGGATATCCTGAAGCTGGGAATGCCCTCCGGATTGCAGAACGTAATTTTCCAGTTTGCCAACAGCTTTGTGCAGATGGGTGTGAATTCCTTTGATGCCACCATGGTGGCAGGCAATTCCGCAGCCACCAATGCAGATGCCATGGTATACGATGTCATGGCGGCATTCTATACCGCCTGCGGCAGCTTTATGGGACAGAATTACGGTGCGGGCAAGAAGAAAAGGGTGCGGAACAGTTACCTCATCAGCCTGGCATATTCCTTCGGCATCGGTCTGATCCTGGGAGTGTCACTGGTATTTTTCGGAAGAGCGTTTTTGTCCCTGTTTACCAGAGATGCGGCAGTTATGAATGCCGGTATGTACCGTCTGACAATCATGGGATTTTCGTATTGTATTTCGGCATTTATGGACTGTACCATTGCGGCGGCCAGAGCCATGGGCAAGAGCATTATACCTATGTTCATTGTCATCATGGGCTCCTGCGTGTTCCGTGTAATCTGGGTTTACACCATATTTGCCTATTTCCATACGATACCGTCCCTGTATCTGCTATATGTCTTTTCATGGAGTATCACCGCAGTGGCGGAAATCCTCTATTTCATACGGATCTACAGAAAAAAAATGGCTCTCCTGTCGTAAGACAGAGGAGCCATTTTGCTGTGATGCGATGAGCCGGCCGGCTCGAGGGTGTATGGATTTATGCAGCTTCGGTCTCTGCGGCAGCAGAAACAGCAGCGTAACGAACCGGCAGGAGATGAGCGCGTTCCAGTGCAACATAGATGATGGGGATCAGAATCAGCTGGATAATGATACCGGGGAGGCAGGATACGAAATATCCGGTAGCCCAGGCAGACCAGCTGTAGGAACCGCCTGCAAAGATCAGTGCGCGCAGGATACCGGTGATCACACGGCCGCCCAGCATGGCAATGACCAGAGCTGCATACAGATCAACAACCAGTTTACCGCTGCGAAGAAACTGCATGACCAGACCGCTGATCAGACCATAGAGCCCCAGCTCGATCATCATGACAGGCATATATCCGAAAACGGGCATACCGGTAAGCAGACTGGATACCAGAGGTCCGAGAATGCCGCAGACCAGACCGAAAGGTGCTCCACAGACCAGACCGCACAGAAGCACGGGCAGATGCATGGGGGAGAACAGGACACCGCCCTTGGGAATGGCGTGCAGAGTCATGGGCAGAACCACACATAAGGCAATACACAGAGCAGTGAGGATGCTTTTGTTTAAAACAGTTAATTTTTTCATGGAAAACCTCCTGATAAGATATAACTGTTCAGAGTCTCCATTCGCAAAAAGCCTCTCCGAGACGGAGAAACCTGAACAGTAACAAAAAAGCCAGAACGGCACACTTTTCCCTTCTGGGATAAATATGCCTTCTGGCGTTAAGCTCCTTCCTGAAGCATAATACATAATAAAGGGTGGGCATTTTTTTGTCAAGATAAATTGCAAAAAAGCATTTGCCATGCTATCATGGAACATGTATGTATTATTTTTGGCAGGAGTAAAGTTATGCGTATTATGGTAATGGACGGCCAGGGCGGAGGCGTAGGCAGAAGCCTGCTGGAGGCTCTGAAGGAACGGTTTCCGGAGGCGGAACTGATCGCAGTGGGAACCAACGCCACAGCTACGGCGAATATGATGAAGAGCGGCGTGACAAGTGGTGCCACCGGGGAGAATGCCGTGGTATATAACAGTAAGAGAGCAGACGTGATCGTAGGACCGGTGGGAATCGTCATGGCGGATGCCATGTTAGGTGAGATCACCCCCACCATGGCAGCAGCGGTAGCTTCGAATGATGCAAAACTGATCCTGATCCCCATGAGTAAATGCCATGCCACTATCGTGGGAGTCGAGAGCAGACGCCTGGGAGAATACATTGCGGAGGCTGTGGATGAGATCGCTGAGAACTGTTTCTGAGCTGACAGAGGAATTGCGTGTGCTTCCCACCGGAATGCGCATTATTGCCATTGACGGCAGATGCGCCGCCGGGAAGACAACACTGGCTGCCAGACTTGCAAAAGAACTGGGCGGAGATGTGATCCATATGGATGATTTTTTTCTGCCACCTGCACTTCGGACGCAGGAGCGCAGAAGCGAGCCCGGCGGAAATGTGCACTATGAACGATTTTTGACGGAAGTCATACCGAAGCTTGCATCGGGACAAGCATTTTCCTATCAGAGATTTGACTGTTCCCGCATGGCACCGGGAGACTGGCTCCCGGTACAAAATAACGGTTTTGTATTCGTGGAAGGCGCTTACAGCTGCCATCCGGTACTGGGAGAATACATGGACCGGAAAGTATTTCTGGATATAGACCATGAGACGCAGACGGAGCGGATCCGCACGAGGAACGGAGAGGACATACTACAGGACTTCCTGCAGCTGTGGATTCCGTTGGAAGAAGCATATTTTCAGGCATTTTCCCTAGAGGAGAATACTGATTACATTATAAAACAGACGAAAGGCGAGACAGATGTTGCATCAGTTTTACCCGGATTATGAGGCGGATTCCGCCTATGGCATAGATTACAGAACATTATATGAACAGGGGTATCGCGGAATCATTTTTGATATTGACAATACACTCGTACCGCACGGGGCACCGGCAACACCGCAGGCAACAGAGTTCTTCGGCAGATTGCGGGAACTGGGATTTCAGACACTGCTGTTATCGAACAACAAGGAGCCCCGCGTAAAAAGTTTTGCGGATGCAGTAGGTGCTTCCTATATCTATAAGGCCGGGAAACCCGGAAGAGAAGGTTATCTGCGGGCTATGGAACAGATGCATACTGGGGCGGATACCACACTTTTTGTGGGGGATCAGCTGTTCACCGATGTGTGGGGGGCTAAGAAATGCGGGATCATGACCTATCTGACGAAACCCATTCATCCGAAAGAAGAGATTCAGATCGTACTCAAGAGATATCTGGAAAAGATCGTACTGTTTTTCTACCATAGAGAAAAGCGTCGGAAAGGAAATCAAAATGCTGAATGATATCAATGGCTATACCAGAACCTGCGGACTGATCGGAAACCCGGTGGAGCACACCCTGTCTCCGGTGATCCACAATACCCTGTCCATGGTGCTTGGGAAAAATCTGACCTATGTCCCGTTCCATGTGGAGACCGGAAGACTGGAGGATGCCGTGAAGGGTGCTTTTGCACTGAATCTGCTGGGAATAAATGTAACGGTTCCCTATAAAAGCGATGTGATCCCGTACCTGGATGACATAGATCCGCTGGCATCAAATATCGGTGCTGTAAATACGCTGGTCCGCACGGAAAAGGGCTATAAAGGCTACAATACCGATATGCCGGGATTGTACCGGGCCATGTGCGAGGACGGCGTCAAAGTCAAGGGACAGAAAGTGCTGATCCTGGGAGCCGGAGGAGTAGCCAGAGCGGTAGCCATGATGCTGTTGGATAAGGGGGCGAAAGAGGTCATTATCCTGAACCGTACGGTGGAAAAGGCACAGAGCATAGCGGACGAGGTGAATCACCTCACCGGAAAAAAACGGAAATTTGCAAAAGCCCTGTCTATAGATGCGTATGATACGCTGCCGGAAGGGGAACGCTATCTGGCAATACAGGCCACCAGTGTGGGTATGTATCCGGACTGTGATGCGGCGGTGATCGAGGATCCCACATTTTATAAGAGAGTACACACCGGATATGATCTGATCTTCAATCCACCGAAGACCCGGTTTATGGAACTGGTGGAGGCACAGGGCGGTGAAGCCTATAATGGTGCGAAGATGCTTCTCTATCAGGGAATCATTGCTTTTGAATTGTGGACAGGCTGCCAGGTGGAACCCTGGCTTGCAGACAAAGTCTATGAACGGATGCAGAAAGCAAAAAAGACAGAGGACGGAAAATAAAAAATGAAACACAAACGAAGGAATATCGTCCTGATCGGCTTTATGGGATCGGGGAAGACAACACTGGGACTGAAACTGTCCTATCTGCTACGGATGCCGGTAGAAGACACGGACAAGCTGATCGAGAGACAGGAGGGCAGGAGCATCACACAGATCTTTGCGGATGACGGTGAATCCTATTTCCGGGAACTGGAGACGGAACTGCTGCGAAAATGCGGGGAACAGAAATACGAACGTATCCTGTCTGTGGGAGGAGGCACTCCGGTCAATCCGGTGAACCGGCCCCTGCTGCATCAGTGTGGAACAGTGGTATATCTGCGCGTGTCGCCGGAAGTGGTCTACGAGCGGCTGAAAAATGACACTACAAGGCCCCTGCTGCAGTGTGAGGATCCTCTGACAAGGATCCGGGAACTGCTGGAGATCCGGGACAAAATCTATGCGGAATGTGCGGACATTATACTGGATGTGGATAACAGGCATTCCGATGAACTGGCGGAAGAGTTACAGCTGCAGTTACGGAAGCAGAAAGACATACAGAGAAAAAAGGAGAGAAAAAAGATGAAAATTCTGGTGATCAACGGACCGAATCTGAATTTTCTGGGAATCCGTGAGAAAAAGATCTACGGAACACAGGACTATCAGTATTTACTGGATCTGATCGACAAAAAAGCAAAAGAAACCGGAGAGGAGATCCAGGTGTTCCAGAGCAACCATGAAGGAGCCATCATCGACAGGATCCAGGAGGCATATTCTGACGGAACGGAGGGGATCGTGATCAACCCCGGTGCCTACACCCATTACAGCTATGCCATCCGGGATGCTCTGGCAAGCGTGGATATTCCCAAGGTGGAGATTCATATTTCCGATATTACGAGCAGAGAAGAGTTCCGCAAGATTTCTGTGACAGCACCGGTATGTAACAGGCAGATTTACGGACAGGGACTGGACGGTTATCTGCAGGCTATCGATTTCCTGCGGGAGAACAGGCAGTAGTTTCCCGAGAAATTTGAAAAAATTTTTCAAAAGTAGTTGAAATGTGCATGTTTTTATATTAAAATGTTAAAGAATTATGACGTGAAAATATTTAGGAGGAATACATTATGATTTCTGCAGGTGATTTCAGAAATGGTATTACCATTGAGTATGATAACAATGTTTACCAGATTATCGAATTCCAGCATGTTAAGCCGGGAAAGGGCGCAGCTTTCGTAAGAACCAAGCTGAAGAACATCAAGAGTGGCGGTGTTGTCGAGAAGACTTTCCGTCCTACTGAGAAGTGCCCTCAGGCGCGTATTGATAGAAAGGATATGCAGTATCTGTATGAAGATGGCGATCTGTACTACTTCATGGATACCGAGACTTACGATCAGGTTGCACTGAACTCTGAGACTGTAGGCGATGCACTGAAGTTCGTAAAAGAGAACGAGATGTGCAAGATCTGCTCCCACAATGGCAGCGTATTCTCCGTGGAGCCTCCTCTGTTTGTAGAACTGGAGATCACTGAGACCGAGCCCGGATTCAAGGGTGATACCGCTACCGGTGCCAGCAAGCCTGCTACCGTTGAGACCGGAGCTACTGTTGCAGTACCTCTGTTCGTTAACCAGGGCGACAAGATCAAGATCGATACCAGAACCGGTGAATATCTGTCTCGTGCATAATTGTTGAGACTACCACTGTTCTGAGCAATATCCGATAAGAGAACCTGTAAGGCAATAAGTTATCCTGTTTCGGGATGGCTTATTGCTTTTGTTATTTTCTACATTTTTACACCGGAAATACCACATGGGAAAAAGCAGGAGGGGAGCCTGCTTCGGAGAGGCATGGAGGTATTCTATGGAGATTTCTACATTTAAAGTAAAGGTACAGAAGGCTGTCAGCGAAGTGTTGGGACAGGAGTATACAGTGGAACTGCGGGAAGTGCAGAAGAATAACGGAGTGCTGCTTCAGGGACTGATGATCCGTAAGGGACAGGACAATGTGACA
>OGKD01001844.1_pt1 | contig 10618 bp, 10 predicted proteins | sample 1572371 | NCBI WGS metagenome assembly OGKD01 (sample SAMEA2582096, study PRJEB24529) | metagenome | biome: Human gut stool | place: China | collected 2011 | reverse complement strand
GCTGTTCCTGTGCGGCGTGCGGGGCGGCGTGACGCTGGAGCGCGCCGAGCTGAAGGCCCTGGTCGCCGAACACGTGCCGACGATCGAACCCTGCGAGACGGCGGTGGGGCGTCTGTTCGCCGCCCTGCGCCAGTCGGGCGTGGAGGTCGCCGATGAGGACATCCGACGCATCTGGCGGCAGGCCTACGACACGACACGCCGCGAGACCCATCAGGCGATGGAGGGATTCATCCACAACCTCAATACGATGCCCTCGCGCGGCGGCAACCAGGTGGTGTTCAGCTCGGTGAACTACGGCACGGACTTTTCTCCCGAGGGCCGCATGGTCATCCGCGAACTGCTTTCCGCCACGATCGAGGGGCTGGGGCACGGCGAAGTGCCGGTCTTCCCGATCCAGATTTTCAAGGTCAAGGAGGGCGTTTCGTGGTCCGAAGAGGACTATGCCGCAGCGGTGAAGGACTTCGACAAGGCACTGGCTGGGGAGATCAAGTTCAAAACTCCGAACTTCGACCTGCTGATCGAGGCGTGCCGCACCACGTCGGTGGCGCTGTTCCCCAACTTCATGTTTCTCGACGCACCGTTCAACCGCCACGAGAAGTGGCGCATCGACGACCCCGACCGCTTCCGCTACGAGGTGGCGACGATGGGGTGCCGTACGCGCGTCTTCGAGAATCTGCACGGCGAAAAGTCGTCGTGGGGGCGCGGCAACCTCTCCTTCACGTCGATGAACCTGCCGCGGCTGGCCATCGAGGCGATGCGCGAGGCCGGGGACATGATTCCCGACGGCAACAAACACGCGATCCGCAAGGAGGCGCGCGAAATTTTCCTCGAATCGGTGCGCAAGACCGCCACGATGATGGCCGAGCAGCTCTACGAACGTTACTGCTTCCAGCGCACGGCCCTTGCGCGGCAGTTCCCGTTTATGATGTCGAACGATGTCTGGAAGGGCGGCGGCCGGTTGCAGCCCAACGACGAGGTGGGCGACGTGCTCAAGCACGGCACGCTGGGCATCGGCTTCATCGGCGGACACAACGCGATGGTGGCGATTTACGGCGAAGGCCATGCGACCTCGAAGGAGGCGTGGCAGACGCTCTACGACGCCGTGACGGTGATGAACCGCGTGGTCGAGGAGTACAAGGCCAAATACGGGCTGAACTATTCGGTGCTGGCGACCCCGGCCGAGGGATTGAGCGGACGCTTCACGCGCATGGACCGCAAGCGTTATGGGGAGATTCCGGGCGTCACCGACCGCGACTACTACGTCAACTCGTTCCACGTCGACGTGCGCGAGCCGGTTTCCATCGTCGAGAAAATCCGCCTCGAAGCGCCGTTCCACGCCATCACGCGCGGCGGGCATATCACCTACGTCGAACTCGACGGCGAGGCCCGGAAGAATCCCGTGGCGATCCTCAAGATCGTCAAGGTGATGCAGGACGAGGGGATCGGCTACGGCTCGATCAACCATCCGATCGACACCTGCCGCAAGTGCGGCCACCGCGGGGTGATCTACTCGAAATGTCCCGTCTGCGGTTCGGACGACATCCTGCGCATGCGCCGCATCACGGGTTACCTGACAGGCAGCCTCGAATCGTGGAACTCGGCCAAGCAGGCCGAGGAGCGCGACCGGGTAAAGCACCGGTAATTTTGATTCTCACCGGCATCTTTTGCACTTCCCTTGCGGGGCGAAACAGTTACATACGTTCGTATGCTCCTGCTTCGCCCCACTTCACGAAGCCCGAAAACCGCTCTGCGATAATCGAAATTGGCGGCCCCCTGTCCGCCCGCCTAAAATCAAAATTCACCCGGCGGAAGAATCCCTTTTTGCCGCCGTCTCCGGTCGCGTGCGGCAAGTCCCCGCCTAAAGTTTAGAGGTGGGTCAGATTTGTAAACACGGCGTTCCGCCGTGAATCGCGACCGACGGAGTTGTATTCATGTTATGAAAACGCAATGGAATTATTAAGAATCATCGGCATCTATCCCGAAACCATCTCCGACGGTTACGGGCTGCGCTATGCGATCTATTTCGCGGGGTGCGCGCACCGTTGTCCCGGCTGCCACAACCCCGAGAGCCACGATCCCCGGCGGGGCGAGCCGCTGACCGTGGAGCGTGCCGAAACCATCTGCGCTGCAATCGCCGCGAATCCGATTCTCGACGGGGTGACGCTCAGCGGCGGCGATCCGCTGTTGCAGCCCGAAGCCATGGCGGCCTTTCTGCGTCTTCTGAAGGAGCGCACGGGGCAGAACGTCTGGTGCTATACGGGCTATACGCTCGAAGAGTGTCTCGCCGACCCGGCCCGCCGGGAGTGCCTGCGGTGGATCGACACGCTGGTCGACGGGCGCTACGTCGAGGCGCTGCGCGATCTGTCGCTCGATTTCCGGGGGAGTTCCAACCAGCGGATCATCGACGTCGGGGCCTTGCACCTGTTCGGATAGGTGTGTGAAAAAAGAGCTGCAAATCCTTGCAGCTCTTTTTTATGCGCGGGTTATCTCTACTGACGCTGGAGGTCCGAATTGTCGGCTACGACCATGTTTTTGTCGATGCGCAGCGTCACATTGCCGTCGACCTCGATCAGCAGGGTGGTCTCCTTGATCTCCTTCACGACGCCGTAGATGCCGCCGGCGGGGATGACTTTGTCGCCTTTTTTCAGACCGTTGCGGAACTCCTGCATCTGTTTGCGGCGCTTGGCCTCGGGACGCCACATGAACAACCAGAGAACCAGCACCATGAGGCCGATCATAATAATGAAACTGTACTGCTGCATGAATCCCGGTTGAGGCTCTATGGGGACCGTCTGAAGAAAATTAATCATAATTGTATTCGTTTTAAGTGTTTATTCCATTGAACGAAGCAAAGGTACAAATTATTGCCGAATAAACAAGGATTTATTTTATGTCCGCTTCCACGAACAGCCGCAGGGGCCGCTGCCCTCCCGCCAGCGTGATGTCCAGCGCCTTGAGTTGCCAGCCCCGTTCGCCGCGCGAATCGAAGGTGAGCGTCACCTGCCGTGCGTCGCCCGGTGCAATCGGTTGTGCGTCAAATTCGAGCGTCGTGCATCCGCAGCTGCGCCGGTAGGAGGCGACGGCCACGGGACGGCTCGCGTCGTTGGCCAGCCAGAGGCGCAGCACGGCGATTTCGCCGGACCCGAGGCGTCCGAAACGCACGGTGTCTGTGCCTCCCGTGGTGAGAATCGAATCCGTTAGCGAGATAATCCGGCCCTTGCGTTCGACCGCACGGGGAGATGTGCCGCAGCCAACGGCGAGTGCCGCCAGGGCGAGGATCGCGAGCATGCGGGTCATGGCCGGCAGGGGTCAGATCAGGCCGCGCCCGGCCTTTTTGATGCGTCCTTCCGCGGTCAGCGACTCGACGATCTTGTCCAGCACGCCGTTGATGAAGGTGCTGCTGCCCGGGGTGGAGTAGTATTTCGAAATTTCGATCCACTCGTCGAGCGTCACCTTGACGGGAACCGACGGGAACGAAGTCAGCTCGGCCATCGCCGTGCCGATAATCAGGTTGTCCATGAAGACGATGCGCTCCACGTCCCAGTTGGCCGTGAACTTCTCGATGTAGTCCTGGAAGGCGGAGTAGTTGACCAGCGACTTTTCGAACAGCGTCTTGACGAATTCGGGGTCCTCGCTGCTTTTGAACTTCGCGGGAACCTTCAGTTCGGTGTGCGAGACGCGCAGGTTCGAAAGCGTGCGCAGGACCATGATCACGATGTAGGGAAGGTCGTCGGTCCAGAGGATCGACATCTCCTCCAGCACGTCGTCCAGCGCCTCGCAGCTCTGCAACTCCTTGAAGAAGTCCTCGAGCAGCTTTTTGTCGTCGTCGAACGAGCGCTCCTCGCGCTGCATGTAGTCCTTGTAGTAGTCGCTCTCGGTCAACTGCGCGTAGAGCGTGCGGATCAGTTCGGGATAGCGTTCCCATCCCAGTTTGCGGGCCGCCACGTGATCGTTCACCGCGTCGCTGTTGGCGATGGTGCGGATCACGGCGTTGTCCACGAACTTGGTGTTGGGGTTGAGGTCTTCGAATGTCGGCAGTTTCTTCTGTTTGGCCAGCTCCTGACGCTGTTCGGCGTAACGCGCGATCTCCACGGGGAGGATCAGTATCTGGAAATAGAGGTCATAGGCCTTGTCGACGGACGCCATCAGCGTTTTTTCCGACGCCATCATGTTATCCGCGCCCGATTTGAGATGGGCGAACAGCGCCTTGACGACCTTTATACGGAGTAATCTTCTGCTCAACATTTTTTTAGAACGATTTTTAACGGCCGCAAAAATACAACTAAAAATCAAGAATAAAAAATTAAGCCGGGAGAATTCTTTCTCCGGGCGATTTCCGCGCGGCCGTCGCGGCGGATTCCGGCGTATCCGAAAAAACGGGAGGCGCGATGGCCTCCCGATGCTGCAACTACTTTTCCCGGATCGACTTTTTCTTGCCTACATGACTTTGATAGACACAATAAACGATTCCGGCCACGAGCAGGACAAGGATGCAATAGCCGGTGCTTCGGGCGCTGGCTTTGAGCATGCTTTCGAGAGACATTTCCGGATAGAGAAGCGCGAAGACACAAAGAAAATAGATGAAGCAGGCGCCCATGTTTCGCAAGGTGAGGAACCGGGAAATACTCAAATCGTCGTCTTTCGTCTCTTTTGCATCGGGAACCGGACACGTATCGGGACGTTTATCCGGACCCTTTCTGATTCGGTTCCAAAAATAGACGGCCGAAAAGATCACGATGCTTACGATCGTATAAATGGCGATGCACCGCACGAGGCGTCCCGGAGAGCAATCTTTTCCGGGTGTGGGCAGAAACGCTATAATCATCAGAACGACGTAGAAATTAGCCAATCCTTTGAGAAACACTTTCAGCTCGGTTTTGTTCATGGCAGATTCATTTTAAATTCCCTCTTCGGCCTCGCCTCCGAAATAATAGCAATGGCGTTTTATATTGGTCCTAATTTAGGACATTGGATTTTGAAATAAAAGAGGCGAACGGATAAATAGAAAAAAATATACTGAATTGCGAAAGAAATATACTCTGCCGACCGCCTGCGGGGCTCTTTGCATCCTGATTTTTAATTTTTAATTCTTAATTTTTAATTTGCTTTTGCCTATCTTTGCACCCGTATGGAACAATTGGAAGAAAAACAGCCTTTCGACGTGATCGTCATCGGGGCGGGCGCTGCGGGCATGATGGCCGCGGGTACGGCGGCGCGCAGCGGCAGGCGCGTGCTGCTGATCGAAAAGATGGAGAAGTCGGGCCGCAAGGTCCGCATCACCGGCAAGGGACGATGCAACGTCACCAACGCGCGTCCGGCCGAGGAATTCGCCGATCAGGTGCGCACCAACGCCGAATTTTTCAAGGTCGCGTTCTCGGAGTTCAACAACCGGGCGGCGATCAAGTTTTTCGAACGCGCAGGCGTGAAACTCGACATCGAACGCGGCGACCGGGTCTTTCCGCAGAGCGGCAAGGCGTGGGACATCGCCAACGCCCTGCTGGAGTTCTGCGTCGAAAACGGCGTCAAGATCATCTACAATACGCGTGTTACGGAGATTCTGACCCTCGGGGACCGGGTCTTCGGTGTGAAATACATCAACCGGCGCGGTTTCGAACGCAAGGAGGAGTGCGCGCAGGTGATCCTCGCCACGGGCGGCGTCTCCTATCCCGCGACCGGATCGACGGGCGACGGCTATGCCTTCGCCGCCGACCTGGGCCATACGATCGAGCCGCTGCGTCCGTCGCTGACGCCGCTCTTGTCGTCGCACGCCCAGATGAGATACCTCGACAAGGTGCTGCTGCGCAACGTGCGCGCGACGCTTTATGTCGATAACGAACCCGTGCGCGAGGAGTTCGGCGAGATCGGATTTTCCGACCGCGGCATCGAGGGAGCCGTGGCGCTGCGCATGAGCCGCGACGCGGTGGACGCCCTGATCGAAGAGAAGCGCGTGAAGCTGGTCCTCGACCTGAAACCCGCGCTCACGGAGGAGGTGCTGCACGAACGCATCGCCCGTGAAATCGCCGAGCTGCAACCCAACGAGTTCTTCGGCGAACTGCTGCGCAAGCTGGTTCCCAAGCCGCTGGTGATGCCGCTGGCGCAGGAGGTGGACATCCGTGCGAACTGTTACGTCGGCAAAATCACCGAGGAACAGATCACGCGTCTGGTGCGTACGCTCAAGGGGCTGACTTTCCCGATCACGGACTATGCGCCGTTCGAATACGCCGTGGTGACGGCCGGCGGCGTGCGCTGTGACGAAGTGAATCCCTATACGATGGAGTCGCTGAAAGTCAAAGGGTTGTATTTTGCCGGCGAGGTGCTCGACATCGACGCCAATACGGGCGGTTACAACCTCCAGATCGCCTTTTCGACGGGCCGCCTGGCCGGGTCGCTGAAAAAATAGACGTTATGAAGATCGTCGGCCATCCCATTTCTTTCCGGTTGCCCGGGCGGGTTTCCGAACTGCGCAACCGGCTCTCACGCGCCCGTTATTTCCGCGGTCACGGAGTCCATTCGCCGTTCGTCTACGACATTGTGCGCAGCGTCTTCATGCGCGACGACCTGCTGCCGGGCCGCCGGGACCTGTACGAAGCCCTGCTCACGGCGGGCGTTTCCCGCCGTCGGGCGGTGCAGTTGCAGAATCTGATGATTCATTGCGGCTATACGACCTTTGGCCTGAATCGTGCGGATGCTGAATTCTGCGTCGCCACGTGCGGCCTGCCGCGCCCTGCGACGCTCGCGCTGGTGCGTGCGGCGGCCGAAGCGGGGCATACCGTGGCGCTGATGTCGCCCTACGACGGCTGCGAACGGCAGGCGCTGTGCGGGCAGATTATCGCGGGACACGCTTCGACGACGGTGGATAACCGCGGTTACCTGCTGATTTTCAACAACCATTTGCCGAAACAACATTTCAGGATATGAAGGTATACACGAAAACGGGCGACAAGGGAATGACCTCGCTGATCGGCGGCGAGCGGGTCTTCAAGACCGACGAACGGGTCGAGGCTTACGGTACGGTCGACGAACTGGCTGCTTTCACGGCTCTGCTGGCCGACAACATGCGCGGCGACGCTGCGTTGGCGTCGTCGGTCGGCGACCTGAACCGCATTCTTTCGCGGCTGATGTCGGTCGAGGCGCTGCTGGCCACGGGGCAGTCGGGGAGCGACAAGGTCGCTCCGCTGGACCCGGAGACCGTTGCATGGCTCGAAGGGCGCATCGACGCCATGCAGGAGGTTCTGAAACCGATTGATAAATTCACGATTCCGGGCGGAAACGCTGTGGTGTCGATGTGCCACGTGTGCCGCACCGTCTGCCGGCGCGCCGAACGCGCCGCGCTCCGTGCCGACGCCAGATACGGCGTCGACTCCACGGCGCTGGTCTGGCTGAACCGGCTTTCGGACTATTTCTACCTGCTGGGGCGCACCCTCACGGCCCATTATGCCGTCGACGAGGTCCTGTGGATTCCCTGACCTGGCCGGGTATGTAAAATGCGAAGCGGCACATTCCGGGAATCGTGCCGCTTCGCATTGATTTATTTTGAGGCCGCCGGCCTCAAAATCGCTTTTTAGTATTCTTCCTCGTTGAAGAAATTTATCTATATTGATTATCAATATATTATGCAGCAATCAATGAATTTTGCGCAAACAAACCGCACCGCCAGAGGCGGTCTGAGGCGACAGGAGGAAAAGACGAAAAAATCACAGAACGTACAACCGTATCGCAAGACTTCATAAAATAAAAAGGGGCATTGGGATCAGGAAATCACCGGCATTGCAAAAAGAAGCAACATTCAATGGAAAAACATGACCATTTTCCCGAATAATGATCGTATCTTTGAAAAGTAAATATATTTAAGTCATGAAAACCAATCGGGAAGAGATTCTGCAAAATGCCCTGCAGCTCTTCATGTCGATGAATTACGAGGGCGTCAGCCTGCAAATGATCGCCCACAGCGTCGGGCTGACCAAAACCGGGATCTTCAATTATTATCCCTCGAAACTCGATCTGTTCATCGCCGTGGCCGACCGCTATCTCTTCCATCTCCAGGATCCTGAAAACAAATTTGCACCTTCGGACGGGTCGCTGCGCGATTTCATCGACAAATACGTCGAGGGTGTGGAACATACCATGGCCGAGATCGTGCGGCTGGGCAATGTCCAGCGGGAGAAGATGCCCGGAGAGTTGGCCAATGCCGGTTACTTTCACCTCTTCCAGCAGGTGCTTTTTTACTATCCCGACGGCAAGCGCAAGCTCCACGAATGGATGGAAAAGGAGTATCAGCTCTGGTGCGACACCATTCGGGGGGGGGTCAAGCGCGGCGAACTGCGCCAAGACACCGACATACTGGAAGCCGCCGCTCTGTTCCGGCAGGTTTTTATCGGACTGGCCTATCAAATGTCCTTCTCCGACGGCCTCGACGTCGGGATTCTCCGCAAGCGATTCCTATATATCTACGGGCTGCTGAAGCGTTGAGCAGGCTTTCAGCGGCTTTTTCCACAATTTGAAGCAAAAATATGACCACTCGGTCATATTTTTGCTTTTTTATGTTATCTTTGCCTCCATGAAAAACTGACCAACCGGTAACTTTTATGGAAAACAAACCTTTCGAACGCATCCAAAGGAGCTTCAACTACACTCCTGCGAGCATCTTCACGAACCAATGGTCGAATCTGGCATTCGGCGTGGGAATGATTGTCATTCCGGCGATATTCCCCTTCGGCCTTCGTATCCGTCATCTGCGGATCCTCTCCCCGGCCGTCTTCTCGACCATGCTGATTGCGGGCGGCGTGCTGCTGCTCTTCTTTACTTGGCGGAGCATGCGAAATGCCCGAGCGCTGAAAGCCGCTGGCGGGCGGATTACCGTCGACGGCCCGCGTGTAACCTATCCCGAAGTCGAGAAGGGGAAGGTCGAATACCGCTCGTTTCTCATCTCGGACATTGAATACGTGAAGGACGACGAAGAGGAGCACCAGTGTAAGGTCAAGACACCGGATAATTACATCATCTTCGAGGCAAAATATTTCGATTCGTGGGAGGAGTTCGAAGCCTTCCGCGCACTGCTGGGATAAAATATAAAAACATATGAACATGATTACCAGACTTATGAAAATTGCAGTGGCGATTGTTGTCGCCGCCTTGACGCTCACGGCCTGCGGGTCGGGCGAAATCTACCCGATGGTCTCCGCCGAGGGACTTGCCAAAATCAGGGAGCTCGTTGCGGAGCATGTAGACACGTCGAAATACAAGATTTACGAAGTGGAGTGGCGCGAGGATAACCGCGACCGCAAACTGGAGAACATCCTCACGCATATCGACGTCTACTACATCGATGCCGACAACAACAACTACCACCTCTCGTACCAACTCACGGACGGGAAGTTCACAACCGACGGCCCGGAGCAGAACGATCGCCAGACCAACTCCTACGCATGCTCGACGCCGCTCAGCCTCGATGCCATCGATTTCGACTACATCCAGAAAATCGGCGAAAAGGCGGATGCGCTGGTGATGGCCGATGAGGAGGGCAAGAAACTGACGCTGAAATCGGCCGGAATGTTCCGTTTCCGGGTCTGGCCGGTGTCACTGAGCAACGTGGAGCGCTGGAACCGTAGCGAGGAGTTCCGTGCAGAGTCGCAGCAGCTGCAGGTGCAGTTCGAACTGAATTACGTCGACGAGAGCGAGTCGCCCGAATACCAGGGCCGCTTCACCGTGACGAATTACTACACCGTGGCCTTTACGGCCGACGCTGCGGGCGAGGTTGCCATCGACGATTAGCTGCGCAGGGATGGGACTGATGGGCAGCGCCCCGCCGACTGCGGGAGCGGACTCCGGACGACTCTTTGCGGCCGGAGTCACCTACATCTGCTGCGGAGCGTGGCCTTTGGCCTACGACTGCTTCGTACGTTGTGCGAACGGGGATGCTCCAACGCGCTACAATCTGGCCTTGTGCTGCTTCCATGTAGGGTGGTACGAAGAGAGCTACCGGCTGCTCGCAGAAGCCGAACGGCTGCTGGACGACAAGCTGGGCAAAGGCTCCTGCCCGGGAGTCCCGTCCATGTCGCGGCGGCAGCCTCCCGAGGCCTTCCGCCACTGGGATGCCGCGAGCGAATTGCCCCGCTGTCCGCTGCTTCCCGAGACGCCGCGCGACGATGCCCTCACGCTGATCCTCCGCCTGCGAGCCGAGGCTGCCTTCCGGCTGGGCCGCTGCGAGGAGGTGCGGACGATTGCCGCCCGCCTCGGACTCCGATACGAACATCTTGAAAACCTGCTCAAAACGATCGACCGATGACACTGCTCCGGGAACTCTACGACCTTTATTACTATCCGAACCCTGCAAAGGAGGAGCGACGGCGGCAACTCCTTACCGAGATTCCGACCGACGCACGCGACGAGGACAACTACGGCCGCACATCGCTGCATATCGCGGCGGAATTTGCCGACTACGAGGCCATCGCTTCGCTGCTCGACCGCGGGGCCGAGGTGAACGACCGCGACGAAGAGGGGCACACGCCGCTCTTCCGCCTGGCCTCACGCCGCAGCAGGGTACCCGCTCTGGAAGAACCGATTGCCACGGCGGCACGGCTGCTGCTGGGTCGCGGAGCGAACCTTCCGCGTTCGGCTC
>OGKD01001841.1_pt1 | contig 10636 bp, 10 predicted proteins | sample 1572371 | NCBI WGS metagenome assembly OGKD01 (sample SAMEA2582096, study PRJEB24529) | metagenome | biome: Human gut stool | place: China | collected 2011 | reverse complement strand
AGCAGCGGCCGTAGACCATGCAGACACCGAACTCATTGGGCACGATGGGCATATTGGAGACACCGGGTTTCTTTGAAGTGGTTCTTGAAGTAAACACCTTTATCGAGTCAATCCTGTTTTATAAAGCTAATTCCCGCTTCTTTATAAGCCTTCCATTCATATTTGAGTTTTCCCTTTGGTAGTGCTTCATAGATAAATAGCCAATTCCTATCGAAATCACTTGGATCTTCTGCTAGTTTATCTGCATTCTGTTTCAAAGCATCCTTTCCTTCTAAATTATTAGTACGTTCTGCATACATCAGCCCCAGTATTTTACATATACAAGAATTTGAAGAAACAATATCATCGAAATCTACATCTGGCAAGCTAAATCCATACCGCCAAGCAAAATATAATGCAAAATAGATTTTTTCTACATTCTTATGCATAACTCCATCTTTGTAGCTAAGATTCGAAAACTCCATAATTTTGTTAATCGGTACATTGAACTTATCAAAGACATATTTTTCCAAATGATGAACAAGATAAGGGTAGACATATGCAAGATGTAATAGTATCTTGACATAGTAATCTTTAGCCGTTTCTTTCATCTTCTTACCAGATAACACCTTTAATGCATAAGTTAGTGGAGCTGCATTTTTTTGATTGTCTTCCATTAATGAAATAGCTGCAGATAAGTAACCTGCCACATCATGATAACTAAGCAAATCCTTATTGCAGTATATTTCCTGTATATTTCTGAGTTTCTGCGTCCAATCATGGTTAATGGCAAAAGGAAGTTCCTCAATGATTGTTTTTCTTTCGTTCAAAGAAAGATCATACTTCGACAATTCTTCACGAAGCTGTTCAATAAATCCTTGTGCATCTTCATAGCGATCTACATAACAGGTAAAATCGTCAATAGCTCTAACATACCGCCACCCAGCATCATACATAGACTGATCCACTCTGGTTAAGATGATTTCAGAAATCAAATTAGAGGCATGTGGTCCGATTAATATACCATGTGTCTGTCCATTAGTACAGCGTTGACATGCTTTATCAATAGCATCGGTCCAATTTCTATTTCGGATGGCCCTTTTGGCTTCAGATTTACCAATCAATGCCCAGGGAATTGCATGTGTATAAATACTTGGAAAGCAGGTAGATATATCAGTTTTAACAACATATTTTTTCCCTTGTATCAGATCCGGCATTGGCTCACCATCTGATTTCCAGTTTTTATAATTCATGGAAAATAGAGGTCCGTCTTCCTTCATTTTTCTCAAATGTATACGGCTTATAATATAGTCTTGATTAGAGACCGAATGACTGAGTCTATGTTTTATAGTATCCCAGTTATCAGCCAATACCCGACACAACGCAAAATATGCATAAGGCGTTGGTATTCCGAAACGTCTAGGAATTATCATATTTCGTTGACTGTCAAAGGTAATAAAATCATGCCACTTCTTATTGTTTCCATTTACATTATTATTTTCATTAGCAGATAGCTCATTATAAAAATAAAAAAGATGTACTGATGTAAAGCAAGGAGGTAATTTTTCTGCAAATAAACCATATCCCAACAACCCACGGAAAAGATCTTCAGAAGTTATCTCTCGTAAGAAGTCACTATATTTCTTTGCCATAATTCCCTCCATGCAAATCGGATTCTAATTTATGCGAAGCATACATATATGAAATAAAAATCATTTCCCTTTTCATATTATGATACAAGCAAAATGCTTAATCAACCTGCAGCCCTGTAATTTTATAGTAACCTGAAAGTCCCGTAAAATTAGTTCTATTGCGGAAATGATATACCCATTGCATCGTACAGAGTCGTCTACTTCTTTGTTATCTCTAAAAGATAATGAGCTTTTTAGACTACTGGCAAAGCTCATTATGTCCAAATCATCCAGCAGTGTCTGCGCCGTGTACTTCTTGTACAAGTCTTTCTCATCCATCTATATTTTGATGTAGGAACGGTAAATCAGTGCTAGAAACTGTACAAATAACTTCTCCTCGAAATTCTCGGAAACGGAAATAGAAGTACTACGCTGACGGGAGCCACACACTCTTTTCGGCACGATACACACCAGAGATTCATCATGTTGACAACCTGCAAAAAGCCCAAAATGACGTTGTTAATACGAATAAATCAGGAAGAAGTCATGCATCTGAAACTGCCGGATCCCTCACGTATATTCACTGGCTCCCGATTGCGTACCCTATGGCGCTCACTCCCGTATTGTATGGCTCCGAAACGGCATATATTTACTGGCCTCTTTTTCTCCCCGTCTAAAGTCTGATGTCTGACCGTCTGGCAAAGCCCCCCTGTCATTTCGAGCGCAGCGAAGCGGAGTCGAGAAATCTCCCGCCACCATGCAGCACGCCACAAGTGGAGCCTACGCCTCAAGCCGCGCTGCCAGTCTGAAGTCTGATGTCTAAGTCTGATGTCTGATGTCTCCCACTGTGTTGTCTCTACATCCTCAAACCTCAAATCTCAAATCTCAATTCTCTCTTTCCGTATGATAAAATAAAGGTAATAACAACATATGTTTCCGGAAGAAAAGAGGAGATTCTATGGACGAACCTGCACAGCCCGTTTTCGATGAGTACGGCTACCTCACACCGCCCGGTCCCCACAAAGGCAGCCTATGCCATATCCGCCTGCATTTTGTAGAAGGCATTATCCCGTCAGAGTCACGGCCCTGGCTTTTCAGAGACATGCTTGGTATTATTAGGAAATTTAAATACCTTCTTCCCACCGACTGCTTTCAAGTCTGGGTGGGCGGCATCTTTATTTCTAACAAGCCGGAGCCGGAATGCACGAAAATCTGTCTTGTCATCGACCATGAAGCATTTAACGATGCAGATGAACATACCCGCGCAGCTCTCACCAAACTTATGCGCCCCTATGAAGATGTCACACACATGGCAGAACTTATACGCCAGGACATGAACTGCGACGTCCACCTTCTTCTTGAATATCCTGATTCCAGTTCTCCCTCTTATCTATCTGACCTGTATTTCAAAAAAATGATGGAAAATCTCTTCCGTCTAGGTGGAGACAAACATCCTAAAGGCTATTTTATTTGCAACATTGAAGGGATTATCGAAGATGATACAGAATAAACTGAAACGGCTCAGTGAAATGAAGCGGGAGCTTGCCATCGAGGGAAAAATGCTGGACTACTACACGAACCACGCACCGGAAGGAAAAGTCACCTTCACCATGCAGGTAGCCGACAGCATCAACCGGCAGGCCTATGAAAAGAAAAAGCAGCTCATCGCCGACCTTGAAAAAGAAATCGCCTGGGAAGGGGAAATCATTAACCTCCATTTCACCATCCCCGACCTCCCCTCCGGCATGATGCCCCTTTCCGCCTTCAACCACTTCACCCGCAACCTGGAAGAAACCCTCCGACTCATAGGAGAAGACATCATTACCAAGATGGGAAACGGCAGGAAAAAGGCAGGTTCACGGCAGCGGAAAATTTATAATCCTGAAATCCAACTCCTCGCCATGAGCCCCGGTTCCTTCAACGTACAGCTGGGCGCCTTGAATGACCAAAACTCCCTCTTCTACGGAAGCGATGAAGAAAGAAAAGTAAACATCCTCTACAAATCCGGCACCCGCCTTCTGGACATCATGTACACCCTGGGCCATCGGGATGATATGAACCGACTGGCTGATGATACTGATGAAATCCTGGAATCCGTGCAGTCCCTCTACAGAGACATGGACAAAGACGACCTCTCCCTGGACATCACCTGGACCCGCCACCCTACCCGCAGCACCTTCACCATCCCCCACAAAGACACCGCCCCCATCGCCAAAGCCCTCAAGGACTACGTAGAGCGCCGCCAACAGGCCAGCCAGATCCGGCGCTTCACCGGCGTTATCACCACCCTCAGCATGGAAAAATCCTTTTTCCGTATTAAGCAAAAAGACGGCGCCATCAGCACCGTCAGATTCGACAAAGAAAGCATCCCCGACCTTATGGCGCACAAAGTCAACCCGCTTTATCAGAAAGAGTATACCATCTACGTAACCTGTGAAAATAAACCGAAGAAGAAATGTACCTACCGGCTGAAGCGGTTTGAAAATTAAAAGAGCAATACAAAAAACTCCCCATCCGCGGGGAGCTTTTTTTGTATTGCTCCTTTAAATGCCAGCTATTTGCAAATGCATAAAAGGGTATTCACTTTTCAAAGAATGTTAGTCATTATAGTTTAAAAGCTCGCTTCTCCAAATAACTTGAAAATCCATGCTACATATATAAGAGCTAGAATTATGATAAAGGCAAGATTACCAATAATATACACCCGCAAGCTCCATGTCTTATTCACTACAATCTCACGAATAAAACCAAGCAGCAGGGCAAGTAAATTAAAAAGAAACATGCCTAAAATAGTAATGCCCAATAAGATTCTATAGATAGATGACTTGTCAATATTACTTAAAACTGAAGTTGAAAAACCAAGTCCTGAGAAAAAAGCTCCAATAACCGCAGCAAAAATAGCCAAAATAGAGACATACTCCTTCTGCATTTTATCTGCTTTCACAGTTGCCTCTTTAACGCTGTTTTGCAAAGTTATGATTTTACTTTCATCATCATTAATCTGGGATCGTATCTTCTCAATTGATTCTTGGCCTGATACCTCTACATCCCCTTTTTCTGAGTACTTAATCCGTGCAATATCCAAACTGATGTGGTCATACAGCTTCCGAATTTGATCAGAAATATCAATAAGTTTTCCTTCATCAGAATTCTTAGCCTGGTATCCACAAAGTAAGATATCCATATTTTGTCCTAAGACATCAATACTTCCTTGATCATCACCATCATTAATTTGTGTAAGAACGCTAAAAATATCTGAATAAAAATGACGAAACCTCTTTTCGTTATCAGGAGCATAATAAAGTTTCTCCAGCCTTAAATAGAAACTACTTCGTTTCTTTGGATCTTTTAATATCTCCTGGTCAGCTGATAACTCCAAAAGGATTTGCCGGAATTCTTGCCTTTTTTCATTTAGATCTTGCAATTCATCCCTATTCATCTAGCTGCATTCCTCATAAATTCTAAAGGAATTACCTTGTGACTTCCCTGCCCATCCTGATAAATCAAGTTCCAGGGGCTTCCTTTACGATGTGATTCAGCTACTAGATCCCAAGGATTCAGTTGTTTCTTTTCATCTACCACTTGATCTATAATTTCACTATGTGGAACTGAATCCACTTTATAACTGGACCATATAGGCATTGCGCCAAAGCCGCAGAAATGATAATAAACAGCAGGAACAACAGGGCCAAACTGCCATGCTTCAATATCATCGCTAAAGCAAGGCTTATCCAGCTTCTTCAAAAATGCCATTTGCACAAAATAAAGTATCTTTTGTAACTGCAAATTACTAATTGGTGTACCACTTTTCACACATCTATTTACAATATACTTAGCAACCGTCAGTGCGCTCGACATTCTTCTCACCCCCTGCTGATAAAACCTTTCCTCAATATATCAATTTGAGCTTTGATGTGTATCATCTTTATTTTATCATATTTGGTAAAGCCTTTCAGTATAAAAATCAGAAAATGCAAATTTAAAAATTTGCGTATCCAATGAGTACTGCCTGCTGCTAGACTCATTTAATACGCATCCAAGAGCCACACGATACGCTGACGAGAGCCACAAATTCTTTTTAGCACGATACGCACCAGAGAGCCATCGTATTGACAACCTGCAATATGTCAAAATGACGCTGTTAATACGCATAAATCAAGAAAAAGTCATGCACCTGAAACGACCGGCTCCCTCCCGCGTATTCACTGGCTTCCCATCACGTATCGTCTGGTTCTCACGCGCGTATTGGGTGACTCTAAAACGTCATATCATTCAATTGGCTAAATTTTCCCGCCTCCGGTTGGCGATTTTAACCCGACGCCACTTGGCGAAATTTGCCCACTGCTAACAATAGGAGAAATATCTTCCTTGGTCTACAGGGATACAGAAGGAATGTAAATGAAAAATCCCATCGGATATGGATAGTATCTCATACCCGATGGGATTTTAACATGCATCGATTATTTACCGCTTACAAAAGAACTACTACTCTTATCTATCAATGATACAAGTAGTAGCCTCACTCCATATAAAATGTTTTACAATCACTACATACATAAGAATAAAAGTGAATCCTCCCTCTTAAGAAATACTTCATGCAGCGTTATCGGCCTTCCATGATATCAGAAATGGATATTATGGAAGGCCGTACAAGAAAAATTAATCATCTTTAATTTATTTCTTGCTATCGTCTTTAGGAGTAAAATCCATAAATGGTAAATTATACTGTGGATATACAGACTGACTTGTTAATGATGCAATAACTGGACGGATATAACTGTATAACACTGCCGGTGCATTAACAGAAAGAAATTGTTTTTTTTGTTCGTCGGATACCTCTTTATTGATATTAAATATCGCTGCCATACTTACCGATATAGAGAAAGGGTGCGCTGAATCTTCTTTTCCTACTTGCACATATAAAGAAACCGGATATTCATTTCCCATAGCTTCTCCAGCGTTTACTTCCGTGTGAATTGGCATAGAAATGCGTTTCGGCTTTCCAGGTTCATCATTAGAAGCACTAAAATCTGAATTAATTTTAAAATCGCATTGTTGTAGTACCGGTCTACCGAATTGAATGGGACTTAGACGAATATCCATACAAATCTCCTCCCTTAAGCCGCATAATGAAAGCCTTTCATGGTAAACGAATTATCATTATAGTCGTAGTTCGAACCAGTTAAAGCATTATTTTCATCAAAGCTTCCATTAAGATCATAACTTAGTAATTCTTTTGACATAACATTATCTACTTGAAACTTATAAACTGAATCCAACTTTAGTCTTGTCCCAGATTCTGCATATGATTCATAGCTGCCTTTTTCTGTGTCTTTTCCATCCTCATCCGTTTGACCTATTTTTAAATAATTCTCAAAATCACTAAACTCTCCATCTTCCGCGTCAAGTAATTCATCACCATCAGGCAGCATGGATAAAGCAAAGTTGTTGACTTCGTGAGCAATTTCTTTTTCTGATTTTGGCTCCCATTCAATCACAAACTTTTGAATGCCTTTGTTAAATAAATCTGCAATAGTACACTTGTTATGTATCAACTGAACTAAATGCTCAGAAGACGTACGAGAAATCACCCAAACCAAAGCAGGGTACAACTCGCAACAAGAGCAAATATAGAGGTTTCTCTTAGAATCCTTACATACAAACAATATGGGGCGTTCCAACGAATAAAATGTATATAAATGATACAAATTACCTATATTGGGAACTTCCGAAAAATATGGGCTAGGTATTTTCATCATTTTTTACCTCTTTTTTATTCATAACTAGACTCGTGCAATCATAAAAATGATATGATACATCATGATCCCTATAAATCCACCAGTCTACATGACTATGATTTCTCTTACCTTTTTTTAATCCTTTCTTTTTACATTCTTGCAATACAAGACCATCAGTTTTCCCAGTATTGCCGGCAGCCACAATGGCTTTCGGGTGATTTCGCTTTATAAACATCTTTAAGCTGTTACGTATATCTCTAGCCTTTTCATAACAACTGGTCGAATAAGTAGAAGGATCATCTAAATCAACTTCTTCTGGGCGTTGCAAATAATAATGGTCCTCATATGTGTCTCCATGTCCATTTTGCCCAGCGTCCCACCATGCTCAACCACTGGTTGCGGGCAGCAAGGAGGGCGCTATGACCCTTCTCGCCTGGTGTGTAGCCTGGATACTTGATGTCGTCATTGGCGATCCGCCGCACTGGCCGCATCCGGTGCGCTGGATAGGTCGCCTGATCGCCGTCAGCCAGCGTGTAGTGCGACGCGTCTGCCATAGCGACCGGGCGCTGCGCATCGGCGGCGGGGTGATGTGGCTGGTGGTGATCGGCCTGACATGGGGCGTTGCCTGGGGCGTACTGGCGCTGGCGCACGGGATCCACCCCTGGCTTGGATGGCTGGTGGAAGTGTGGATGATCTTCACCGCGCTGGCGGGACGCTGTCTGGCACAGTCGGCGATGGCGGTGGCCCGGCCGCTGCAGGCCGGAGATCTCGCCGAAAGCCGGCATAAGCTCTCCTGGATTGTCGGGCGCGATACCTTCCAGCTCCAGCCAGCGCAGATCAACCGTGCGGTGGTGGAGACCGTGGCGGAGAACACGGTGGATGGCATTATCGCGCCGCTCTTTTTCCTGCTCCTCGGCGGCGCGCCGCTGGCCATGGCCTATAAAGCGGTCAACACCCTCGATTCCATGGTCGGCTATAAACACGAAAAATACCGGGCGATCGGCATGGTCAGCGCTCGTCTTGATGATGTAGCCAACTTCCTTCCCGCCCGGCTGAGCTGGCTGTTGCTCAGCCTTGCCGCGGTGCTATGCCGGGAAGATGGCGCCCGGGCGCTGCGTACGGGCTGGCGCGATCGCTATCAGCACAGCAGTCCTAACTGCGCCTGGCCGGAAGCGACCGTCGCCGGCGCGCTGGGGATCCGCCTTGGCGGCCCGAACGATTACTTCGGCCAGCGCGTTGAAAAGCCCTGGATAGGCGACGCCGTCCGCGACATCGCGGTGGACGATATTTCCCGAACCATTCGATTAATGTGGGTGGCGTCAAGCCTGGCGCTGGCGCTGTTTATCGGCGTGCGCTACTGGCTGGTCGGCGCGGCCTGAGGAGAACCTGATGCAGTACATCCAACAACCGCAGGCGATCGAGGCGAAAAGCTTCGACATCATCAGCGAGATCATCGCCGAAACGCGACCGGACTACCGTTTCGCCAGCCCGCTGCACGAGGCGATTATCAAGCGGGTGATCCACACCACCGCTGACTTCGACTGGCTGGATATTCTGTGGTTTTCTCCGGATGCCCTGATCGCGCTGAGTGAGGCCTTGAGCCGGCCCTGCACGCTGTATACCGATACCACCATGGCGCTGTCCGGGATCAACAAAACCCTGCTGGCCCGCTTTGGCGGCGAATGCCGCTGCTATATCAGCGACCCGCGGGTGGTGCGCGAGGCGCAAAGCCGGGGGATGACCCGCTCGATGGCGGCGGTGGATATTGCGGTGCAGGAGCCCGGGGAGAAAGTGTTCGTCTTCGGCAATGCGCCAACCGCGCTGTTTCGCCTGCTGGAACATCGCGAGACCGCCATCGGCGGCGTGGTGGGGGTGCCGGTCGGGTTCGTCGGCGCGGCGGAGTCGAAAGCGGCGCTCAGCGAGAGCGGCCTGCCGGCCATCGCCGCGCTCGGCCGCAAAGGGGGAAGCAACGTGGCGGCAGCGATTGTGAACGCTCTGCTTTACCACCTGCGGGAGGCGCAATGAGCGATCAGACCTTTGACGCCCCGGTGTGGCATCACGGCAAAGCGCTGCGCAAGGGCTACACCACCGGCTCCTGCGCCACAGCGGCGGCAAAAGTGGCGGCGCTGATGGTGATGCGCCAGCATCTGATTCATCAGGTCTCGATCGTCACCCCCTCCGGCGTCACCCTGTGCCTGAACGTTGAGTCCCCGCACGTCGAAGGGCAGCAGGCGGTCGCCGCGATCCGTAAAGACGGCGGCGATGATGTCGACGCCACCCACGGCATGCTGATTTTTGCCCGGGTCACCCTCAATGACAGCGGAGAGATTAGCCTGCAGGGCGGGGAGGGTATCGGCACGGTGACCCGCAAAGGGATCGGCCTGCCGACAGGCAGCCCGGCGATAAACCGCACTCCGCGGCACACCATCGAGACCGCCGTGCGCGAAGCGATAGGTCCTACCCGCGGCGCGCAGGTGGAGATTTTTGCTCCGGAAGGCGCGCTTCGCGCGCAAAAAACCTATAACGCCCGGCTGGGGATCCTCGGCGGGATCTCGATTATCGGCACCACGGGGATCGTTACCCCGATGTCGGAAGAGAGCTGGAAGCGCTCGCTCTCCCTCGAACTGGAGATAAAACGCGCCGCCGGGCTGGAGCGCGTGGTGCTGGTGCCGGGCAACCACGGTGAGCGCTTTGTCCGCGAGCAGATGGGCATCGACCCGCAGATGGTGGTCACCATGAGCAACTTCGTCGGCTACATGATTGAAGAGGCGGTTCGGCTCGGTTTCCGCCAGATTGTGCTCATTGGCCATCCCGGCAAACTGATCAAAATCGCCGCCGGGATCTTTCATACCCACAGCCATATCGCCGATGCGCGGATGGAAACTCTCGTCGCTCATCTGGCGCTGCTTGGCGCGCCGCTGCCGCTGCTGACGCTGGTCAGCGAGTGCGACACTACCGAAGCGGCAATGGAGCATATCGACGCCTGGGGATACCAGCGCCTCTATAACCATCTGGCTGAGCGAATCTGCCAGCGTGTTCTTGAGATGCTGCGCTTCACTCAGCAACCGCCCACCTGCGACGCGGTTCTGTTTTCTTTTGATAACCAGGTACTGGGCAGCAGCCGTCCGCTGGAGGCGATTGCCCGGGAGCTGACATGTTGACGGTCGTGGGAATGGGCCCGGCGGGGCTGCAGTGGCTGATCCCGGCCGCGCGCGAGGCAATCGCCGCCGCTGAGGCGCTGGTGGGCGGCAGCCGCCATCTCCAGCAGTTTCCCGACTTCGCCGGCGA
>OGKD01001838.1_pt1 | contig 10644 bp, 9 predicted proteins | sample 1572371 | NCBI WGS metagenome assembly OGKD01 (sample SAMEA2582096, study PRJEB24529) | metagenome | biome: Human gut stool | place: China | collected 2011 | reverse complement strand
GGCACGACGAACGTGAAGACCGCCATGATCTCGCGCGCATCGCCCAATCTGGAAAATTCAGAGCCGTTCCACGAATTCTCGTCGTGGTTCGACGTGAACGCCAGCCGCATGGCCGAGTCGGGATAGTCGTCGCGGTCGGCGTAGATGTAGTCGCGCAGAGCCGTGACGCGGGTGCGCTGCCGGGCCACGTCGTTCATCAGGTGGTGCATCCGCCAGGCGTAGCAGGCGTCGAAAGCCCCCTCCTCGAAAAGATTCCGCTCCTCGGCCTCGGCCAGCATGAACAGATCGGGCTTCACACGCCGCAGGCGCAGCGAGGTCTCGTTCCAGAACTCGATGGGAATCAGCATCGCCATGTCGCAGCGGAATCCGTCGACGTCGTGCTGCGTGAGCCAGAACTCCATGGCGTCGGCCTGCGCGCGCCACACGTCGCGGTCGGCGTAGTTGAGTTTGGCGGTGTCGGACCAGTCCCACGGCACGGCGGGACGGCCCGCGGCGTCGCGTTCGTACCACGAGGCGGGCTTTTCGGCGATCCACCGCGCGTCGCGCGCCGTGTGGTTGGCCACCCAGTCGAGCAGGACCCGCATGCCGAGGCGGTGGGCCTCGGCGACGAAGGCGTCGAAGTCAGCCATCGTGCCCAGCTCGGGGTTCACGGCGCAGTAGTCGCGGATCGAATAGTAGGAGCCGAGCGAGCCTTTGCGCCCGGCCTCCCCGATCGGATAGACCGGCATGAGCCACACGGCGTCGACGCCGAGGTCTTTGAGGAAAGGCAGTTTTGAAGTTGCCGCGCGCAGCGTGCCTTCGGGCGTGAGCTGGCGCACGTTCATTTCATACAGGACAGCCTGCGGCCAAAAACAATTCATAATTCACAATTCATAATTACCTTGTCCGCGATCAGCCGGCGCACGCCGCGGATTTCAAGTTCGACGGGGGCACCTTCGTTCGCCACCTCGACCGCATTGCGGGTGATCCGGACCGTCAGGACCCGGTCCCGGAAATTGACCTTGAACGAGAGGGACTCCCACGCGGCCGGCAACTGCGGGTCGAACGACAGCACGCCGTCGCGGACGCGCATGCCCCCGAAACCCTCGACCACCGAGAGCCACGAACCCGCCATCGAAGTGACATGGCAGCCCTCGCGGACCTCGCGGTTGTAGTCGTCGAGGTCCAGGCGCACCGTGCGCAGGTAGAGTTCGTAGGCCTTGTCCAGATCGCCGATACGCGCGGCGAGGATGGCATGGACGCAGGGCGAGAGCGACGATTCGTGGACCGTGCGCGCCTCGTAGAAGCGGAAGTTGCGGCGGACGGTGTCGAGGTCGAAATCGTCGCCGAAGAAATAAAGCCCCTGCAACACGTCGGCCTGCTTGATCAAGCACGAGCGCAGGATGCGGTCCCACGACCAGCGCTGGTTGATGGGGCGATCCGCAGGGTCGAGGTCTTTGGCCAACGTCTGCTCCTTGTCCAGATAGCCGTCCTGCTGGAGGAAGATGCCCAGTTCGCGGTCCTCGCCGAAGTACATGCCGTCGGCGATTTCGAGCCACCGCTTCGTCTCGGCCGTCTCGTCGAAACGTCGCTTCGCGCAGATGCGCGCGTAGTCCGCAGGCCGGTTTTCACGCACCCACGCCGCCGACTCGGCGGCATAGCGCATCGACCAGCAGGCGATGTAGGAGGTATACCAGTTGTTGTCGACGTTGTTCTCGTACTCGTTGGGACCCGTGACGCCCAGCATGACATATTTTTGCCGCGCCCCGGACCACGTGATGCGCTGCGCCCAGAAGCGCGCCACGGACAGCAGCACCTCCAGCCCGCAGTCGGCCAAATACGCCGTGTCGCCGGTATAGCGGATGTAGTTGAAAATCGCGTAGGCGACGGCGCCGTTGCGGTGGATCTCCTCGAAGGTGATCTCCCACTCGTTGTGGCACTCCTCGCCGTTGACGGTGACCATCGGGTAGAGCGCCGCACCGTCGCGGAAGCCCAGCTTCGCAGCGTTTTCGATGGCCTTGTCGAGCTGGTTGTAGCGGTAGACGAGCAGTTCGCGGGCGACGGCCCGCCCGGCGGTGGCCAGGTAGAACGGCAGGCAGTAGGCCTCGGTGTCCCAGTAGGTCACGCCGCCGTATTTCTCGCCCGTGAAGCCCTTCGGACCGATATTCAGACGGGTGTCCACCCCGGTATAGGTTTGCAGCAACATGAAGATGCAGAAGCGGATGCCCTGCTGCGCCCGGGCGTCGCCCCCGATTTCGATGTCGCAGCCGTGCCAGCGGGCGGCCCAGGCGGCCGTCTGCTCTTCGAGCAGGGCCTCGAAGCCCGCCTCCTGTCCCGAAGCCGCGACGCAGCGCGCCGCGGCGATAAGGTCCGCCGGAGCGTGGTTGAGCGACGAGCAGATGCCCGCATATTTATATAAGACGGCGGCGCAGCCCTTTTCACGGCTGACCGCTGCGGTGGCCCGGACCTTCTCGGGGCGGGTTTCGCAATGCCACTCGGCGCCGTCCAGCTCGACGGCCTGCGCCCAGGCCGCCTCGAAACCGCTCTTTTTGGTACGGCTCTGCGTGGCGTCGGCCTCGGTCGAGACTTCCTCCCAGAACTTTTCGTCGTAGTTGGCGTCGGCATTGCGCACGTCGGCGTCGACATAGGGCGAGAAGGTGATCCGGGCCGCCCGGTTGAGCGGCGTGACGGCGTATTTCACGACGCCCAGTTCGCGGCGCGCCAGCGAGAGGAAACGAACCGTCTCGACGGCCACCTCGACGCCGTTTTTCAGCACAACCCTCATGCGGCGCGTCAGCACCGAGCGGCGCATGTCCGTCTCGCGGTAAAAGCTCTTCACCTCCGCGACGGTCGCCAGGTCGAGCGGCTCGCCGTCGACCGCGACATCGACCCCGATCCAGAACGCGGCGTTCGGGACCTTGGCGAAATACTCCGGGTAGCCGTTCTTCCACCACCCCACGCGGGTCTTGTCGGGATAATAGACCCCGCCGATATAATTGCCCTGAAGCGTCTCGCCCGAGTAACGCTCCTCGAAATTGGCCCGGCCGCCCATCACGCCGTTGCCCAGCGCGAAGAGCGACTCGGAAGAGAGCGCCCGCGAAGGGTCGAAGCGATCCTCGACGAGGCGCCAGGGATCGGTTTTTACATATCCGTCGTTCATAATCTATACTCTTTATCGCTCGTTTCACCGCCCCGGCCGCAGCCTTCTGCGGCGTTGCGCCGGGGTTGCAATCAGTCCCGGTCGATCTTCATCGCCAATTGTTCAAACGTAAACCCCGCGAAGGTTTCCAGCCGCATCGTGGCGGCCGAAAGCGACGCACCGCCCCCGACGCCCACCGAACGCATGCCCGCACGCGAAGCGGCCTCGATACCCGCGGCGGCGTCCTCGAAGACCACGCACACGGACGGCGCGGCGTCCACGGCGGCGGCACCCTTCAGGAAAACCTCGGGATCGGGTTTAGCCCGCGAAACCTCGTTGCCGTCGACCACGGCGTCGAACAGCGGCCGAAGGCCGCACCGGTCGAGGATCGTCCCCGCGTTCTTCGACGCCGAGCCGAGCACCGTCCGCACGCCGCGGCTGCGCACGTCGTGCAAAAACGCCGCCACGCCCGGAAGCACCTCGGCGGGTGTCATTTGCGAAACGAAACGCAGGTAACGCGCATTCTTTTCGGCGGCGAGACGCTCCCTCTCGGCGGCGGAAAAACGCCCCTCAAGCCCTCCGGCGCGCAGGACGATCTCCAGCGACGCCATGCGGCTCACACCCTTGGTCGCTTCGCCCTGCACGGGCGTGAATTCAAAGCCCAGTTCACGAGCCAGCGCGGCCCACGCCAGATAGTGGTAGCGGGCCGTATCGACGACAACTCCGTCCAAATCGAATATGCAGCAGTCTATCATTTTTTGAATTTCGGATACCAAAGATACGATTTTTTTGCAAAAAAACACGTATCCGGCAACGCATTACCTACATACTTGTAAAATATCACCTTCGAAAAGCGGCTGTTTTTCAGAATTAATTTATATCTTTGCGCACGTAATTACAATCAACGCCTTATTAAAAATGAAGCAACTCTGCCTTCTCATCGGGACAGCGGTCCTCGGCATACTGCTCGTTTCGTGCTCCGCACAGAAGCGTGTATGGTACCTGCAGGACGCCCAGCCCTTCACACCCGAACAAATCGCCGAAAACGGACAGATCCGCATCAAGCCGCTCGACCGGCTGACGATCGTCGTCAACAGCAAGGACCCCGAACTGGCAGTGCCGTTCAACTCGGCGACCTCCTACAATTCGCTCACGGGAACCAACGTCTCCAGCGCGGCAAACTCGCAGGCGCTCCAGATGCGCACCGTCGACGAGAACGGCATGCTCGAAATGCCCGTGATCGGCAAGATCGAATGCAAGGGCAAGACCCGCAGCGAACTGGCCCAGGCCATCGCCAAGAAGATCATCGACGGCGGATATATCAACGACCCCACGGTCAACGTACAGTTCGCCGACATGAAGATTTCGGTCATCGGCGAAGTGGCCCGCCCCGGATTCTACGATGTCACACGCGACAAGGTTTCGATTTTCGACGCTCTGGCGATGGCCGGCGACATGACCGTATACGGCGTGCGTTCGGAGGTGGCCGTGACGCGCGAGGTGGACGGCGTGCGCACGATCGAATACCTCGACCTCACATCGACCGACATCTTCAACTCCCCGGCTTTCTACCTCCAGCAGAACGACGTGGTATACGTGAAACCCAACAAGTACAAGGCGCAGACGGGCGAGATCAGCCAGAACCGCAATTTCTACCTTTCGCTGGTGGGAACGGCGATTTCGGTGGCGACACTCATCGTAACCCTCACCAAATAGCAAGGCTCCATGGCAGAACAACAGATCAATTCACAGATACAGACCAACAACGAAGAACTGACGAACACGATCACCCTGCACGACATCATCCGCATGGTGATCGCCAACTGGTATTGGTTCGTGCTTTCGACCGTATGCTGTCTCTGCGCGGCCTACTACTATCTGGCCAGCACCCCGAAGATTTACAGCCGCACGGCGACCATTCTGGTCAAGGACAGCCGCAAGGGCGGAGACGTGGATCTCACGGCATTCAGCGATCTGGCGGGATTCCAGAACCGCCGCAACGTCGACAACGAAGTATTCATCCTCCAGTCGCGGCGTCTGATGACCAACGTGGTCAAGCAGCTCAACCTGACGGTCAACTACTCGGTGAGCGAACGGCTCCGCCGGCGCGACCTCTACGGTCAGGCCCCGATCGACGTGAAGTTCATCAACGACAACGACAACCAGTCGCTCGCAATGGAGATCACGCCGATCGACGACGACAAAATCCGGTTGAGCGGATTCGAAGACCAGTTCGTCACCAAGCACGAGAGCCGCAGCGTCATCACGGCGGCTTACGGCGACACGATCCCGACTCCCGTGGGCCAGGTCGTGGTGCAGAAGTCGCTCTACATGGCCCCCGACTACATCGGGGTTCCGATCCGCGTGACCAAGAGTTCGCTGGGACGGACCACCAACGCCTACCGCGCAGCCGTGAAAAGCGACGTGGCCAACAAGCAGGCTTCGGTGGTGACCATCTCGATGAACAACACCGTCCCCCGGCGCGCCGAAGACGTGATCAACACGCTGATCGAGGCCTACAACGAAGACGCCATCGAGGACAAGCGCCGCGTATCGGTTGCTACGGGCAAGTTCATCAAGGCCCGTCTGGACGTTATCGGACGCGAGCTGGGCGACGTGGACCGCAATATCGAGGACATCAAGAAGGACAACCGGATGGTGGACATCACCTCGGAGGCCGCGCGCAGCGTATCGGAAAGTTCGCGCTACAAGACGGAAGGTCTTTCGCTCGAAAACCAGATCAACGTGGCGGAGTACATCCGCACCTACCTGAACGACCCGAAAAACGTCGGTGAACTGATTCCGGCGATGGCGGCCGCAGGAACCAACACGGCCATTGCCAAGCAGATCGAAGATTACAACTCGGCGATCCTGCGCCGCGAGAAACTGCTGGAGAACAGTTCGGAGCGCAGCCCCGTCATTCAGGACCTCGACAACCTGCTGGCCGCCGTGCGGCGTTCGATCATCTCGTCGCTCGACTCCAACATCTCGACGCTCGAAATCCAGCGCGACGCCATGCGCAAGGAGGAGACGCAGGCCAACATCCGCATCTCGACCATGCCTTCGCAGGAGAAGGTCATCCTGGGCATCACGCGCCAGCAGAAGATCAAGGAAGAACTGTTCCTCTACCTGCTGAACAAGCAGGAGGAGAACCAGCTCAACTACGCCGTGGCAGAGAGCAACTCACGGTCGATCGACTACGCCTACGGCAGCAACGCTCCCGTATCGCCCCGACCGATGATGATTCTGGGCATCGCCCTGATCGTGGGTCTGGCCATTCCCTTCGGCCTGCTCTACCTGATCGGCATGCTCGACACGACCATCCGCGGTCGCAAGGACATCGAGGACAATGTCAACGCCCCGTTCCTGGGCGACATCCCCTACCACGAGGGCGGCGGCAAGGCCGGGATCGTGGTGCGCGAAACGGGCCGCGACGCCCTGTCGGAGGCTTTCCGCATTCTGCGCTCGAACATGACGTTTATGAGCGTCTCGGCCGGAACCGACATCCGCACCATTCTCTTCACCTCGTCGGACCCGCACGCAGGCAAGACCTTCGTGGCGACGAACCTGGCCATGACCCTCGCCATGGCCGGCAAGCGCGTGCTGCTGATCGACCTCGACCTGCGCCGCCATGCCCTGTCGTCCCAGCTGGGCCACAGCAACAGCAAAACCGGCATCACGAGCTATCTCGCAGGAACGGTCTCCGATGTGGAGAGCATGATCCAGAACTCCGGATTCCACCAGAATCTCGACGTGATTTACGCAGGAGTGCAGCCGCCCAACCCGGCGGAGATGCTCCTTTCGGACAAACTCGACAAGCTCATCGCCGAAATGCGCGGCAGATACGATTATGTCTTCCTCGACAGTACGCCCGCCATGTCGGTGGCCGACGCAATTATCACCGACCGGCTTGCGGACCTCTGTATATACATCGTACGCGAGGGCGTGCTCGACCGGCGCCAGCTGCCCGACATCGAGCGGCTCTACCGCGAGAAGAAGCTCCACAACATGTGCATCGTTCTGAACAGCACCCGCGCCCGCCGTCACGGATATGGATACGGGTATGGCTACGGTTACGGTTATGGATACGGATATGGCTACGGAGACGATTACAAGGAAGTAAGCTACCGCAAACGCATCAAGCTCTTCTTCCGGTCGCTGGCACATAAAGTAAAACGGTAACGATGGCCATTCACGACGCAACAATAGCCATCGACTTCGACGGTACGGTCGTAACGCATGCCTACCCGGAGATCGGTGAGGATGCGGGGGCGGCGCCCGTGCTGAAAGAGCTGACGGACAACGGTTGCCGACTGATCCTCTACTCGATGCGGCACGGAAAACTGCTGGACCGCGCGGTGGAATGGTTCCGCGTCCGGGGCATTCCGCTCTACGCCGTGAACGAAAACCCGTCGCAGAAGCGCTGGACCTCGTCGCCGAAGATTCATGCAGACCTTTACATCGACGACTGCAATCTGGGATGTCCGCTGCGGTTCATCGACGGAGAGAAACATCCCGTGGCCGATTGGGCCAAGATCCGCGAGCAGCTCGTCCGGGAAGGTTTTCTGGACTGACGCGCAGAAAGTCGGGGGGGGGCTGACGAAGGCCCAAACCGGATAATAAAAAAGCGAGACTTTTCAAAGTCTCGCTTTTTTTGCAGGCAGGCGGACTGGAGCAGGCAGAGCGGCAGAGCGGCCGAGCAGGCCGAGCAGGCCGAGCAGGCGGCGGGCAGGCTGGAGCGGCGGGCAGGCTGGAGCGGCGGGCAAGCTGGAGCGGCGGGCAAGCGACGGGCAGAAGTATACAGGCGGTGGCAAAAACAGGCAGAGGTAGGCCTATAATGACAGAGACAATAGGAGCTGGCAAGTTCCGGGCATCGTGAAGAACGGGACGGATGGGTAGTACTCGAGTACGTCCCCGTTCGCACCGTTCGGGGAATATGCGGAAAGTATCGCATCTAAAGCGGAACCGGTTTTTGATTATCGCGGAGCAGATTTCGTCATAACGCAGTTCGGCCCGGACGGGACATACCGAAGTATTTCCCGTTCGGGCCGGACAAGGCAGGGCGAAAGATGCCCGTGAGAATCGAAAACTACGCCCAGAGATTCCGGGGATATTTACCCTCGGCAATCATCTTCTCGATGGCGGCCATCAGCGCGGGTTTGTCCTCCTTGTAGGTGACGCCGTGCCACTGGGCGGCCGAACGCAGCACGCGGAGCGTAGCCGTGCCGTCGCCGATCAGCTTGTTGACCATCGTCGGGATGTAGAACTCCGACTTGATATTGTCCTTGTTGGCCTCGAACCAGACTTTGAAGTACTCCTTCGAGTAGGTGAAGAAGTCGGGCGTGAAGCCGAAGAGGTTCATCGAAGCGGGAGTGTCCTCGGAGAGAGGCTCGTCGGCGCCGTTGTCGTGGAAGACGATCCGGCCGTCGGGCATCCGCTCGATCTGCGTCCGCTCGACCATCGACGTGAGGTCGCCTTTCGGATCGACGCCGCAGACGCCGCGCGAGACCGTACCGTTCTCCGAAAGCGTCTTGTTCAGGTCGTAAGCGACCATGCAGTAGCTGTTGCGGCTCTCGCCGAGCTGCGCCAGGTAGTCCCCGATGGTCTTATAGGCCTCGGCGCCGTAGAAATCGTCGGCGTTGATCACGGCGAAGGGTTCGTGAACCGCATCGGCTGCCATCATCACGGCGTGGTTCGTACCCCACGGCTTGACACGGCCTTCGGGAACGGCAAGACCTTCGGGCAGGTAGTCGAGTTCCTGGAAAACGAAATCCACGGCGATGCGTCCGCCGAAACGGTCGGCCGAGAAGACCTCGCGGAACTCCTTCTCGAAGGAGTGGCGGATGACGAAGACGACCTTGCCGAAACCGGCGCGGATGGCGTCGTAGACCGAATAGTCGATGATGGCCTCGTTGTTGGGACCGACACCGTCCATCTGTTTGAGCGACCCGTAGCGGGAGCCCATGCCCGCGGCGAGTACCAGTAATGTGGGTTTTACCATGTTATTTTATCTGTTTATGACATTGGTTCAAAACATCCACAAAGGTAAAAAATTAAGCGCGCCCCGCAAAGGATTTATGCAAATTTGCCTATCTTTGTAGGGTTAACAAAGAGAAATCGTACCCGGAGAGATGAAATTTCTGAAAACCATACGGGCATGGTGGCGCGGCCTGTTCCGCAAACGCCGGTTCAACATGCTCAACGCCACGGACAACACCGAAGAGTGGCACATGCACCTCTCGCCGGCGAGTATCCTCGCGGGACTGGTGGCGTTCATGCTGATGCTCTTCATCCTCACGCTGTCGCTGGTGGCGTACTCCCCCATCCTGGAATTCCTGCCCGGATACCGCACCGAGGCCGACCGTTCGCGCGAAAGCCTCGTGCAGAACATCATCCGGCTCGACTCGATGGAGCGCATGATGAACGACATGCTGACCTACAACGAGAACATAGCCCTGATCATGGAGGGACGCACGCCCGTGGCGCGCGTGCTCGCCTCGTCGGACTCGTCGCGCATCAGCAAGGTGCTGGTGATGCCCTCGCACGAAGACTCGCTCCTGCGGGCCCAGATGGAGGGCGACGGCGAATACGCCATCGCCGGACAGGGCGGCTCGCGGCGCAAGGTGCGCGAGGCCATCGAGCTGGCGACGCCCGTCGAGGGAATCATAACCGGAAAATTCGACATCCGGCAGGGAAATTTCGGCGTGAAGATCGCCGCGACCGCCGCCGACCGCATCACGGCCATCGACAACGGCACGGTGGTTCAGAGCCTCTGGACCCCGGAGACGGGTTACATCGTGGTCCTGCAACACGCCGGGAACCTGATCTCGGTCTACAAGAACCTCTCGCAGTCGCTCGTAACGACCGGCCAGACCATCCGTTCGGGCGAACTGATCGGCTACAACGCCGAAGTGCAGGACGGAGAGGTCCGGCTCTTCGAATTCGAACTCTGGAACAACGGCAAACCCGTGGACCCCGAGGGGTACATCGTCTTCTGACAAACGCATGAAACAAAGACTCGCAATACTGGGTTCGACCGGCTCGATCGGCGTGCAGACGCTCGACATCGCCCGCGAAAACCCCGGCCGCTTCGAGGTCCGCGTCCTCACGGCCAACCGCAACTGGGAACGACTGGCCCGGCAGGCCCGGGAATTCGACGCCGACGCGGCGGTGATCGCCGACAAACAGCACTACGCGCAGCTGCGCGACGCACTCGCGGGAACCGACACCAAAGTATATGCCGGAGAGGAGGCCGTGGCGCAGGTCGCGGCCGGAGGCGGCACGGACGTGGTGGTGAACGCCCTGGTGGGCTACGCCGGACTCGCTCCCACGGTGGCGGCCATCGAGGCGGGCAAGAAGCTCGCGCTGGCCAACAAGGAGTCGCTCGTGGTGGGCGGCGCCTGCGTGATGCCGCTGGCCCGGAAGCGGAAAGCCCCGGTGATTCCGATCGACTCGGAACATTCGACGACCTGAATAAGAATATTGATTCGGAAGAAATGCTCAAAAAGACCGATCGTCACGTGCAG